>ULYL01061313.1_pt1 | contig 29558 bp, 24 predicted proteins | sample 1962211 | NCBI WGS metagenome assembly ULYL01 (sample SAMEA4835864, study PRJEB28245) | human gut metagenome | biome: gut microbiome; material: fecal sample | place: Denmark | collected 2008
CCATCACCACCTTTACTTTGCAAAACAGACTACAAAAAATTCATTAAATTTACTTTCACCCAAGATAAATTCAAATCCTTACATTAGGGAAATAGCCATACATTTTAATGATTCGAATTAAATTTACTCCTTACTAAGCATTTTATAAAGCCAATCCATATAGCTCTTACTACTGAAGAACGTAATAAGCTTTTTTGAAATACAGGAAACAGTCAGTGCAGAAATTATGGAGCCAATAAAGATGATTTTTAAAAATAGATGAAAATTATGTACCTTATTTGTCCCATATAAGCTAAAGTCAAAAAACATTTTTTGAAATAATACATGTGATAAGTATAATTCAAGCGAAATAGTTCCAAAGAATGTAAGAGTATTATTAATATATCTATTGCCTAAAGCATTAAGAAGTATTCCCCCCCATATTGCAAAAGAGGGACCCACTAAAAGATATTGGACCCTATACCACTTTACTAATCCGAAATGGTGATAAAAGAAATATAATCCCCAAGCCAATGCAGCAGCCGAGCATATTAAAACCCAGCTATTTATATTCTTTTTTTGGTATACCAAAGGTCCTACGTAACAACCTAAGAGAAATACAGGAATACGAGTCAGCGCAATTTCAGTCGTCATATACCATTCGTGTATATTGGATCCCAAAGTTTTATTTAGAATATAGCATCCACCATAAACCAGAATACACAATAATGCTAAGATAGCAAATGATTTTTTTGATGCCCCATAGGGCTTTAAAACAAACTTATAAATACAAGGATAAAGTAGATATAACCAAACTATAAGAGCAATAAACCATACTAGTTTGTTTCCTTCAAACCAAAACGAGTAAAATGTTACATTTTTAAAAAAGCGAAGAATGCTATGTTGATGAATTATATTCAAATATCCCCAATATAGCCCATCAATCAACAACAATGGTATGAATATCCTGAGTACTCGTTTTCGATAAAAAAAACTAATGGATGATTTCTTATTTTTCATCGAAAAGTATAAAAATACACCCGATAAAAACAAAAAAACTTCAACTCCGCAATTCCCATGCTTAATGAAATTCGTCATAAAGCTAAGATTTCTGTCTAATGCACCTATCGAATGTTGTGCTATTCCATGAAATAACATAATCCAAAGTATTGAGAATCCATATAGCTCTGCTTTATATTGACTTAGCAGATTCCATGAAAATTTCAAAATAGATTTCTCCTTCTTCATTAACAGTTCTTACTCGTTTCAAACTGTAGCGCACTCCCCTAGCATAGATTTCACTCACAGTATCTATAGAAGAAGCGCTTATGCTTAATCCATAACTATTAGATTTCTTCCAGAAATAGATCCAGTAGCTTTATAATCATCAAACAAGCTCGATGTTTCCACAAGTTCCCTTCTATTATGAATCATTTCGGGATATACTGTAACGTCTCCATTTTCTAATAGGCGTACCGCTTCTTTCCATTCTGTTCCTGGAAATACTCCCGAATAGGACATCCATGATCCAGTAAGGTAAAACTCCTTCCGATTCATAAGTTCCCATTCCTTAACTGTAAAGGTAAGCTCCTTCTTTGGGGTGCCTATGAAACATAAATGCGATTTATTACCTGCCAACTGAAATGCTTGATGCATTGTTTGTATAGCTCCCGCAGTTTCATAAATGAAATCATATCCTCGCCCATTAGTAAAGGTATTTGCCAAATCTAGCCAGTTATCCTCAGAAGTATTTAGAATATTTTTTATTCCTATCTTATGAATTAACTCATTATATTTTTTATGCCGCACGATGACCGTAATATTTTCTGCGCCATAAGCCTTTACAACCTGTGCTGCCAGACATCCAATAGTACCAAAGCCTAATATAGCAACTTTTTTCCCTGTTTTATGGTCATTCTGCTTAAGGCCATGCAATACAACGGTTAATGGTTCAATAAATGCAGCAGCTTCAAATGCCAGTGAATTGTTTAATTTAACGACATTTTCTCTTGGTACTACTACATATTCCGCCATGGCTCCATTTAATCTTGAGCCAATAAATCTATAGTTTTTGCAAAGTGAATAGTTCCCGTTTTTACAGTCTTCACAGTCATGGCATGGAATCAGCGGTACACCAACCACATGATCTCCAACCTTAACATTATCAACAGACTTGCCTATACCATCAACAATACCAGAAAATTCATGTCCCAAAATAATTGGATAGTAATGTGCCTTATTATTCAAAACCCTTGGAATATCGCTGCCACACACTCCACAAGCCTTGACTTTTATACGTATTGTATCCGCTGTAACTTCCGGAGTTGGAACATCTTCAACCTTTGTAATACCATCTTTATAAATAACTAGAGCCTTCATAAATTCACCTTTACATGTTAACTGTTTCCATCATGTAGTTCATCTTAACTGCATAATTATAATTTTCTACAATAATGCGCACAGCATCTTTGACCAGTTCCTTGGCTTCACATTTAACTTTATTATCACGAACATGCATGTACTGCAGAGGCATATACTGATGAAGCATAAAAACAGGAATACCTGCTTCATCCAGATTAGCAAACAGAGTATTAATCGCCTGTTCCACCGGTCTCTTACTGAAGTAGTAGCGGCTCCGGTCAGAAAAACTATATTCTCGCATAAGATGCTTTTCCAGCTCTGTGCCAGTATAGTACTTTTTCCAGTCTTTATCATTCTTCAGCATTTCATGCTCAAGGACCTGCCGGAAATTAGATCGTTTCCCTTCAGGAACCAGTTCATCTTCCATCATACTTAAAGCAAACAAAGCTTCTCTTACCGCATAAGTTAATGCCGGTCCAACTTTGATGATAGCTATGCCATCTTCAACCATTTCTCTCAGTTTTCCATATGGCTGGTAATCTGTAGAATGTCCCTCGAAAACTATATCCGGATATTGCTTAAGTTTAGCGCAAAGCTTGCGAGCTGCATAACGATCATACTGATGAATATCATCTTCTCCAAATTCAACACCTGGCTGAACAACAATAGCAATAATATCCTTTTCTGCATTCTTAAGGCCATGTCTTGCAAAGGCTTTGCGATAAGCAAGAATAATGTTTTCAAAATCCTCTACTCTCGTCACTTCCATCTCTCCACTAGCAGCCTGACTGCCTCCGGGAATTGGAACTTCACTTCCGACAACAAATACAGGGCGAACCGCATCCGGATCATCTTTCAGTAAATCGTTGTATGCTTCAATGGCGACACAATATAATTCAACGCCCCGTTCAGCAATAACTTCATCGGAAAGACGTACATTGGGATCATCATCTCCGAGCTTCATGCTTGTGTCAAGATGTACTTTCTGGTACCCAGCCAAGACGCACTGTCTTACTAACACCTTAGCCTTTCCCATAGCCTCTGCAGCCGGCTCATCACACCAAGGTAAGGGTCCTAAATGATCTCCACCAAGAATAACCTTTTTCTTATCAAAATGAAGCTGGTCTGCTATTTTGTAGACATAATTTTTAAAATCTATCGATTTCATGCCCATATATCCGCCGTACTGATTTACCTGATTTGAAGTAGCTTCAATAACAACGAAATCATCCTGCCTCTCTGCCTGTTCAAGGGCAGTCTCTATTACATATTTATTGGCACTGCAAAAAGAAGGAATCCCGCAATGAATTCCCATCTGTCGCTTTTCAACCATTCTCAGCAATTCATTTTTCATCTTGTACTCCTTATCTGAAAAGAATTATCAATAATTAACTATCAATTATGTAACGGTAATACATTGATTAGAAAAAATAATTATGTACTAATTTCTTGAACAATTCCATATCTTTTTTATAAGTAATTTTCAGATTCAAAACGCTAGCCGGTATTACCACCATTTTAATATGATGTGCAAGTGCTATTGCTCCTGCTGAAGTCATGCGATCCAATTCCTCTTTTGTGGAGTTTAAGTAAATGTCTAAAATATCTTTGAACTTAAAAGCTTCAGGACTTGCCCCACTTACTAAAAACTGACGTGGGATTACTTCTTCAATTTCATTGTCAGCATTCATCTTGTAGCAGGTATCATACTGACAGGCCCCCAAAGTAGCTCCTCCATATTTTTTCACAGCATTTATAATCTTCAGTGTTCCGTCTTCATCTACATAAGGATGCGTGGCATCATGTATCAAGATAACATCATCGTCAGCAGCGATTCCCTTCAATGCCTTTAATCCATTTTTTACAGATTCAGATCTCGAATCACCACCAGCGGTTACAATAATTCTATCCTGATCTCCAATATACTTGGCGATTGCCTCATGAACAAAATCTATCCAAACTTCATTCGAAACTACCACTAACTTATCCAAACAGGACAATTGTGAAAGTTTTTTCAGAATATAAATAAAAACCGGTCTTCCATCCACTTCTACATACTGCTTCGGACGATCAGCGCCAAAGCGAGATCCAATCCCACCCATCATTAACAAGCAATGATTCATTTTGTTTCCTCCATGATTTCCATTATCTTATGAACAACTCTTTCACTTGCATGTCCATCTTCAACACATCCTTTATCTGCTAAGAACTTCTTGATATTAGCTTTATATGTTACAACATCAAAATCAGTTATGTTTTTAATAAACATTCGATTACTTCGTGCAACCGGAAAAGGTGTAGATTCCAACTTATAATAAAAACCTCTTTCATTATTATAGTCATCAAGATCTGGCGCATAAATAAATCCAGGTTTTCTAGTTAATACAAAATCATAAATCCAGCTTGAATAATCAGTAATTGCCATATCTGCCAAGACCATAAGTTCTTGAATATCTGGATAATCTGTTACATCAATTACATTCTCATTTCCTTCCAGCACTCCTTGTGAAAACTTTCTTACCGTAGGATGGAATCTTACTAATATTTTCCATCTACCACCAAATTTATTTTCTGCGGCTTCAATCACACTATTATAAGCTAAATTATAGCAATTAAAATGATGTGAATCCCTAAAAGTTGGCCCATATAATATATAATGTACATCCTCTTCCAGGTCATATCTAGCCATAACTTTCTTTATTATATCTAACTTTTCTTTTCCTTCTAAAAAGAGAATATCATTACGAGGATGACCATATTTAAGAATGGGTGTATTCAGCCAAAAAGTTTCTCGAAAAACCTCATCTTCAAAATCGCTATTCGAAACACAGTAGTCTGCCATGTTTCCGCATAATTCTGCCGCCTTGACCCATTCCCTGCCACTATTGGCATCTTTATCAAAGCGTTTTATTCCTAATGAGCCATGCCAAGTTTCCATTAGAATCTGATTTTTTTTCTTAAGCAATGGGTTCTTGAAAACTTCCACAGAATTTATAATCCAAATCTTAGATGTAGCCATTTCCTTATAAAAATCATAAGTATAACGGTTAACCATTCTGACTTTATTGGGCACCAAATCAGGTCGATTAAGCTGGCTTAATTGTACGCCCCAAATAATATCACAATCAATATTTTCTTTTATTAATTCTTCAGTAATGTATTTCGGATTACAAGTATAATCACCTTGAAACGTCATAAAAAATATCTTATTCTTCTGTACCTGTTCATTAGAAAACACAAGTTTCTTGGCCCAAATCCCCAAGTAGCGGTCAGTTCTCGTTTCAATCTTATTTATTGTCTTTTTTATAAATTTGCCTTCAACAAGTGCTTTGATTACCTTTTGCCTCATTGTATCCATTGTTAGCAGTCCCCTTTGAATTCCTAATGTTTTCTTTCCAAAATGCCTTGAAATCATGATGCGTAACCCTATTTTTCATGGGGGGTAATACCATGTAATCTCCGTATAAATTTTTTAGATAAATATCATAACCCTTTGGTCCCAAAAAATATTTTCCTTCAAAAAGAAATTCCATCCTTGGTTCAAATATCTTCTTTTCAATTCTCTCACAGGCTGCTCCATGAGCACAATCTACAATAGCTCCTATATACTTAGATTCTTCATATGAAGTTCTCTGAGCATTAAGATTTATTAGCCAAATCAGCTTTTGGGTCGGAAGAGGTCTTAACAACGTAACTGCTATAAATTTCAAGGCAGTTCTGATAATCATCTTTAACTTACTGTATCTGACTGCTAAATCGTCATATTTATGGCTTTTAGTAAACGTCCACGCGGATCCATGATATAGAAAATTCAAAAATTCCTGTTCTTTATATAAAAGAAATTGCTTCCATTTAGAATCAGGAATTCCATCAATTGGAAATACATCAATGAATACTGCATTCCCCTTTTTTTTGCCTCTGATATTATCTTCCTGAAGCCATGTTCTTTGATCAAAAACTTTGGCAAATGTTCGCCAATACTGCGGATTGATTTCTATGGCATCTACTTTGTACTCATCAGTCGATTGATTATATAATGCTAAAAACTTCAGATAATCTGGTCTTGGCATGCTTATATCAATATCATCATCCCAAGGGATAAAGCCCTGATGCCGAACCGCCCCAAGCAAAGTTCCTCCACCCAAGTAATATCTTATATCGTTCTTGTCGCAGAACCGGGCAACATCTTTCAGAATCTCCAGCTCTACCTTTTTTAACTCTTCTTGTGTCAGCTCTCTCATTTATAAAAACTATTTCCTATTTCTCTATAAAAACATATTTTTATTATTTACATTTGCTGCTATATTATGACGTTTTAGCAATAAACTTTCTGACCGCTTCTTGAGCAATATTTTTATCTGCTTTAAGAAGAATATCCAATATTTTATCTGGCTCTGATTTAGACTTTTCAATCTTTTCTTCAGCCTTGCGCTGCCTGAAGTCTGCAGCAAGTTTCTTAATTGTATTCGCATCGCTAGGTAATTTCTTGCTGATCAAGAATTCTTCATATGCATCACACATCACCTTTACATTATCAGAAAACCCAATTTGCCTACCATGATCAATCCACAATATTTTATTGCATAAATCCTTTATTTGTTTGATTGAATGGGAAACCAAGATTCCTGTAACGCCGCTGTCTAAAATCTGGCGCATCTTATCACCGCTTTTTTTCCGGAAAGCCCCATCACCTACGCTGAGTACTTCGTCCAGGATAAGGATATCCGGATTTACGAGACAGGCAATGGAAAAAGCAAGGCGGCTTTTCATACCACTGGAGAGCTGCTTGAAGGGTCTGTCCTGAAATTCTCCCAGTTCTGCAAAATGAATGATTTCATCATATTTTTCATCCATAAATTTCCGTGTATAGCCCAGCATGGCCCCTCGCAGATAAGTATTTTCCCTTACTGTCAGTTCCTTATCAAAGCCGCTGGCTAGCTCAAGAAGTGCAGCGATAGAACCATGAATTATCATCCTGCCGCTGGTTGGTACCATCACACCGGAAACAGCCTTTAAAAGAGTAGATTTCCCAGCTCCATTGGTGCCAATGATACCCATCATGTCACCTTTTTCCAATGAAAAACTGATATCCTTATCCGCCCAGAACTGTTTCACATGGTAATGGCCTTTCAGACGGCGCATTACATATTCTTTTAAACCGATATCTTTAAAGTCTCCCGTCATGTAACAGATAGAAACTTTATCCGCGGTGATAATTGCCACAGAATCCTCCTAAATATAATACAGGAATTTATGGTTATCTTTCTTATAAATATAGCATCCCACAAGAAAAGCCAAAAGGGCATAGCCTAGACATAAAAGGTGCCATTCAATCGACGGTATTTCGTCTGCAATCACTATGCTGCGAAAATAAGCAATACAGCAGTATACCGGATTTAAATAAAAGATGAACTGCAACTTTTCCGGTACTATGCTTACATCATAAAAGATTGCCGATGCATACATGAGCAGCATGGTAAACACATTATATAAATAGCTGATATCTCGGAAGAAAACAAAAAGTGCAGATAATATAAGACCCATTCCTAAATTAAAAACCACAAGGCACGCAATGGGATAAAGAAGCATCAGAAACTTCCAGGTAAACGGAAGCCCATCGACAAAAACAAAAGCGAAGAAAATCAAAAGAGTCAGTCCAAAATTAATCAGGGATGATACATTTTTAGAAAAAAGAAACAAATATTTAGGAACATTGATTTTACTGAAAATTGCTGCATTGCCCATCAGTGAATTCATCCCACTTGTGGTGGATTCTTTGTAATAGGCAAAGAGTAGATTCCCGCAGAATAGATAAATCGTGTAGTGCGGTATGGTCCTGCCAAAGTAAAAACCAAATACAAGCTGCAGAACGAGCAGTGTCAAAAGAGGAGATAAAATACTCCATCCAATCCCTAAAACTGTTCTCTTATACTTCTGTTTAAAATCCCTTTTTACCAGCTCTTCAAACAAGAACTGATGCTTTTTCATCTTCAAAATAAGTGCCTGCACAATAACCCCCAAAAGCGCTTATTAAACCAAATCCTGTTTTATTTTACACCTTTCTTACCAATCTTTCCAGATTTTTACGTTGGAATCACGGGGATGAAAAGTGTACGGCTTATATCAATCAATAGGCTCCTTCACAGCCTGCCACTACACCAGCTGTCCGCCACAGCAGAACAAGGTCCAGCCACACGGACCAGTTATGAACATACCAGTTATCCATCTGCACTCTTTCCGGATAATCCACGTCATTTCTCCCGCTGGTCTGCCAGATACCGGTAATGCCGGGACGCACCATGGAATACTCTTTGAAATACACGCCGTATCGTGGAATCTCCTTCTGTACGATAGGCCGGGGTCCCACGAGGCTCATTTCCCCTTTCAGCACGTTCCAGAGCTGCGGCAGCTCATCGAGGCTGGTCTTTCTAAGGAAGGCGCCGCTCTTTGTGATGCGGGGATCATTCTTCAGTTTGAATTCTCTATCCCATTCTTCTTTCGCCGCCGGATCGGTCGCGAGGAGGTGGTCTAAGACTTCCTGTGAATTCGTACACATGGAGCGGAATTTGTAGCAGTTGAATTCTTTCCCGTCTTTGCCGACACGGCGATGCTTGAAGATGACCGGTCCCGGAGAGTCGTGATAGACCCATGCTGCGATGAGGAGAAGAATCGGCAAGATCAGAAGGCCGCCGCAGATGGTGGCGGCGAGGTCGAAGAGGCGCTTGGCGATCTGGTTCGATGTCTGGGCGAGGTTGTTCCGGATCTGCAGCACCATGATCTTCGCATCGAAGAAGGACTCGGCGGTCACATTCGACATGGGGACGGCGACGAGGTTCGGCACGACGCCTACGTCCCTGACGAGGGTCTGTGCCTGATAGATGAGGGCGGAGAGCTGCTCCTGAGAGATGCCGGGGGCGGCGATGATGACATGCTGGACGCCGGTATCATGGATGACGCGCTCCATGTCACCAAATCCGCCAAGGATGGTGCAGGACTTGTCATAGGGCTCATGGTCTTCGAGGAAGCCGACGATGCGGTAGCGCATGCCGGTATCATTCTGTATCTGGCGTGCCATGACTTCGCCGGTCTTTCCTGCCCCGACGATGAGGATGGGGATCTGGAAAGCTTTCGATTTCTTCATCCCTTTCGCCAGAATGACGCGGAAGAGGCAGAGTAGGGCAAAGGAGATCGCGGTGTAGAGAATGACGTAGAAACGGGATACGTCCCCTGCCACCTGCGCAAGAAACATGAGGATGATGGAGAAGACGGTGCCACCCAGGGAAGCCCGAAACAATTTTTTCATCATCTGGTAGATGAGCATGCGCTTCCCATAGAGTCCCTCATAGAGGATAAAGGCCATGTAGACCAGCGGTACCCAGAAATATTGGTAGATGGGGGCGATGTGATAGGTGGTGTGGGTGATCAGGAGGTTTCGAATGGCAAGGGAAAGTATCCCTGCCAGGACGAGGGCGATGTAGTCGCCGATGAGGTAGAAAAATGCGGCGCCGGATGCGCAGGAAATGGAATGGTGGTGATTTTGGCAGTTCATGTGGTGGTATTCTTCCTTGTATATGAGACTATGAGACTTGGAGACGTTAGACTTCGAGACTTTAGACCCGAAGAATGCGAGACTGAAAAAATCACCCTGCTATCTGATGTCTTCAAGTCTTTTAGTCTCCTAGCCTAAAAAGGGGGCGAGGCATTGTTACCCCCCCCGAAAATTTTTTCGCTTACGATACTTCCGTAGAAATCACTCGGTTTCTACTTTTTTCTTTGCCATTTTTACGTTCACATTATATCATATTTCGTTATAAAACGCGAAAAAATCGCTAGTCTGCATATATTTGTCAATGAAAGACGAAGAGAAGTCAGACTGCAGAAGTCAGATATCAGACTCCTAACGTCTGATATCTGACTTCTGACCTCTGCCGTCTCTTCGTCTCCGCCTCTCACCGGAATATCTTGGAAAGCTCATCATCCGTCATATTTCCTATCCAGCTTTCGCCGACGGAGACGGTCATGTCGGCGAGGGATCTTTTCTTTTGGATGATCTCATTGATCTTTTCTTCGAAGGTGTTCTTGGTGATGAAGCGGTGGACGAGGACGTTGTTCTTCTGGCCGATGCGGTAGGCGCGGTCTGTCGCCTGAGACTCTACGGCGGGATTCCACCAAAGGTCGTAGTGGATGACATGGGAGGCGGCGGTGAGGTTGAGGCCGGTGCCGGCGGCTTTCAGGGAGAGGATGAAGAATCTCGCCTTCGGGTCTGTCTGGAAGCGGTCCACCATGTCTTTTCTCTCACGGAGGGAGCAGCCGCCGTGGAGGAACATCGGACGTTCACCCAGTCTGCTCTCGAGGAGATCTGCCAGCTTGTCGCCCATGCTCTTGAACTGGGTGAAGATCAGGGCCTTTTCACGGCTGGCCTGGATGCTTTCTGCGAGATCGAGGAGGCGCTCGGCTTTGCCGGAGAGGGCGGGGTCCCAGTTGTCCTCTTTGGTGAAGAGTGCGGGATGGTTGCAGATCTCCTTCAGGGCGAGGATCATCTGCAGGACGAGGCCCTGGCGCTTGAAGAGGGAGGCTTTGTCTCCGTCCTTCTGCTCGCTGATGACGCGGAGGCTTTCTTCGACGGTCTGGTGATACAAGGCGGCCTGCGCGGGGGTAAGGAGTGTGTACTCGTCCTGCTCGAGCTTATCCGGAAGGTCGCTGATGATGGTCTTGTCTGTCTTGAGACGGCGCAGGAGCATGGGCGCGGTGATGCTTTTGAAGCGTTCGGCTGCTTTTCTGTCCTGCTCGTACTGGATGGGATTCGCATAGCGGGTCTGGAAGGTCTTCGCACTGCCGAGGTAGCCTTTGTTGGTAAATTCCATGATGGACCAGAATTCTTTGAGGCTGTTCTCGACGGGGGTGCCGGAGATGGCGATGCGGATGGGCGCTTTCATGCTGCGGACGGCCCGGCTCTGGGCGGTATCGGGGTTCTTGATGTTCTGCGCTTCGTCGATGATGAAGACTTCCCATTTCTTCTTTTTGAGAAGCTCCTGGTCGCTTCGAAGGAGTCCATAGGTGGTAAGAAGGATGTCCCCATGGAAATCAGCAAGGTCGCGCTTGGCGCCGTAGTAGAGGAAAACGGTGAGAAGAGGTGCGAAGCGGGCGATCTCTTCCTGCCAGTTGGAGAGAAGGCTCGTCGGCACGACGATGAGCGCTTTCTTCTTGGCAAGGCGTCCCTCTTCACGGAGCTTTTCGAGGAAGGTGATGACCTGAAGGGTCTTCCCAAGGCCCATATCATCAGCTAGGATGCTGCCGAAGCCGAGGCGGCTGTTGTTGTAAAGCCACGCATAGCCGCGCTCCTGGTAGGGGCGAAGTGTCGCACATACATTTTCCGGCAGCGCGACGGGCTCTTCCTCCTTCATGGAGGAGAGCAGTCGCTTCACCTCGCTCGTCATGGAAATCTCCGCGCCTTCATAGCCGCCCTCGAGGGCGATGCGGAGGAGTTCTTCCTTTTTGAGGGAGAGAGGAAGCTGCCACATTTTTTCGAGCTTTTTTAGATCTGCCTCGGTCACATAGAGGTATTGCCCCTTGAAAGCGATGAGGGAGCCTGCTTTGACGGATAGTTTTTCGAAATCTTCCGGGGAGATCCGCTCGTCCCCTAGGGCGATCTGCCAGTCGAAGTCAAGCATGTCTTCCAAAGAGAGGAGAGACGGTGCATGCGATGCTCCCTCTTCTTTCTTTTTGAGGCGGAGTGTCTTCTTCGGCCGGATGAGGTGCTGCAAGGACTTCGGCAGGATGACGCGCGCGCCCAAAAGACGCATGGCAGGGATGGCTTCCAAAAGGAAGGGGGCAAAGGTTTCCGCCGTGAAGGAGATCGGTGTCCTTCCTTCGCTGTCCATGTAGTCTTCCATGCCGCTCACAAGGGAAGAAAGCAGGTCCATATCCTTTAAGATCTGGTAGCGGCAGGCATCATAGTCATCCTTCGTGAAGACATCTGCGAGCGGCACTGCGTCCCCTTCGCTGTCCTCACTATCTACGACGGAGAGGTCCAGGCGGAAGGCTTTTGTTTTCGGATCATCTGACACGAGAAGCACGGGCTGCCAGCGGACGGCGCTCAAGTGGAAATAGGATAACCAGGATGCGATGCCGTCAGCCTCGGGGTGCGGTTTTCCTTCCCGCGCCATCAGGAACTCCCCCATGAAGAAAAGATCATAGATGGGATCGTCTGCGAAATTTTTCTTCGCCATGTTTTGCATCAAGTGCGTGAGGAAAAGTGAAAGTGCCGCCTCGGCAGGCTCTCTGGCAAAGCATCTCTTCTCTCTGTATCGCGCGATTTCTACCATGGAAGGGGTCACCCATTTCGAGAGGATCCCCATGGCTTCCGCCGTGCCTGCGTCCTGCTCGGTCGGCATCCAACGGATGGAGAGCGCATTCTCATCCACACGCACCAGCTCGGGGATGGCATTCCCTGTCCGGAGAAGGTGTATAGCGAGCAGCACCACCTCGCGGAAGGCACGCACGGTGTAAGAGCTGTCCTGCGCTTCCTCTTCCGTCATATCGAGAAGAGCAGCGAGGAAACGGCTCATCGGCCACCAATCGCCGCGATCTGTATAGAGCTTCCCCTCGGAGAGCCCTTCGATCACGAGATGCACGGAAGAAACGGAAGCGAGCTCCAGGCTGTCTTTCCCGCCGCCCACGACGTAAACGGCTGATGAATCAAAGAGCGCTTTCTCTGCGGTCTTTCTGACGCCCGTCATGGTCTTTTCATAGACGCGGCCGAAGCTGCCGCGCCCGTAGAAAGCAGGCGAAGCGGGAAGCACACGCATCCATAAGGAAAAGAGGCTTTTGATCTTCGTGAAATCTGGAATTTCCGCCGTTTCCTCTGCCATGGGAAGTGCCATATCCTTGACCAATTCCCCTTTCACAAGGTCATCCCAGCGCGGGATTTGGGCAGACATCTCATTTGCGATCGTCACATGCCGCTTCTTTAGCTCGCTCACAAGCGACACGCCATGCAGGGAAAAGACTTGGAAAGGATCATTGTCGATGGCACGGCTCACCTCATAGATGACGGCCGCGATGTGCTTGCAGAGGTGCGCCCAGTCGGGACAGCTGCAATGCATCTCGATATCATTCATCGAGGAGGGGAATAGGGAAAGACCTGCCTTTTCCGCAAGCTCCATGACAGCAGGTGACAGCTCCCGATGCAGGAGCTTCGTCACGATCGAAGGATGGCGCGATACATCATCCAGAAAGGCCTGGACTTTGTTTTCCGGAAAAGGAGGGAGCGTCAACGTGACATGGTAGGGCGTGCGCCGCGTCCCCTGCACCTTCGCAGTCAGCGTCTCCCCCTCCCGGTGCATGGAAATGACCGCGCCGCCTCGCGCATACACCCGCCCGCGTGGCAGACGGTTCGCATGGTCCGCCTCCTCGAGCGCTTTCAGCCACTCGCTTCCCCACCAGGTATTGCCATATTGCAGTTTCATCGTCTTTTCCTCACTTCTGTACGTTTTTCTTTATTATATGAGATAGTCGCGATGCAGGCAATCGGTCGTGACGGATTCCGCGGGAAGGAGAGATGGTACGGCACATCAAATAAAAAACGCTTAGAGAATGTAAACAGGGATGAGCGGCTAGTGACTGGTGACTAGGGGCTAGGAGACATCAGACTCCTGTATCGTCATTTCGAGCAAAGTGAGAAATCTTTGTCATTCGCGGTCAGAAACTCACGCTTTCCACACATGTGCCGTGTACTTCTCCGTTTTCCTCATCTCTCTTTCATACCGCTAGTACCCTATCCGCCCCCCTTCGTAGCACCTTCCCCACGCGGGGAAGGCTGTGTTTCGGGGACAGCGGCACTCTCACAAATGCCGCGATTGCATTCTGTGCAAACAAAAACCGCTCTGCGAAGACTGGCTTTGCAGAGCGGTTCTGATTCTATTATTCTACGGTCACGGATTTTGCGAGATTTCTCGGCTTATCCACATCATTTCCTCTCTTGATAGAGGTGTAGTAAGCGAGGAGCTGCATCGGGATGACGGCGAGGATCGGTGCGATGAAGGGATCGACTCTCGGGATACGGACGGTCTCGGTCGTGTACTTTGCGATCTCTGTGTCATCGACGAAGCCGATGCCGAGGACTTCAGCGCCGCGGGCGCGGACTTCCTGGATATTGCTGTACATCTTTGCGCTGACATCGTCCTGTGTCGCTACGGCGATGACCGGGGTCTCCGGCGAGATGAGGGCGAGGGTGCCATGCTTCAGTTCACCGGCCGCGTAGGACTCCGCGTGGATGTAGGAGACTTCTTTCAGCTTCAGTGCGCCTTCCATGGCGATCGCATAGTCGATGGAGCGGCCAAGGTAGAAAATATCATTCGCCTTGATGAGCTTTTCAGCGACGTCTGCCATGTGTTCTTTTTCATCAAGCACGGTGTCGATCTGATCCGGCAGATCTCTCAGTGCGGTGGTGATCTTCTGAATGAGTGCGGGCTTCAGTGTGCCTTTCAGCTGGCCCATGTAGAGGGCAAGGAGCAGGAGCGCCACGAGCTGGGTGGTATAGGCTTTCGTAGATGCGACGGCGATCTCCGGTCCTGCCAGGGTGTAGACGACGCTGTCAGCTTCACGCGCGATGGAGGAGCCGATGGAATTCGTCACGGCGAGGCTCTTCGCGCCGAGACGTTTCGCTTCTTTGAGCGCCGCCAGGGTGTCGATGGTTTCGCCGGACTGGCTGACTACGATGCAGAGGGTCTTATCGGTCGTGAGCGGACGGCTGTATCTATATTCGGAAGCGATCTCTACAGATACGGGGATCTTTACGAAGCGTTCGATGTAGTGTTTCGCGACGAGGCCGGCATGGTACGCCGTGCCGCAGGCGGTGATCAGGATGTGATCGATGCCGGAGAGACATTCTTTCGTCCAGCCGAGATCGTCGAAATTGACAGAGCCGTCTTTATTGAGATGGATCTGTACGGTATCGTGGACAGCCTTTGGCTGTTCATAGATCTCCTTCAGCATGAAATGCGGGTAGCCGCCTTTTTCAGCAGCTTCTGCGCTCCACTTGACTTCCTGGATCTCCTTTTGGATCGGTTTGCCTTCGGCATCGAAGAGGGAAACGCCATCCTTCTTCACGATGGCCAGTTCGCAGTCGTCCAGGATATAGATCTTTCTGGTATGGTTGATGACGGCCGGGATGTCGGAGGCGATGAAATTCTCGCCATCGCCAAGGCCGATGATGAGCGGATTGTCCTTCTTCGTGCAGATGATGGTGTCCGGCGCCGCCTTATCCATGATGACGAGGCTGTAGGAGCCTTCGATCACGGAAAGGACCTTGCGGACGGTGGAGAAGAAGTCTCCGTCATCCATCTTTTCGAGAAGGTGTGCCACGACTTCGGTGTCGGTATCCGACTTGAAGACATGGCCTTCGTCGATCAGCTGCTTCTTGAGCGTCATGTAGTTTTCGATGATGCCATTGTGTACGATGACGAAATGATTATGGCAGTCGCCATGCGGATGGGCATTCCGATCCGATGGCTGTCCGTGCGTCGCCCAGCGGGTATGCCCGATGCCGATGTGTCCGGTGAGCGGATGCGCCTTCAATGCGGCTTCCAGATTTGCCAGACGACCTTTTTTCTTTTCGATAGAGATCGTACCTTTGTCATAGATGGCGATGCCAGCCGAATCATAGCCGCGATATTCGAGGCGTCTCAGCCCATCGATCAAAAAGCGGGACGCTTCGCCGCTGCCCACATAACCTACAATACCACACATACGGTATTCCTCCTTGCGTATTTCTTTGGAATGCTCTGCCGCTCCGGGCCGCCCCTTTCCATCAGGGCTGTCTTTGAAAGAAGGCTGTACGCCTTGCTTTCTCTGCTCATAGGCCAGAGGATCTTATTCTTATTGTTAGTAAAGGAAATGCGATTCGATCGCAGAATCAGATATTATAGAAATGCGGACATCGCCCGCAGGTATTCATACGGAGTTTATTATATCACATGTCATAAAAATATGATATTTCCCGGTGGCACACAGAAAAAGGAGCTGTAACTTACGTTAAGCTCCTTCGCTACGTTTTTCACATTATAGCATAGCTTGGAAGAGAAGGAAAGGCGTCAGACTTGGAGACTTTAGATTTCAGACTTCTGTCCTCCGATGTCATTTTTCATTTAGATCGATCCCAATACCGATCCGAGCTCCTGCATCTCTTCCATTTCCGAAAGGCCTGCCACGGCGGCGAAGACGCCGATCATAGCAAGAAGCAGCAGGAAAAGAAGGAGCATCACGTAGGGCGCGATGGCGATCAGGACGGATTTCCCGGTGGAGAAGAAATAGTTCTCGCGGATCGCAAGGACATCAAGGACGAAGGTCCAAACGCAGATCGCAAAGGAACCGATGCCGGAGAGGAAGGAAAGCCCGATGCTTTCTGCCAGTGTGAAGAAGACGGAGAAGGCAAGCGGCAGCGATGCCGCCATGAATCCGGCGGTGATGCCCTTCGCGCTCCCTTGCCCGCCGAGAAGTCCGGAGAGGTAGTCGGTCACGGCGCTGTGGACAAGGAGGGAAAGCCCTAGAAAGAGAAGCACGGCCAGAAACTCGACAAGAAGCCCCGGTCCTTCTGAGAAGGCGGATACCGCCGTCAAGAAAAGTGTAAAGAGCCAGAGGATCCCCGCTTCACGAAGGCGTTCGCCACGGGTGATGTCATAGAGCGCCGCCCGCGGTGTCACGATCAGCGAGTAGACAAGATCAAGAAAGGTATTCATGGAGTTGCTCCTTTGGAATGAATGTATGATATGGGAAAGTCTTTGAGATATCAAATACAGCAGACTTGGAGACGTTAGACGTTAGACGTTAGACTTCTGATATCCCTTAGTCTCCCAGTCTCTTAGTCTCCTAGTCTAATACTCCTCACTTTATCGTGGGATTTTCCCCTTCTGTCAATGCCTTTTTCATGCTCCCTGCCATGGATTCTCCCATGACATTCGAGAGTCGGACGGCTTCGCCGCGAAGGAGGGAGCGGAGTGTCACTGCGCTATTCGTATACGAGCGGGTCTCTATATGATCCACATCGAGCCCGCCGCTCGAGGCAGCGTAGTTCAGCGCATCATAATAATTGCCCATGGCATCGACAAGACCGAGATCCTGTGCCTGACGGCCGGTCAGGATGCGCCCATCGGCGATGCTCTTTACTTTCCCTTCATCCATATGGCGTCCGTCCGCCACGGTCTGGACGAACTGGTGGTAAATGTCATCGACCATGGTCTGCAACATCTCGCGCTCTTCGCCTGTCATCGGGCGGTACATGGAGAGGATATCCTTGTGCGCGCCGCTCTTGATCTTATCATTCTTGACGCCGACCTTATCCATCAGGTCTTCGATATTGGTATAGTCCATGTAGACGCCGATGCTGCCCGTCATGGTGGCAGGAGAGGCGAAAATATAATTTCCCTTGCTCGCCAGCCAGTAGCCTGCCGAGGCGCACATATCGCCCATGGAAATCACGATGGGCTTCTTGCTGCTGCGGATCTTATCCATTTCTTCTGCGATCTCCTGGGTCGCTCCTGTCGAGCCGCCCGGGCTGTTGATGCGGATCAGGATGGCTTTTGCCTGCGGATCCTTTCTGGCTTCTTGAAGCTCTCGCATGATCTCCTCGGAGGAGGAGCCGGAAGAGCCACTCAGCATCGAGTCTGTCTCCGGCCCGCCGTAGATCGCGCCGTCGATGCGCACGACGGCCACATAGCCCTCTCCCCGCTTTTCTTTTTCTGCTTTCCAAAGAGATGTGCTGCCCACCGAGAGCGCCGCCGCAAGGAGCAGGACTGCGAGAAGCAGGATCCATTTTCTTTTCGTCTGTATCGTCATTAGAAATCATCCTTTCATTTATTGGCTGATAGTTTCATTATAGCACAGGAGAGAAGGGTTCAGTGGTCAAGAATAGGAGTCTTTATTGACTTGTAACTTCCATGCTGCTTTCGGGCATCACTCTTTAAAAAAATCGGCGCTCGCCTGCTGCCGTCAATCGCCGGCTTGAAACGCATATCCCCACTCTCTTTCATGCAGCTAGTACCCTATCCGGCTCGCTTCGCTCGCCACCTTCCCCACGCGGGGAAGGTGGACCGCGCAGCGGCGCTCGGGTGCTCTCCTAAACGGCATACTTGTGACGATCGTCCCACTTATCTTTCATACCGCCACTGCCCTATCCGGCTCGCTTTGCTCGCTACCTTCCCCACGCGGGGAAGGCTTTGTCCGTCGTTATTCTTTTTCTCCACGTATCCTGTATTCGCTTTGACGATGCTAGAAAAGCGGCATCCTCGTATCGCAGCCTTCCCCATTGGGGAAGAGGGACCGCGCAGCGGTGGATAGGGTGCTCTCGCAAACGACGCACTTGAGACGATCTTCCCGCTCTTTTTCATACCGCTTCCCCCATCCAACCTCCGCCCCTTCGGGGCACCTCCTTCCACAGGAAGGAGGAAGTGTCCACGCGAGCCCCTTCCCTTGGAAGGGGCTGCCGAACGCAGCGAGGCGGGGTTAGCTTCCTTTGGGGGCGGCGAAGCCGCCTCCTCTTTGCCTTCCCCTTTGGGAAAGGGGGACCGCACAGCGGTGGATAGGGTACTCTCGCAAACGGCGCACTTGAGACGATCTTTCCCGCTCTTTTTCATACCGCTAGTACCCTATCCGGCTCGCTCCGCTCGCCACCTTCCCCACGCGGGGAAGGCTTTGCCGGGGGTATTGTTTTTCCACACATGCATGTATTCGCTCTGACGATATGGGGACAGCGGTGCTCTCGTATCGTAGCCTTCCCCCTTGGGGAAGGGGGACCGCGTAGCGGTGGATAGGGTGCTCTCGTAAACGGCGCACTTGAGACGATCTCCCTCGCTCTTTTTCATACCGCTATCCTCATCCAATCTCCGCCCCTTCGGGGCACCTCCTTCCATAGGAAGGAGGGAGTGTCCACACGAGCCCCTTCCAAGGGAAGGGGCTGCCGAACGCAGCGAGGCGGGGTTGGCTTTCTTTTGGGGCGGCGAAGCCGCCACCTGAACCTTGAACCCTGAAGCAAATGAAAGCAAAGTAAAACGGGGCTGTGAAGAAATGAATCTTCATTTCTTCACAGCCCCGTTTTTTATAGTATACATTGACCTGTTACGGCAAACCGTCGCTCATGAGATGCGCATAGTGCTGCTGGATCTTACGGGTGACAGGGCCGACTTCTCCATTGCCGATCGGCTTTCCGTCGATGGAGAGGACCGGGATGATGCCGTCCTGAGAATTCGTGAGGAAGACTTCTTCCGCATTCATCATATCTTCGAGGCGGACCGGATCTGCCGCATCATCGATGGAGGTGACACCGGCAGTCGGAGCGACGCGGGACAGGACAAGGGAGCGTGTGATGCCGCGGGTCATGAATTCATTCGTGCCCGTGGTCCAGATGACGCCCGCCTTGACGATGAGGACATTCGAGTGGGTGGCTTCGGTCAGAAGGCCGTCTCGGATGAAGATGCCGTCGTAGCAGCCCTGCTTCAGGGCTTCCTGACGCGCGAGAAGGTTATCCACCTGAGAGAGGGAAAGAATGTCACAGTGATGTCCGCGATCATCTTTCATCGTGATGCACTTCACGCCGTCCTGCACTTTGGCAATGGCATCCAAGCTGATCGGTTTAGCGTAGACCAGGACATTCGGACGCAGCTGATTTCTGGCAGGGATCAGGAAATCATGATCGCCCTGTCCGCGGGTGACGATGATCTTCACATAGCCTTCTTCGATGTCGCTTTCTTCGACGACGGTTTCCACGATCTCGGTGAATTCGTCCGGTGCTGTCACGGGACGAATACCCAAAAGACGCATGGAGCGGTACAGACGGTCGGTGTGATAGGAAAGAGCAAACGGATGGCCTTTGTAGACGCGGATCCATTCATAGCATCCGTCACCAAACTGGAGTCCTCTGTCATCTGCCGCGATGATCTGGGAGAAATCATAATAGAAATTGTGATTGTAGTATATGGTAGTTTTTCTTTCTGCCATACGTCTCACCTCCGTAACAAATTGTTATTATTATGGCTTATGAGGGATATTACCACTGGGGCGTTCTGCCTCTTGATTGCCTGCGAAAGAGGTTCAGCGGGTTCTATAGGTTCAAGAGGTTCAAAGGGGGTTGATGCGGCGCATAAAAACATAGAAGTGCCGCAGAGTATGGATGTGGCGATGCCCGAAGGTTTCTTAAAAAGCAGGTTTCCCGTTTGAGCTTTTCTGACAGGATTTGTTTGACCGCGAACAACAAAGATTTCTCGCTTCGCTCGAAATGACGATACGAGAAAAGATTTTTCTAATCCAGTCACTAGTCACCAGTCACTAGTCACTCGAGACTCCCAGTCCCCAATTCCTGACCATTCATCCCTCATTTGCTTTTCAGTGCTTTGATCTTTTCAATGAGGAGCGGGAGGAAATCCTTCAGATCCGCTTCGACAGCGTAGTCTGCCATTTCCATGATCGGCGCCTTCGGGTCCTTATTGACCGCGATGACGATGTCCGCATTGACTGCGCACATGTGCTGCATCGCGCCCGAGATACCGAGGGCGAAATAGATCTTCGGCGCTACGCCCTTGCCGGTCTGGCCGATCTGGTGGCTATGCGGCTCCCAGCCGAGCTCTGCGATCGGACGGCTGCAGCCGACAGCTGCCCCCAGAAGATCAGCGAGTTCATGGAGCTTCGCCCATTCTTCTTCCGTACGGATGCCGCGGCCGCCTGCGACGACGACCTTCGCATTTTCGACCGGATGGCTGTCCTTCTCACCAGCGATGATCTCCTTCAGCACCGTGCCGAGATCCTTCTCTTCAAGGGAAACAGAGAGGGAGATGACCTCGCCCGTGCGGGAAGCATCGGCTTGCGGGTACTTGAAGATGCCCGGGCGGACCGTACCGACCTGAGGACGATAGTCCGGAGACACGATATCTGCCATGATATTCCCATCCATCGCCGGACGCGACCAGATGACCAGCCCCTTCTCGGTATCTGCCGAAAGCTCCGTCACATCTGCCGTGACGCCGCAGACGAGCTCTGCCGCCAAACGCGGGGCGAGATCGCGGCCGAATGGCGTCGCGCCAAAGATGATGGTATCCGGCTTCTTCTCCAAGAGGAACGGCGCCAGCGCTTTCTGGTACGCTTTCCCATCATAGTGGGCAAGGAGCGGATGATCGATCACATAGACCTTATCTGCGCCGAGGGGGATCAGCGAGGATGCCGGATCCTTGAGATCGGCACCGATGAGGACGACTGCGACCTCTTCCCCCAGCTGGTCAGCCAGTACGCGGGCTTCGCCGGTCAGTTCACCGGTGACCTTCTGGATCTTGCCATTCGCAAGCGCTCCGATGACATAAATACCTTTGTGTTCAGAAAAATCCATTTCGCCCCTCCTTAGATGACCTTCAGTTTCTGCATAGCCGAGAGGAAGAGATCTGCCGCTTCTTCCGTCGTCTTTCCTTCGATGCGGAGATTTTCTTTTTTCGGCGGCACGACCGGACGGACCTGACGGACCTGCGTCGGAGAGCCCTTCATGCCGATGCGCGCCGGATCGACCGGCAGATCGGCTGCCGTGAGATTTCCGATCTCCACTTCATCCTTCTTGAGGAGACCCTTGATGCTCGGGTATCTCGCATGGTTCAGCGCTTCTGTCGCAGTGACGACCGCCGGAAGAGCAAGCTCGAGCACTTCGATATTCCCACCGATCTGGCGTTTCACGGTGAGGAAGCCTTCCTTCTCATAGGAAATGCCTACGGCTGCACTCACATCCGCGATGCCGAGCGTCGCAGCGATCTCCGGGCCGATCTGCGCCGTATTGCTGTCGATGGACTCCTGCCCGCAGAAAATGAGATCGAATGTTCCCAGCTTCTCGATCGCCTTAGCCAGCGTGTAGCTCGTCGCAAGAGTATCCGCACCGCCAAATGCGCGGTCCGTCACGAGGTATACTTCATCAGCGCCCATAGCGACCGCATCCTTCAGGACAGCGGCTGCCTGCGGGGGACCCATGGTGATGACCGTCACCGTGCCGCCCACTTCATCGCGCAGCGAGAATGCCGCTTCCAGCGCATGGAGATCCAGCGGATTCATGATGCTGTTCGCATTATTTCTTTTCAGTCTTCCTGTAGTCGGATCGACTTCCATCTTCGATGTGTCGACGACCTGTTTGATACAAACCAGAAACTTCATAGTGTCTCCCTTCTGTGAGGTCGAAATCATATGCCACGCAGCACGAACGCCGCGCCACAGGGTAAACGGGGCTATAGAGAAATAAGGCTTCGCCCACTGTCCCCATTATCCATATTTGTTTAAAGTATAGCATAAGTGGGAGCTTTTTGCGTGAGAAAGTTGCGAAAACTTATTGCCTTGCTCCGAAATGTAGCATAACAAAAAGAGGCTGCCCGCCAGGCTTGCCTCCTTTGTTCTGCTGTTGTTGTCTTCAGATTTTTTCATCTTTTTTCATTCGTGCATAGCGTTTAGCCGCAAGATCATACACTTCATCATTCGCTCTCGCACCGATAATAATAATCAGCATCTCACCCTCCACCTCAATCAGCGCGTAGACGATCCGAATGCCGGATTTTTTTAGTTTGATCTTATACAAACCATGCAGATGGCTCCCGCTCAGATTCGCCAGTGGTTTTCCATAACCATCCGCCGTCGGGTTCTGCATCACTTTCTGGATGGCCTTATCAATGACTTTCTGATGGTAGCGATCAAAGCTTTTCCAATCCTTTTCTGCAAAAGTGGAAAAACGAACATGCCATATCATTCAAATTCCACCTCAGCATCATCAACATCCGCAAGATCTTCGGATGAGATCCCAAGTTCTTTTCGTACTTCACCCCAGTCTTTGGTCTGCGAAAAAGCCCCATTCTCAATCCGATGCAGCGCGAGTGCAAGCAGTTCAGCGTTTTCCAGTTTTTCAGTCATTACAAGATAGCTCTCGGGCGACATGAGAACGCATTCCGGTACATTGTTCTTCATCACAACCTTGGAGCCATTTTCTTTGACACTTTTGAAAATCTTCCCCGCCATCCCTTTATTAAATAAACTGATCGGGATTGTGTTTCTTAAAGCCGGCACTAAATTTTCCATAGTCGTATCCTCCTGTCGTTATTGTACTATTTATTTGTAAATTTATCAATAAATACACTGTGACTAAAGGAAGGAATAAGATCTGATAATGGTTCAGTCCGTATTTTCCTAAAAGCCTCTTCTCATTCCCCCTCTTCTTTTACCACGCTACTTTTCGTTGCATGACACATCATAGCTCTGTAGCAGCTATATTTTGGCACTAAAAAAGACCGCGGCTGCGGTCTTGCGAAATTCTCTTTACTTTAATTACCAAACGGTGCGCCCTTCCTTCCACTCCTTTTTTGCTTCGTTTAAGGAAAGACGATTAGCAGCACCGGAAAAATTCGGATCGGATTCTTGATCTGGGTCCCGTTCCCATCCACACCGTTTACAAATTGAATATGGCGTAGTTAAATCCTCGGATTCATTCCCGCAAACAGGACATTTATTTGAATTTAGCTCCATTCTTTTTCGCCCTCGCTCTCAAATCTAAATATGTTTTATGACCATCACGTGGTGCGTAGAATGTGAGCAGACCACCATCGTTTCCAATAGCGATTAGATTTCTCCTCCGGTCATATCAGATTATATTCCCCAATCCATGTAACCTTCTATCCCATTACCAACTGGCGACTCTAGTAATTTAACCCCTTCGCTCACGTACTGCTCCTCGGTCATCCCTTTAAATTCAGGTTCTACCTTTAAGTGTTTATTTACGTGAATGATATGGTCTCGCTTGTTCCCAAAGGCTTTAACCGATATGCTATTCGCTCCACCCGGAGATAGCTTAGCACGACGTCCGGTGTGTTTCAAGTCATTTAAGGACATATTGCCAACGCCAGTTTCCTTCGGGGCGAAGCGACCGTTCGATGGATCGTGATTGTCCCCGTTCGCATCCAAGTCATCGCTGGCAGTATGGTAAAAAGGGAAGCTGTCGTGCGCCTCCTTTGGCGCCTGTGGCGGCTTTCCGGAAGCCTCGGGGGCTTATCACCCTCCTTCCCGCCGCGGCCTGCATGTGGTAAATCCAGGCCTCCAGCGCCGTCTTCCTCGCCGCCCATGCCAGGGAATCCTCCCATCTCGCTCCGCGGCTCGATTTCGTCCGACGACTCGGATATGGGATCGAATTCAAAGGCCATGTCATCCGGCACGGCGCCGAAGATGAAGATGTGTAACTCCCAGTTTACCCAACTACCTCAAAGCAGTAAAATAGCATCCCATTCCGCGCAGGAAGCTGCTTTGTTTATACCGATCTCTCAATCAATATTTAACTCTCGAAGCGGTGTGCCATTTTTATCTTTCCATGTCTTCGGCCCACTTACGGCATATCCCAAAACAAAATCTGCCGCAGCAGATGGACTTGAAAAGAGTATATCTTCGGTTGTTACTAAATTCTCGACTCTGCCAGACTCCATCACCTTTCTTCTGAAGTCCGACATATTGGCATTTAAGGAAGGCTCATTGGTCTTTTCATTGATCACTGCGCCTTTCCTTACGACAAATCCTTCCGTAGTGAGCAGGCCTTCGGCTTTTGCGTTTCCAATCGCGAGATGCAGTGCCGTCTGGCTTTCTGCTTCTGATGGATCGGCCACCGGTTCAAGCACTTTGTATCCCAGCGCATTGATGAGAATTTTCAATTTATCGATATATTCCTCCATCACGGCTTGATCCGATTCCTTGATAACTGCCTTTCCGCAAGTATTCTTCGTTAATACAGTAAAGCGATTCGCCTTCCTCGCTTCTTTCACCAATTTATCTTCCAAGTAACGAATCAACGCCTTATCCAAATCGTCTCCTGTAAAAATAATAGCTGTATTCCAATAATATTCTTCGTTCCCTGACGATGCGTCTCGCAAATGCTGTACCAGACGTGCTTTGATGTTTTCGGCTTCCCCAATATAAACCGCATCTTTGTCCTCATTTTCAGCTTTACAAAAGAGAAAATAAACACCCGGCCTTGTGAAATCCTTGCGACCGCATCCAGCGACCTCCGTCCGAGGAATTTTAATGGCCTTTCCACTCCAATTCCGCAACTCAGCCAGCACTAAACTATCCGCCGTACCATTAACCAGAAATAGCTCAATCTTCTTCCCGTATACCATCATTGATTCACGTCCCTTTCTATTTCAACTACGGAGTCATCAAGTTCCCGCATTCGCCCAATGCACCCTATGTTTCTTTGCCATTCTTTTATCCTACTACGGCTGTATTTTCTTCCCATTCTTAATAAACCCCAACGGGTATGGATGCACCAGATCAACAGCGTACTGATTCTTCCGATTTCCCTTCAGCGTATGGCATCTTCCGATATGACAGGCAATCATCATCTCTACGGTGTCTCTCCTATCAGAAATCTACCTGTTCGGTATATATTATATTTCTTTTATTCAGCCCTGTCCAAAAAGAGGCGAGCTGTTTCCCGCTCGCCTCTATCTGTACGCTCGCCACTCATTTTTCCCTTATCGCCTTAAAATCTGCACTACAAGTAAGGAATCCCTAATTTTTTCTCCCCTCGACCGCCGCATTGCCGAGGAGCCCTTTCAGCGCTTCTTCGGCTTCTTCGGAAAAGTCGACATAGAATTTTGGCACCATGCGGATCTCCTGCCTTGAGGATATGAGGTGGAGGATGACGGGTGTGCCGCCATGGTATTTCGCAAGGACTCTGGCGAGGGCGGCACTGACTTCGTCTGTCTCATGGCGGGGATCGACGTAGAGGTGGACTTCATCGACCGGCACGCGGACAGTCTTTTTGAACTGGACCATCGGTATGATGCTGTCGGCCAAGATCTTGACTTCTCGCTCGTTCGACTGGACGCGGCCGCGGATACAGATGGGTGCGTCTTCGGTGAGGAAGGGACGCGCGGCTTCCCAGACGGAGGGGAAGAGGACGGATTCGATCTCACTTTCATAGTCTTCGATGGTGACGTAACCCATGGGCGCGCCCTTCTTGGTGACCATGCCCTTCACACGGGTGACAGTACCGCCCAAGGTGACCGTCTTCCCGTCGTAGCGGCTGCCTTCGGTCTCGAGCTGGTAGATGGGCGTGCAGGCGGCCATCTGCTTCTTGTACTTTTCGAGCGGATGCCCGCTGACGTAGAAGCCTAAGAGCTTCCTTTCCCAGTCGATCTTTTCATCCGCGTCCATGTCTTCGAGATCCGGATAGACGACGGAGCTTTTCATCTCGTCCCCGCCGAAGAGAGACATCTGTCCGCTCTCCCGGTCGCTCTTCGCAGCGGCGACATCACTCATGACCTGCGGGAGTGCGGCGAGGAGCTGAGAGCGGTTGTAGCCGAAGCCGTCCATCGCACCGCAGCGGATGAGGCTTTCGCAGGCACGGCTATTGAGACCTTTGCCTTCGACGCGCTCTAAGAAATCCGACATGGACGTGAAAGGACCGCCCTTCTTCCGGGCTTTGATGATGGCTTCGACGGCATTCTCTCCGACGTTCTGGATGGCATCAAGTCCGAAGAGGATCTTATTTCCGCTGACGGAAAAATAGGCTTCCGAAAGATTGACATCCGGTGCGGCGATCTCCACACCGGCTCTTCTGGTATCTGAAATGTAGCGGCTGACCTTGTTCTTGTCGCCATTGTAGCAGGTCATCATGGCAGCCATGAATTCAGCGCGGTAGTGCGCCTTGAGGTAGGCGGTCTGCCAGGCGATCCATCCGTAGCAGACGCTGTGAGATTTATTGAAGCCGTAACCGGCAAAGTGGACCATGAGGTCAAAGACGTAATTCGCCGTCTTTTCATCGACGCCATTCTTCACGGCGCCTGTGACGAAGGTATCCCGGTTCTTCTGCAGGATCTCCGGCTCCTTGTGTCCCATGGCGCGGCGGAGCATGTCGGACTGGCCGAGGGAGAAGCCGCCCATGACAGAGGCGATCTGCATGACCTGTTCCTGATAGAGGATGACGCCGTAGGTTTCCTTCAGGATGGGAGCCAGGGATGGATGCGGGTACTCGATGGGGATCTCTCCATGTTTTCTCTTGATGAAATCTTCCGCCATGCCGCTGCCCAAAGGTCCCGGACGGTAGAGTGCGACCATCGGGATGAGGTCTTCGAAACGGTCCGGGTGGAGCTTCATCAGAAGATTCGTAAAGCCGGAGGACTCGGACTGGAAAACGCCTGTGGTGTCGCCCGCGCAGAGCATCTCGCACGTCTTCTCGTCGACAGAAGGAATGCGGTCGATGTCGATGGTGACACCGCGGTTCGCCCGGATCATCTCGACCGCATCATGGATGACGGTGAGGTTTCTAAGCCCCAAGAGATCCATCTTGAGAAGGCCGAGCTGCTCGACCTGATCTTTTTCGTACTGCGTCTGGATGAAGTCATCCGCAGTGAGCTGGATCGGCACGTACTCATCGACGGGCTTCGAGCAGATGACGACGCCGGCGGCATGCGTGCCGGAATTTCTGGAAAGCCCTTCCAGGTCGAGGCAGTGGTCGATCAGGGTGTGTACCGTCGCATTCGACTCGTAGAGGTCTTTGAACTCCTTCGAGCCGTCCAGCGTCTTCTTCAGCGTGACGCCCGGGCCGCTCGGCACCATCTTTGCGATCTTGTCCACTTCGCGAAGAGGCAGATTCATGACACGGCCGACATCACGGATGACGGCGCGCGCCGCGAGCGTACCGAAGGTGATGATCTGCGCCACCTGCTCGGCGCCGTATTTCTCTGCGAGATAGGCGATGACCTGCCCGCGTCCGCGATAGCAGAGGTCAGTATCGATATCAGGCATGGAGACTCGCTCCGGATTCAGGAAGCGTTCAAAGAGAAGATCGAAACGCAGTGGGTCGATTTCCGTGATGTGCAGGAGGTAGGCGACGATGCTTCCTGCCGCGCTCCCACGCCCCGGCCCGATCGGGATGCCATGTGTCTTCGCGTAGCGGATGAAGTCCATGACGATCAGGAAGTAATCCGAGAATCCCATCTGATTGATGACACCGAGTTCATAATCCAGACGCTCCTGCTCTTTTCCTTTGGACTCCGGATAACGCTCCGGGATCGCCGCCTCGCAGAGCTTTCGTAGGTATGACTTGGACGTCTCGCCTTCCGGCACATCAAAGGACGGGAGCTTGTGGTCGCCAAAGGTGAAGGTCACATGACAGCGCTCTGCGATCTTTGCCGTATTCTCGATAGCACCCGGATACTCGCCTAAGATCGCCTGCATCTCCTCTCCGCTCTTGCAGTAGAATTCATCATTCGGAAAATGGAAATGATAGGGATCATCCAGTGTCTTTCCCGTGGAGATGCAGAGCTTGATCTCCTGGCTCTTCGCATCCTCTTTTTTCGTATAGTGGAAATCATTCGTCGCGACCAGCCCCAGCCCATACTCTTTTGCCAAAGACGCCAGCACCGGACGCACATCCGCTTCTTCCGGGATGCCGTGATTCTGCAGCTCGAGGAAATAGTTCTCCTTCCCGAACGTATCGATGTAGTAGCGGATCACCTTTCTGGCTTCATCCATGTCGCGGTTTAAGATCGCCTGCGGAAGCTCGCCGGCCACACACGCCGACATCGCAATGAGGCCCTTGTGGTACTTGGTGAGGAGCTCATGGTCCACCCGCGGCTTATGAAAATAGCCCTCCGTCCACGCCTTCGAGCAGATCTTGATGAGATTCTGATAGCCCTCATTCGTTTCTGCCAAAAGGATCAGATGCCCCAGCTTCTCCTTCTCGCCCTTCGCCCGCTCGAAGCGGCTCTTCCTCGTGACGTAGACCTCGCATCCGATGATCGGCTTGATGCCCTGCGCGATACACTCTTTATATAAATAGACCGCACCGTACATGACACCATGGTCCGTGATCGCGACCGCCGTCTGCCCGAGCGACTTGACATAAGAGACAAGCCCCTTGATGCGGCATGTGCCGTCGAAAAGACTGTACTCGGTGTGGACGTGGAGATGAACAAATGGATCCAAGCGGAAACGCCTCCTTCACTCCTTTTTCTTTCGAATGCTAAGATAGCGCTGATCCGATCGCAGGATCAGTGTTTCCCTAAAAATAACTTTTTTTATTGTATCATATTTCGTGATCGGTCATTCATCCGGTCCTGCTGAAAAAGTACGAAGCGGGGAGCGTAGCCAGAGATCAGCGAGTTCTATGGGTTCAGTGGGTTCAAGGGGTAATGCTATTAAGTTAAGCGGCAGAACGTTCTTGGCTC
>ULYL01000072.1_pt1 | contig 29515 bp, 30 predicted proteins | sample 1962211 | NCBI WGS metagenome assembly ULYL01 (sample SAMEA4835864, study PRJEB28245) | human gut metagenome | biome: gut microbiome; material: fecal sample | place: Denmark | collected 2008
CTCCGCGGTTACGTCTTGACCGGACTATTGTTATTTGTAAAAAACCGAACAACCTGAAATTTACACAGCCGTAGAAAGTGTTGATTCATAGCTGGTTAGCTAATAAAGCAAAAGCCAGGTTGCCCATTTTTTCATGCAACCTGGCTTTAGCTTTTCGTGCTAAAGCATTAAGCGTCAGTGCTTTCTGCCGTTTGTTCAGTTGCAGGTTGTTCCACTTCTGACTTCATTTATTCCTGATTTTGACGCAGCGGCCTTTGCGTATTTATGCAGCAAGTAATTTCGAGATCTTCTGCTTTGTCCGGCAAAGTCTGGTATAGATGTTTTTGGTTGTGGTCTCAAGATACTCTGCAGTCTCTGCACGGGTGTAACCGTCTCGGTCCATTGTGAATACGGCACGGTCATCCTCCTTGAGGGTGTTCAGTATATCATCTATCCTGTTTGAGGTCTCCCAAGAAATAACCTCGTCCTCTGCCGTGACATTGTTCGCAAGTTCAGGTATCTCGAGTTCGTCATCATCTTCTGTCAGATAGGTGATTCCAAATGTCTCATGACGAGAGTGAAGGAAGTTGATTGTCTTCTGGCGGACAATGAGGTTTGTCCACGTGCGGAGTGAACAGCCTTTCGAGACATCGAAGGTTTCAAGGGCTTTGATTACGCCATCGCTTACGATGTCGTTTATGTCTTCATTGTTTATCCAGGAATAATCATTCGCATTGTAATATTCAAGTGTATTCGTTACAGTGAGGACGGCTAAGTTGCGGAGATTTTCGTACTCTTTTCGAGTGATTTTCTGATAATCGTTGATCATGTTTTAATATCAGTTTTTAGAGCTTCTACGGCATGTAGCAAATATATGATTATTGCTTTTTTTGAAAAAATCTTTGTGATAATTTCGAGGCTAACTTGTTGATTTTAGCGGAACATTGCTTGTGTTTGTAAACCTAACATTTACAGATGTGCTTATACTGACAAATAAGAATGCAACATTGAGGTATCTCATCATGGACAACCTTCTTTGCTCCGAGGAGAGGAGCATCGTAGGAGATACGGTCTCCGTTTGTGAGAGAAGTCTTCCAGAAGATTACTGCTGTCTGGAGATTGTCTCTCCAGAGTCCGTCCGTGAAGAAATGAAGCGCAGGATAGATAACCTGCGCTTGCACTATGAGAAGCATTGATCACGTCATCATCTGACATTGATCTGTTTCCGGCATGTCATGACCTCGCTGTGGATAGGCTTTATCCTGCTGATGTCTTTCGGTGTCACTCCGGACCGGAACAGGCGCTCAGCCCTTGTCCGGAAGGGAGCGGAGACATTGGCGAGATGCTGCCAGCTCATCGGTTTCCCGTTCTTGGTCATTCCTTTATGGGAGATTACATCTCCAGTCTGAAGATTGACGCTCTCTCCGATGCATAGACCGGAGAGTCCGCCGCCGAAAGACACCACGAGAGAACCGTCATCCAAGTGGAAATCAGGGCAGTTCTCCCAGCACTCCAGCATGGCGCCGACGGGGAACAGGAGTTTGCCTGATATGGATGACCCTGATTGGCAGGTCGGAATCTCCGTCATATAAGAGCCGTCATCCGCCATCTGCAGGTGTTTATGTGTTCTTTCGGGAACGGATAGGCCTTCCATTCCAGCCTTATTCTGAGCGGGACGGTACTCTCCCTGTTGACCTCATAACAATTAGTCGCCTCATACGTGATGCCTCCCGGCCTGTTCGTGAAAGTGAAGACGTGCATCATTCTGCCTGCGAGGATGTTCAGCAGCCCGTCGATGTAGACGGGGCTGTCAGCGGCCAGCTTTCTCAGCGGCTCTGGAGTCCTGTCCTTGTGCAGTATGGCGGAGCCTCTCCTGTCGTAGACAGCCTTCGGGTCCTGTCCGTATACTCCCATCAGAAAGTCATAATAGTCCTTGTTCTTGTCGATAATCTTCATTGTCTGTCCACTTTTTCATTTCAGTTCTATCGTGCAGACCCGGCCGTACTGTTCCATCCATTGGTGGTGTGTGTCGTATGAGTCCTTGTCCTCGCAGACCCACAGGATCTTTGTGCGGAAGCCGTCAGGGATTTCCGGCTGCGGGGCGTATCCGTCGGTAAGGATGACGAGACCGTCATATCCGTTCCCGTGGGCGTAGTTTATGGGTTCCGTGAAGGATGTGCCGCCGCGTCCTATGACCGTGACGTCCGTCATTGTCTTCTTCAGGCTCTTCACTATGCTGATCCCGCAGTCGAACTGGATAACGTCGACAGCCTCGAAACCGTACTTGAAGGCGGAGTTTACCACGCCGTAGAAATATGTCAGCATCTCCGAGGAGATGGAGCCGCTCACGTCCACGGCGATCAGGAGCTTCGTCTCGAAATCTCTGGTGGAACCCATCTGCTGGAATCCGCTCCTGCGGTTGGGGCGCATGCGCGTAAGCTTCCTTCTTGACGAGAGTACGCTGGCCCTGAAACCGCTGAAGACGGTTCTCCAGTTGATTCTTGCCCTGGTCGATGCCTTGATCTGCTCTGCGAAAGAACCTGCGAGAGAGCCCCAGTCCTTGACCGAGTCGATGACCCCGTTGATCATGGCAGCCGTGAGGTCATCCTCCTCCCACAGCCCGGAGAGGTCCGAGTTCGCCTTCGAGTTGGCTTTCAGGCGTTCCTGGATGTCCTGGGTCCGGCCACTGCCGGTGTCGCCGGAGTCTCCTGAACTGCCGGAGTCGCCGGAGTCCAGGGGAGTGCCATCTTCCGGTGGCAGCATCTCCTGGATGCGTCTGGCGTACCATTCGTACATCATTCCTCCTTTCAGGTCGTAGTCCTCGGGCCTGTCTATCTTCATTGCACCGTAGTCGTAGTTGTCGCCTATGGTGATGTTGCTTCCTGCAGCGGCGGCTTCGTCGCAGCACATGTCGGGCTTGCGCTCGTAGGGATGCTTGAGGATGATCCTCACGGCCTCCATGCGCAGCGCCTCGTCAAGGGCGGTGTCCGTCATGTTCTCAAGGAATTCCGGGTTGTACTCGATTCTTCGCCGCCCGCACCTGACAGGGCAGGCGATCGAGCTGTTCTCCACGAGTTCATGCAGGCAGACCACCTGGAAGAGTGCCGAATCGGAAAGATACCAGTGCTCGATTATGTTGGTGATCCTGTCACTGAGTGAGTCCATATCCTTATCTGATGCTTTTTACGTACTGTATGAGTCCCATGGTGAGGAACGGGCATTGCTTCGCGAAGAACTTCACGGCTTCAGGGTACGTTCCTCCCACATAGAGGTTGGCGAAGTGCCCAGCCGCCTCCTTTTTCTCCTTGGCGAGGAAACTGAAATAGTCGTCGACATTCTGCTTCACCTTGTCCAGGTCACCTGGGGCCACGTTCTCCACTTCCAGATGCCTGAAGATGCCGTCATTGATGACGCACAGCTCGTGGGGCTTGTATCCCTTCAGCGTCTTCATCACCTTCTGGAGACTGTAGAGCACGTCCTTTCCGGACACGAGCCTGGAGTTCTTCACGTTCGAGAGGAATGCGGATGCGGCTTTCGGCCCCACGATGCTGGAGATGATCTTCGTGTCGAGCGCGTCCAGCTCGTCCCTCCCCGCGATGATGTCGCTGACACGCTTCCAGGCTCTGCGGTCCGGAGTCTTGTCAATGCCGGTGTCTTCACCTTCCTTGGAGTCGGGATTGCGGTCAAGCCAAATGTGGTTCTCCTGGATGAAGTCGATGACCCTGCCGTCGACTCCTGCCTTCCTCGCCCACAGCAGCCATTCCTCTACGGACGGGCGGAAATTCACGATGTTGAACCTGGACACGAGAGCCGGGTCCATGTCCGTAAGCTGGTAGTTGTCGCCGTAGTTGACCGCGGCAATGATGCGGCTGCCCTCGGGAAGTGGACGCCCTGCAAGCTTCCTGTTGAGACAGAGGTCCATAACTGTCTGCAGGATCTCTGGACGGGCCCTGTTCAGCTCGTCGAGGAAGAGGACTATCGGCTTTCCGTCCGTAGGGAACCAGTACGGCGGCATGAAGTCTGTCCTGCCGGTGTTTTCATCCAAGTGGGGGAGTCCGATGAGGTCTCCCGGATCGGCCATCTGTCCGAGGAACAGTGCGACCACCTTGAGTCCCTTTTCCTGGAAGTAGCCGGTCAGGAACTCCGACTTTCCGATTCCGTGGTTGCCGACGAGCATTATGTTGTGTGTGGACGGCGTGCGGTCCAGCATTGACCTGAGCGCCGTGATGTCAGTCTGAATATTTGCCATAGCTTGTTTCTTAACTTGTTATACTCCTACCTGCCCGCTCCCATGATGTTGTCTATCATGCCGTATTCCAGTGCCTCCCCGGACGTCATCCAGTAGTCCCTGTCCATGTCGGCGAATACCTTGTCGTAGCTCTGGCCCGACTGCCGGGAAAGGATGTTGCATAGCTCCTCCCTGCAGGATTCGATCTGCCTGGCCGCGATGAGGATGTCTGACGCCTGTCCGCTGGCTCCTCCGAGCGGCTGGTGGATGAGTACCCGGGCGTGGGGGAGTGCGGCCCGCTTGCCTTTGGCCCCGGAACACAGCAGGATGCTGCCCATGGAAGCGGCCATTCCGGTGACTGTGGTTGCGACGTCCGGAGAGATGAGGTTCATCGTGTCCATGATGGAGAGTCCTGCGGAGACGCTGCCTCCCGGAGTGTTCAGGTACAGGGTTATGTCCGCGGTCGGATTCTGGGATGTCAGGTAGAGAAGCTGGGCGGTGATGATGTTTGCGACATCGTTGTTGATTTCAGTGCCCAGGACGAGGATCCTGTCCATCATGAGGCGGCTGAACACGTCCATAGATGCCACGTTGAGAGCCCTCTCCTCGATGATGGTGGGGTTTATGTATGCGGCCGTAAGGTTGGCGTAGCCGCTGATTGCATTACTGCTGATGCTGCACTTCTGTACGGCGTATCTTTCAAATTCAGTTCCTTTCATATCGTTGTTGAATATCCTTTTGTTCTATTATACAGTCGGTTCTTGAAAATCTTACACTTTTGCACCAATGTCGCGTTCATCTAACTTGTGAACCCGATTTTCGTCTTTCGGCTGTCAGAGGACAGTGTCTCGGCATCGCAGAGTTTGCGGAGGTCTTCCAGGGTAGGCTCATTTCCGCTCAGGATGTAGTCCACCATGGATTTCCGCGAAATGTTCTCGATCTGCCCTCCGGAGAAGTCGAAATCCCTTGCGAGGGCGTTTGCCGAAGAGGAGGAAAGTCCTTCCACCATGCTTTCCCAAATGAGGGAACGGGCTTCCGGGTCCGGTTTGTTGAATTTGACCTTGTAGATGAAACGTCTCTCGAATGCCGGATCGAAGTTCTCGGTAAGGTTGGTCGTGGCGATCATGATGCCCTGGAGGTTCTCCATCTCCTGCAGAATGATGTTCTGGAGACTGTTCTCCATCTTGTCGACCGCACGCTCTGCCCCGGACATCCTGATTCCGAAAATCGCGTCCGCCTCGTTGAAGAGCAGAATCGGTGCGGTTTCGCTGTTCTTCACTATGCTTTTGTACTCGTCGAAGATGGACTTCACGTTTTTTTCCGATTCACCCACCCACTTGCTCTTGAGCTGGGAGACGTCAACAAGGAAGATGTCCCTGCCTGTCATGCGGGCAATCTGATAGGCGCTCTCGGTCTTGCCGGTTCCAGGACTGCCGTAGAAGAGCGCACAGAAACCAGGGCGCATTCCCTTCTGATGGAGGCGGCTGACAATACTGCTGAAGTTGTTCCTGTCGAGAAGCGACGTGAGGGTCTTGATCTGCTCCTGCTCCGTCGCATTGAAAAAGAGCTTCTTCTCTGTAATGGAGCCATTGGCTATGAGATGGCGGCATGCCGGGCTGATGCGGCTGATCTTGACCTCCGCAAGTATCTGTTCAGCCATGCCTTCGGCGAAACAGAGATGCCTGTTGTCGACGATTCCGTCGTTGTTGGCATTTTCTATGATTCCCATCCTGATGAGATGGAGGTCGCCGGTCTCGATGCCGTAACGTATGACGTCCTCGTCATTGCTGTCGTCGAACAGTTTTCGCACGTCGTTCCAGGAGAATTCAAATTCCTGGAACTCATACAGCCTGGTTATCATGAAGAGGAACAGCAGCTGTTCGCATGCCGGCGCGTAACCGATGCCCATGCGGTTGTATTCCTTTACGAAAATGCACTCCTGATTGTGGTGCATAAGTTCGTTGAGTTCATATACAAGCGCGTCGCAGTCGATGATATCCTTCCAATAGTCGCGGAAGCGTTTCCTCATCCGCTTGATCAGCCCCGGCGTGCGTAGTCCTGATATGTCGTTCACGCTCGGGACGTCATTGTTCTGCAGGCATTTGATGATGTCTTCCGGGACATGATAGGTGATGGAGTTCCGGTAAGTGACCGGGGTGGTACGAACATAGCGCTTCCTGCACAGTCCGTCGAGTTCGTCGTGAAGGGACATGAAATGCAGGTTGCTGCTTCTGAGCCTTCTGGCGACCCTGTCGGCGGTCGCGTTTCCGCTCAGCGACAGTTCGACGATGGCGGCAAAGATCTCGGCCTGTTTCCTGCTGATGTCGAGTCTTCCGCATACGTAGTCATATTCTTTCTCCGGGAGTCCGCCTTTGCCGTCTCCATCGTTTATCGGCAGGTCATCCGAAGAGACGTATTCGAGGATGGTGTCAAGGCATTCCGCTATGGAGAGTCGGGACTCCGCCTGACAAGCGCAGCCGGATGTTTTGGTGTCAACTGTGTTAGTATTCTGCATGTCTGTAAGTTCTGATGTCTGTCAAATTCATCCGGTTAATCATTCTGGCATGGTGCCTGCCCGGACGGACCGAAAGGGAACCGGTCGACAAGGGCCTTGAGAGTGTCAATGTCCTCTTCCGTTGAAATGTCCCACTTGAGAAAGGCAAAGTGGGCGACCCTGTTTGCGCCGTCACGGAAGACGCGCCCGAAGTAGCTGTTCCCGTTTGTGTCATGTCCGCTGATTGTTATGAGTTTTTTTGTGTCCCCATAAGCTGTCATGTCTTTTGGACATTCCCAGCTGTCGATGCTGATGCCGTCCTCGGAGAGACGTTCATAGAGGCGCATGTCGAACTTGTTCTCGTTTTCCGAGGAATCGAACCCTGAGTACATGCGCATCATCACGAGTGAATCCGGAGACCACACGTCGGTTCCATGGAACGTCAGTTCGCTCTGGAGAAGATCCTCTTCGGGAATCCAGCCGCTTGGAAGTTCTGCAAGACCGCCCCATTCGTCAGAGTAGAGCCAGTATCTGCCATTCCAAACGAACAGGTGCCGGACAGCGTCAAGGCATCTTGCGCCCTCGCCGATATGTATGCCGGCCAGGGAGTCGAGCATGTGTATGTGGGCGGAATCTTTCCGGATCGCTTCAAGCCTCTGCCGCGGTGTCATCTTCTCCCAAGGAACCGCATTGTTTCCGGAATTCCCGCAGCCTGCTGCCAGGGCCGTCAGAGAGAATGATACAAGTATGGTATAAAACAACTTCTTCATGATAATCGTGTTTCTTCTATATGTACCGCACGGCACGTGATTTCTTACACATGTCGGAAGAAAAATCGTATATTTGTTGGACAAAAACCGACATTTTAATAGCAACCGTCATGACAGAACAGTCCTTTGCCCCGAGTTGGCTCAAAATAGATGATGACAAATTCCGCGACCTTTTGGAATACCTTTGCAGGAAAGCGAGGTCCGACGGGCATGACCCGCTCTATTCCGCAGCGCAGGAACTGCTGAAAGTGAGGGTATCCTCGCTGATGCCTGAACTCTCATGCGGGATGGAAGGCAGTGAGGAGGTGCGGCTGTTCAGGATACGTCTTCTGGGCGCGTGGCTCCTGTGTAACGTAGAGGATACCCAGGAGCGCATGGAAGTGGCGTTCGTCATGTTCAACATATTGGCCAGCATTGTTCCTGAAGAACTCTCGCAGAAACTCTTCGCCCTCTCGCTAAGGGTGCTGTGCAGCGGCGGCATCCAGGCACCGGGCTTCGCTTGGGAGGACCTGGTCGACGTGAACAAGGAGCTTCTCTCGCACAAGATTATTCTCAATGCGAAGACGCTCCCTTCGAAGAAGTCCGTGGAGTCATGGTTCGACGGGAAAGGCATTCTTTATGTCAATCCGGAAGAGGTCAGCATCATACCTATGAACAGGAAAGACTACTCGATGTGTCATTCCAAGTTGAGCGACTGCATGAGGCTGGCGGACGGCAGGTTGTGCGTCTATGTGGAAAAAGGGGAGAAACTGAAGAAGACGGAGGAGTCGGACATCGACGGCATTGGGCGTTTCGCCGGTGCGTTCAGGAAAGAGCAGCAGAGGACAGTCCCTCCGCAATCCATCCTGAAGAAGTATTCCCTGGAGCAGGAAACTATGGTGCGGGTCATTTCCAGAAGCAGTCATGACATTGTAGTAGAGACGGTGGATCCGGAATATGAGAAGATCTCAGGTACGTTGCACCATGACCGCGGCATATTCTTCTACAACAATGTGGATTTTGCCCAGGCGCTTGAAGTTGGCGACTGTTTCAAGGCCGTCATCAAGGATAAGGAAAGGGGGTATTTCTCCGTCTATGACCGTTTCTTGAAGGAGATGGTCTCGTTGGTGGAAGAAGGATATAGCTATCCCGCCAAGTATAAAATGAATCATAACGGCAAGCCTCTATGGTTTACAAATGAGGGAGTGCCGGTATATGTAAATGATCCGGATCCGTTTGGGATAGACGACGTCGCTTATGTTGAAATGACGAAAGTTGACACCAACGGATATATTACAGGTGTAATCTCCGAAGACCAGTCGGGAATTGAAGAGGAACCGTTTGATGACGAGAAGGAATGGTTTATCCGGAACCATATCAGGGAAAAGGACTATGTCGAGCCGAAGGCCAATGCCCGGACAATCCTCAGTTCCGATTTCGTGCGGATCTTCGAGCGGTCCCTGTACAACTACCAGAAGACGCTGTCCAGGGCGTCCGAGATATACAAGGTCCTCTGCTATTGCCAGATGCTGTCCGAACTCACGTCGGAAGAGAAGGAACTTCATTTCCTTGAGCTCAAGGCAAGTTATCTGGAGCAGCTGGTCCTGTTCGCAAAAGGGCAGTATGACAGGATGAAACAGCTTGTCCCTCCGTCGGACATAGGTGGAATCGAGTCGGAGGAAAGGTCCGTCAGGCTCGTTGACATCCTGATGCAGATCAATTCATCCGAAGAATCGGAACTGCTGGACAGTACCATACTTTCCTCAGAGGACCCGTTGACGAAGAGGACTGCCCGGATACTTCAGTCATATAACCGCATCAAGGACATTGTGCCTGAGTCTTCCCTCAATGACCTCAAGATGGAGATCATCCGCGGGCTTTCGCTAGATGCCGAGATACAGGCGTCCCTCGATGAGAAGGACGATGAATACTTGGGCATGGAGGACAAGGTGAAGGAGTTCAAGTCTTCATTCGTCTATCCGGCCGACAAGGAGGACAGGATGTCCCCTAACGTGAAGAAGCAGAGCATGGTGGTTTTCAAGGCCGTCTGCGCGTTCCTCAATTCCAAGGTGGGAGGCACTCTCTATCTCGGCGTGTCGGATGCCGGTTATGTGGTGGGCATTGACAATGACCTCGCTTACCTGAAAGCGAACAGCGACTCATATATCCGCTTCATTCAGGACGAGGCCAAAAAGGTCTTCGACAAGAGCATCCTGGACTTCCTGGACTTTGATTTGAAGTTTGACGGGCGTGTGGTTGAAGTGAAGGTGCGCCCGTTCGATGACGGCGTCGTCTGTCTGGATGGCGTCCCGTATATCCGCCGCTATGCCGAGTCTGAGCCGATGCGTGAGGACGAGAGGGCAAGGATAGCGTCCGAGAAGGTCGCACCCAACATTCATGTGAAGAGCAAGGCGGAAAATCTGGAGAGGGCCATTGCCGAAAAGAAGAGGGCGATCCTACGCCGGTTCTCATCCTCCGACAGCATTGAAGACAGGAAAGTGGAGCCGTTCAAGATCGTCAAGGGCGGCAAATACGTATGGTGCTATGACATTGAGGACAAGTGCTGCAAACAGTTCGGCATCTCCAAGATGGCAGCCGTGGACGTCATTCAGGACCCGTGGACCCATGAAGCGGAGCACAAGGAAGGGAATACGGACATCTTCAACTGGGGTGGTTCAAAGGCGTTCAGTATTGTCCTTGAACTAGACCTCACGGCAAAGAACATCATTGTCGAAGAGTATCCTCTCAGCGAGCCTCTCCTCAAACAGGTCGACAAGTCTGGCATGAGGTGGAGTCTGTCCACAGACATCTACAACTGCACCGCCCCCGGACGGTTCTGCATAGGACTTGCCGAGCATGTAACCATCATCAAGGGCGATGAACTGAAAAAATATGTTTCGGAATACGTCCGGAAGAATTTCTCCGGAAACGCTTAGCATTCCATCACCCGCGGACGGTGACTTCGCTGGTGGTGGCGTTCTTTTTCTTGCCGCTTTGGTTCGCGGCATTCCTGTCAGCCTCTTGGATGAGTCGGCAAAGTGGTATGTTTTCGGATTCACGCCGTTCGCGTTCGTGAGGGCTGCTGTGGAAATCCGGACATCGCATGTGCCACCAAATGGCCATCTCCTCATCATAATTCAGCGGGAGCAGGCATCTTCTCTTTACTATGAACATTGACCTGACTCCGTGTCCTCTCTTGATTTTTTCATTGTCGCGGCATGCGACTCCCTTGTCGTTCATGTAGTATTGGTCACTTTTACAGATGTCATGAAGAAGAGAGCAGATGGTGACGGAAGTGGTCGGAAGAGGATGCGGCAACTGTGAGTTTAATCTCATGGCCTCCTCGTAGACATCCAGGGAATGCTTTGCCAGTCCGCCCTCATTGTTGTTGTGATTCGAAACCGAAGCCGGTGCCGTGAAGAAGCCGTTGGATTCCATGTATTCAAGCACGTTGCCGATATTCTCCCTTCCGGTCGAGAGCAATAGTTCAGTTATCTTCTCTTTTATGCCCATTTCTTTAAATTGTGAACTTGCTATATCTTAAACCAGAAGTCAGTAAATCTTGCATGAAAATAGCAATTTTTATTTGAGTCTCACGTCTTGACCGAATTCTTCCCGGATGCGTTCCATATCTTTTATTGCAGGAATTATCTTGTCGGTCTGGTCCTGGAGAGTCTTGTATCTGAGGGGGAGAGTCAATGTCCTGTTTTTTATGGGCACCATCAGTTTCACACGATATTTCTGTCGTACAAACCAGTATCCGGAATAGCCGGCATTGTCCAGAAGCGAACTGACTATGGCCAATGATCCCGTTTCACAGATTGCTCTTACTTTTGTGGACTTCCTGCATTCGATTTCAATCGCCCTGGTCGATTGTTCCAGCAAATCATCCAATGTGTCCAATTTGGCGAGAAACTTCCGGTAATTCTGGCTGAGCCGCGTGGATTTCAAAGGGTTCTCCTTTTCCCACCATCTGCGGAGATTCTGTTTCTCCTTGATAACAAGGCCTTTGAAATCGATTTCTTCTCCAATATTGATCTTATGCTCGATGATCGGACGGATCCCTTTAATTGCGGCACGAAGCCATACCTTTTCGTTGAATTCCATAAATGACGCAAAGTTTTCTTGAAGGAACTTCAATTTCTCTTATTTGTCCATAGCTTATTCGAGTTCCTGACAATGCTTATCTATTGTTCAGGACCAGGACCGGCTAGAACCCGATCCTGTTGTTCCTGGTGCAGACTTTTTCTTGAGAACAAAGCTTGACGATGGACTCCATTGTCGGGACACCGCCTTCGAGGACTTCCTGCATGGTGGTCTTGCGGACGATGTTGTCGATCTCTCCGCCGCTGAAGTCGAAGTCCGACGCCAGCTTGTGAGCCTGCTCTGCGGAAAGGATCGGGAGCTTGTCCTGCCAGATGTTCTTCTTCGCTTCCACGCCCGGTTTGTCCAGACGTATCTTGAAGAGGAAACGGCGTTCGAAAGCCTTGTCAAGATTCTCTTCAAGGTTGGTGGTCGCGATCAGTATGCCGTCGAGCTTCTCCATCTCTTCCAACAGGATGTTCTGGATGGTGTTCTCCGTCTGATCCACGCTTGAGCCCCTGCTCATGTCCTTGCGCTTGGAGAAAAGGCCGTCAGCTTCATTGAACAGAAGTATAGGCTTTATCTTGGAGCGCTTGCACTGCTGGCGGTAGCGGGTAAAGATATCCTTGACGATTTTTTCGCTCTCTCCGTACCACATGCTCTTGGAGGCGCTGAGGTCCACGTGGACAATGTCCCTGCCGCTCTGGCGGGCCCACTGCATGACTGATTCTGTCTTTCCGGTACCCGGTGCACCGTAAAGGAGTACGGCGATACCTTTGGAAAGGCCTTTGGACTCCAATCTTTCCGTCAATGTCCGGTAGTTCTCCTCCATGAGTGAATCGCCGACCATAGAAAGCTGACGCTGCTCATTCTCGGAGAAGAAAAGCTGCTTCGGCTTGATGTCCTCGCAGTTGACCAGGTCCTTCTTGTCGACTTTCTGGATGAACAGTTTTGCGTCCTCCTCGAAGAACAGCTCCTTGCCTTTGTCGGTAAGCACAAGGCCGGTCTGAGGTCCGAACAATGAACTTATGGAGGTAATCTCCACGAGGTCCAGTTCCTGAAGTTTATGTTTCTCTTCCTTGAACAGGTTCAAATATTCGGCGCGGTCCCTGACTGAAAACAAGCATTTCAGCTCATTGATGAGATTGATGCCTCCGGGACAATAGTTGCAGGCCATATAGAACAGTATGCGGTCCCCTTCGGAGCGGATAAGTTCACGTACTTTTCTGATACACGACAGCTGCTTGTTGTGGCTCTCCATTTTTAAAAGTTCACGCCTCCTGACCATTGGCGCATTGCGTGCATCGGAATCATACTTTTCGTCATCATGGAAAAACTTTGTCACCATCCTGGCAAACTTGTAGCGGTCGGGGCAATCCAGTTTGTCTCCAAAGGATGCATAGTCGTTTTCGAGCAGAATCTCCTTTCCTTTCTCGGTAAGTGTCATTTCTTCCCGGTCATCGCTTATGTAGACCAATTCATTGGAAATCAGGGCGTTTGTCCCGTCCATGAGTCTGGCGCGTGCGGAAATGCGGTTTCCGAAAGAGTCATAGATGTCTTCCAGAGTCCTTTCAATTGACGATCTTCTCGAAGGGCATTCGCAGAAATCATTGCAGATTTCGTAGAATAGTATCCTGTCAGAGAGTTCCTCCAGATGTCTGCGGACTTCCTGGACGAACGTCATGTTCGCATTGAGTTTCTCTGCATCTGATGCGACCTGAAGCAGACTGCGGAATGTCACGTCGGAATCCTGGACAGCGTTGCTGACCAGGGAGCATAAGGCATAGCGGTCGAAGTCTGAGGTCTTTGCTTCCACGCCTTCCAAGTTGGGAGTCTTATTGTCAATGATGCTGTTGAGAACGACCGGCGTGACTCCGAAGCTCTGTTCGACAATCTTGCAGGTCTTCATGCCGTGTGTGTTGATGTAGATGAGGCCTTTTTCCAGCAGATTCTTGATTGCCGGAATGTACTCCATCATGTCCAGGTTGGAACAGTCGTACATCGTGGACATTTCGTCAAAGTCGCATGTCCTTCCGCTGCATTCCTTTTCGAAAATCGGAATGAAAATGATGGCTTCCTCGCGGTTCTCAAGTCCCAGGCAAGCCGTAAGATTGTCCAATGCCTCACTGATTTCCTTGCCTCCCAAACGGGCAAGCTTGCTGTTCTTCAGTTTGTTGGCGCAAAATTTTATTTGCTGAATTATGCTCTTGGCCATAAGTCTATGATTTTACTGATACAAAGTTGTTGATACGTGCTGCCAAAATGTGGCAGCACGTAAAATGGTTGTTAAGTGTTGAGGTGTGTTTGACGGCAGAAGTCGTTTCTCAGCTGTTTTCTTAGTATCCGAATTCTGCCTGGAATGGCCTCAGGTTGGCATTGCCGGAGTTGTGATCCTCTATGATTGAGAAGGTTATGACCTTGAACTTGTTCTTGAACTCCTCTTCCTCCATCACTTCATGGAAAAGTCTGGCGACTTCTGCAGGAGGGTTATGGAAGGCACCGCATCCGAAGGCGCCGAGTACGAGGGAGTCATGACCATGGAGAAGGCCTATGCGGAAGATTGTGCGGATCTTGCATCGTGTAATGTCGAGGGCCACCTGAGGCATGTGTCCGTCAGCAGTAAGCTTTATGGCGTATCTTCCGTCGAGATTCAGGGCGGCGCATGATACCACGGCAACATTGTACGGATCCTCCATCATCGTGCAGTCTGCCCCCTCACGGAATACGGTGACACAAGGAGAATATATTGCACTATATCTCGTTGTTATAGGATAGTTGTCTCCTGGAATGAGAAAGTATCCATATTTGGTCGCACTGCCTCTATGGAAGGCATAGATAGAACGGGTCAGAGTACTTCTGCGGCAGATGGTCTCTTCCTGGGCCCTGGCACCATTCTCAACTCCCCCGCCGGGATGTCCGCCACTGGCAAAGTTGAGAAGAAGAGGATTATAGCCTTCGGAAACAAGGCGTTCTGCCGTTACGAGACAATCATTGTTCTCGACAAGCACTCTGGTCTCTCCTGCCACGTCCGGTGCCGAAATCGCCTGGATCTCCTGCTGGTAGCATCTGCTTCCTTTGAGCATGTCGGTGAAATCGAACTGGACAGTTCTTCCGGATGGTGTCGTATATTCTCCGCGACGGATGCAGTCTGCGGTCTGACGAAAGATGGCGGCGTTCTTCTTTTTGCGCTCGTCGATAGCTGAATCAAATGTTCTATATCCCATGACTAAAATATGTTTTCAAAATGTAAACTGGTCGCAGGTTTTCCTGTTGCTATATACTATACAATGCTTCTTCACCAATCTTACATGGATTTCCTATATTTTTTCACTTTTCTTGTGTTTTCGGCAAATTTGAACGTAATTTGTGCCCGAATACATAAACCAATGGCAAAGAAAAGGTTCCGGATTACGGAGAAAGACTTCCTCCTTGCCAACCGGAAGGCCTCGAGAGAGGAGGAAATCGCAAAGTACGGCAAGCAGATAATGTTCCGTACGACAACTCAGAAATCCAAGAAGGTCTATGACCGCAAGCGTCTGAAAAAGGCAGGCATCAATTCCGATGACCTGCCTTTAATGATTATTGCGTCACATGCTTGTACATGTTTTCCTTTACCTGCATCCTATAATCATTGATCCCGATTGTCAAGAATTTTTTCCAGTTCATCGAGGTCGTGTACTAGAAGTGTCCTGCCCGAAGCTGTGGACGGCCCCACAATTCCTAACCTCTCAATTGTATCCATAATCCTGCTGGCCTTTGCGTATCCCATTCCAAGGTGTCGCTGCAAGTCTGATGTTGATGTGAATCCGTGACTTACTACGAACCTGGCCGCATTCTTCGTGTCGTCATCCAGTGGAAACTTTCCCTCAAGAATATCGGTAGAAGATGGATAATGGATCCGTTCCATTTCCGAGATTGGGTTTACTTCGCTTAGTTTGGAGTTCAGTTTATCCACCAGAGCCTCAGTATCTTCGTATCCGACATACAGACCCTGAAACCTGGTCAGCTTGTTGTCCTTGAGCAGTAGCATGTCTCCCATGCCAAGGAGCCGTTCCGCACCTGGCTGGCCGTCCAATATTATTCTCGAGTCCGTTACAGAGTGGCATTTCGTGGCAATCTTGACTGGGAAATTAGTCATGAGGCTACTTGGAATGTTTTTGATGAACGGGTTGTTCTCGGTTGACGGCCTGCGAGTGGAGATGATGCAGTGTATGCCCACAGTCTTGCCTCTTTGGGCAAGACGTATGACCGCATTGATGAATGCCATATTCAGGGTAGAATACGAATAATTGATATAATTATGGTATTCGTTCACTATCACAACAATATACGGCATGCCTCCATGTGTACGGTGGTAAGCGACAATATTGTTGCATTCCGCCTCACGCAGTTTCAAAAACCTCTCGTCCATCTCCCGGCACAAATGCTCGAGCTGCCCGGTAGGATTGTCCTGTGTGATAATTCCGTTGCCGTAGAACCAGCTGCGGTCAAGATTTCCGTATTCCGAGAAAGCTACAAGTTCCGAGTCAGCTATCATTATCCGCAATTCTCCGGGATTCTTTGCCGTAAGCAAGGAGTTCAACATGCTTTTCAGCAGGACTCCGCCTCCCTGATTATATGCGCCGGCGGCGAGAATGTTGGGGCTCTCGGCCAAGTCCAGGGTCAACGGCTTCCCGAACGTGTCGTATCCGAGGAAAATTGGCAGTTCCTTCTCTTCCTTCCAGTCACATGAGTTCTCCGACTCCACGAACTTCGGGTAATGACGATTCTTGCGCTCCTTAGGTATTTCGATATATATGTGGTTTTTGTCAGCGTAACTGCGAGTCTTATCTTTTCCAAAAGCCACCTTGTCTATTCCAAAAGCATCCTTGAAAGTATCAAATTCTTCCTCTACTCCCGCAAGTGTGTTCCCGACTGGATCCCCTCCATCGAATTGTACCTTCACGGTAACAGTAGTAGGCCCGTCATAACAGTCGATGTCACCATATGAAATGTGCATCTCATCAAGTTTGCCTCTAAGTCTGCTGATAATTTTCTCCCTTTCCATAATCACGTACGGTTTTTCCGATAATAATTTCATTCATGCTGGTTTTAGTCCAAATCCTGCAGCGCGTGATGCTGAGGTCTATATTTATATACAGTATTTCTTCACCAATCTTACACGGATTCCCCATAATTTTGGGGAACGATATACCTGTTGGCAGTAAACTTTTTCAAAAGAAGGACTATCATTGCCCCGGCTGCCGCTTTTTGGCGGTGTCGGGGTGTATTTTTGTATCATGATGGAACTGGAAGAACTCATACGTGAATACGAAGAAGGCATTGCCTTGGAAATGTACCATGAAATGGTTGACTACATTGACAATCATGGTGCTGATATAACGGGGCGGAATGTGGATTATACCCTTATGAAGGTTATCAGCACGGTCCGGGCGTCTGCTTACATGCCGGAAGGGACAATGCTCGCACTCCGGGGATATGAGATTGTGGTGGAGACATATATGGGTCTCGGCATTAGCTTTTGTATGGGCCAATTCTGGATCGGCGGGAAACTGATACTGATAAGGTATGAGGAAGAGATTGAAAACTACCTGGTACATTTTATCAACAATATCCTTCCCGGCGGCCTTTCAGTATGGAAAGAGAAGATGGAACATGTGGAAATGGATCTTCTCAAGAGGGAAAAAATCCGTAACATTCTGGAGAACAGTGCCGAGTCCCTGATTCAGACCGTTCTGGAGGAGAAGGGCCTGGAATACAGACTCTGTTTTAGGGACAGTGGCATCGAACTGCTGGTCTATCGAGACGCCAAGTATCTTACGTACAGTGATTTCCGCTATGAGACGTTCTCGGATGATTTTCGGGACTTTGTCGATGGCAAACTAAAAACTATATGATATGGATGAAATGTTGTTTTGCAGAAATGCGGAAAATGGCGGAATGAACTAAGCAGGGAAAGTCCGTAGCAATGAATGCGATGATTGCTTCGCTCATGCTGCTTAAAGGACAGGAAGAAGTCTCTTTTCGCTGACAACAAAGATGCGTTTTTTGGCATTTAAAGTCGCTGCTGCTTTTTGGCAGAACGGTTACCTACCTTTGCTGGCGATACAAATAGAAATGCACTATGGCAAAAGGAAGAAAAAGAACAATATTATCGGCTCTTGAACACATAATCAATGCTGCAAAACACGAAGATGATGACCGATTTAATGGGGTATTCTTCTTATATGATGACGCCCTGATGGAAAAGGTCAAGAAAGACTCTAAATATCTTGCTGAACAATTTGAGATCACCCCGAAGCAGGCAGTCCTTTTTGCTATAGTCCTTGAAATGTCCAAAGGGGATGAGTTCTCAAAAAGCGATTTGGCAAGGGCTCTAAAAACTAATTTCGTCAATCTTTTGTCTTACGAAGAAGATTTGAAAGCATTAGAAAAAGTATTACTCATTCGCCGATGCCGTTGGGGGAAGATTCAAGTGGGAGAAGAGGTCCAGAAGTGCCTGGAACATAACCAGCCTTATCATAAACCAACCTATGAGAACCTCAGTACCAATGCAATCTTAACCAGAATCGGCCGGATTTTTAATAAATTGGATTCACCTGTGGACCAAGGACAGGATGCCCCTATGAGGGCTCTATTAAGTATCGATGATATGCTTCTGGCAAATCCAACAACAAGTATTGCCAAAGTTGCTGACAAATATGAGATATTACGACGTAGCGACAAGATTTTCGATTTTTATGATCGTGATGATTCCGACAAATGGGAGAGTAATGACTATATGGAAAGCATGTGCCCAGCAGAGCGACTCTTGTTTTATGGAATGTGTTACCGATACTTAACGTATCAAGATGATTATTGTGCGTGGTTTGACTTTAGGTACTGTTTTGGCGAGGAAGCATCGGAGTTTCTACAAGACGCATATAAAGATGAAGAATTATCGTTACAGGCACGTAAAATAATGGTCTATGCTAACCGGGATGGACTACTTGTTAAAGATCATTTCAAAATAGAGGATTCCGTAAAGGAAGAAATCTGGGCAGATTGCGGCGGCCGCCCGGAGCAGGCCCCTATAGCCGGGACACTAAAGACAGAAGAACTCAAAGAAAAACATCTGTTTTATGATGATGCATTAGGGAAAGAAGTTGGCACTCTGTCTCATCTCCTTTCTGAAGAACGGTACGGAGGTATAAAGAAAGCTCTTGAGGAGAAAGGTATGCGTAGCGGGTTCACTTGCCTGTTTTATGGTGATCCGGGGACAGGAAAGACCGAGACGGTTTACCAACTGGCTCGCGCAACAGGCAGAGACATCATTATGGCTGATGTATCCAAACTTAAAAGCATGTGGGTTGGAGAAAGTGAAAAGAACCTGAAATCGCTATTCAGTAGATATCGCCGACTGGTCCGTGAGTCTAAAGTTACACCCATCTTGCTCTTCAATGAGGCTGATGCCATATTCGGAATCAGGCGATCAGGTGCCGAGAGTGCAGTTGATAAGATGGAAAACAGCCTTCAGAACATCATTCTTCAGGAGATGGAGGATTTAAAGGGTATCATGATTGCAACTACGAACCTTTCAGAGAATTTTGACAAGGCGTTTGAACGCAGATTTTTGTATAAGGTGAGATTTGAAAAGCCTTCTGCAAAAGTAAAGGCCCAGATATGGAAGTCTATGATGCCTGAGCTCTCTTATACCGATGCTCAATACTTGTCAGGTAAGTTTGAGCTAAGCGGAGGACAGATAGAAAACATTGTGAGAAAAAAACTATCCAGAGCATACTTCAAGGGAAGGAACCGGATATTGATGAAATCCTTCGATTCTGTTGTGAAGAGGAAAGGGGGTCAAGGAGTGAGCACAGGCGGATAGGATTCTAAGAATGAGCAAAAAACCGTTCAATTTATTGCGTCCCGCCATAATTCGGCAACGGTTATCACTGTATTTGCAAATTGAAACCTAGAAGAAAACATTATGGCTAAGAATAGGTCATTTGATCACTGAAAAATGAAATACTTGGAAAAGTTGCAAAAAAAGCATAGATTTGCCTTGGAAAAGTTGCAAAAACTGTGGTAAAACACATTGCGTAAATTGTGCGATATATGCTTAACAGAAAGATTGACAATGATATAGATGCGCATTTCTCCAACTCGAAGAAAGCGTTGTTTCTTACCGGTGCCAGACAGGTAGGTAAGACCTATTCTATCCGAAAATATGCTAAACGGCATGGCTTGAATCTCATTGAGTTCAATTTCTTGCTTCAGCCGGAGACGATGGACATAATCAATGGGGCAGGAGATGTCAAAGAACTGCTGCTCAGAATTTCGGCATATTCGCGAATTCCTTTGGTGCAAAGCAGAACATTGATTTTTTTTGATGAAGTGCAAGAATGCCCGGATGTGATGACCTGGGTCAAAGCATTGGTGGATGAAGGAAGCTATATTTATGCGCTGAGTGGTTCCCTGCTGGGTGTTGAATTGAAAGACATCCGTTCAGTGCCTGTCGGTTATATGTCAGAGATGCAGGTCTATCCCATGGATTATGAGGAATTTGTCCGTGCCGTGGGGGTGCCGGAGAATGTGTTGGAAGCTGTCAAGAAGTCTTGGTCGGAGAAAACGCCGGTGGATGCCTATATACATGAAAAGATGATGCAACTATTTCAGTTGTACATCATAGTTGGAGGTATGCCTGCTGCGGTCCAGACTTATATGGATTCCAACAATATTCAGAACGTGGTGAAAGAACAGAGGGATATTATCAATCTTTATAAGAAAGACATAGCCCGTTACGACAAGGATGTCAGAAAGAAACTGTATATCGATGAGGTGTTTGATCTCATCCCTTCCGAGTTGAATGCCAAGAACAAACGGTTCATCCTCAAACGTCTCAATGAGAATATGACTTTCGGCAGACATGAAAATGATTTCATTTGGCTCAAAGACGCGGACATGGCACTTCCGACATACAATGTCGAAGAACCAGTCTCTCCGTTGAAACTGAGTGAGCAGCGGAACCTTTTCAAACTTTTCCAGAACGATGTAGGGCTGCTTTCTTGCCAATATTCATCAGGAGGGATCCAACTGAAGATTCTGCAGGGGAAGGTGAACGTGAACTATGGTAGCGTATTTGAAAATGCTGTCGCGCAAGAACTTCACGCTCATGGATGGGATTTGTACTACTTCAACAGCAAGAAGCAGGGAGAAATTGATTTTATATTGGAGACGGATGATGAAATCATTCCCCTGGAAGTCAAGTCGGGCAAGGATTACGAACGTCATAATGCGCTGTCCAAAGTCCTGAGCACCCCGAATTATGGAATACGGAGGGCGATAGTTCTGTGCAATGACAACCTGCACGTGAAGGGCAATGTCGAATACCTGCCTATCTATATGACCATGTTCCTTGTCAAACAAGATGAACTGGAAAATCCTATATATAAAGTGAACCTGGAGTTCTAGAATGCTTTTTGGCGGGACCGCACGTGCTGTGAGAGGTAGGAATACGAAAGTAGGAAGAAAACTACTTCGCTTTCCTCCTACTCGATTGTCATGCCTGAAGGGAATATCGAACCATTAGAATGTTCTTTGCAATCAGACGAAAAACTTATATATTTGCAGAAATACCGGATATTATGGATAAGAGACTTATAGACAAGATTGTACGCTACTTCGCAACTCAGCCAGTTGTGAAGGCTTGGGTCTTTGGCTCTTATGCTAGAGAAGAGGCACATAGTGGAAGTGACATTGATATCTTAGTGGTTTTCGATAAAGAAGCTAAGGTCAGACTGATGAGACATGCTAAGATTTCCTTGGAACTCAGCGAAATTCTCGGATTCGATGTGGACCTCATTACTGAGGGGACTCTGCTGTCATTTGCAGAACGCACAGCCAACAATGACAAGATTCTGATATATGAGAGAGCAAGATCTTCAGCCTCTTAAGGAACAAATTGAAAAATATATGTCAGAGATGCAGTGAGACGTTCAGTCAAAATGTAATCACAACTTACATCTTCAGGAGTTCCTCGACACTAGGGACCTTCAATTTGCAGGACGCCCTTGAAACTCCCTTATATTCATCTCTCATACCATTGGTTATTTTCTTCATCTCATTCCTGACATTGTCGGGATAAAGAATCTCCGATAATCTTCAGAGAGTCTCCAACATCTTTCGGATAATCTCCGAAAAACCTTCAAGAGACTTCAAAGTCTCCGAGATACCTACACGTGGTTCACCTGATGTTTACCTTGATTTATCAGACTCCGGCTAAATCTTATAGTTCTCTGCCATCCTCCTGATGTCATCAATCATTTCGTCGCGCAGATCTTCCGGCTCCAGCACTTCTACAGAGGGCCCGAGTCTCAGCAGTTCCTGCTTGAAGTCGAAGGTCGGGACCAGTCGGTACCTGTAGACGGTGTGGGTGTCGTCCGATTTCTCCTCGATCTTTTGCTGGGAGCTGTGGAGAGGCAGGGTGTCGAGATATTTCGTCTGGTCGTTTACGACACGTATGAGCACATCCTGCGCCGGCTGATCGTTCCCCACGATGACTCCGAAGAAGTTCCTGAAATACTCTTCAGGATCGAACTTTTTCGGTAAGGTGAATGGCTCGTCGAGTTCCTCCATGTCCTCGATACGGTCCAATGCGTATATCCTCAGTCCGAGCTCCGATTTTCCCAGAACGTACCATCTTTGCTTGAAGAGTTTTACGCAATACGGCTCGATGGAAAAGAAAGTGGCTTCCGGACGGTAGAAACTCTTGTATGAAATCTGGATCACTCTCCCGGAACGCATCGCGCTGATGATGTCGGAGAGGAACTTCTCGCTGGAAGGCACGTTCTCCACAAGTATGCGGTCTTTCATGTCAGAATTCTCCTGAAAAAGGTTGTTCATGCAAAGTGAGTGCAGCATCCAGTTCAGGGTAGCATTGTCCCCGACCTCTTCACCGCGGATATAGTATCCCATGGTCCTGTCGTTCTTTATTTCAATGCCGAGCATCTCCTCGATGGCGGTCTTGTGATTGAAGAAAGTCCTTTCGCTCAATGCGGACCCGCTGTCGTTGAGCGGACTCCTGCTCCAGGCCTCGCTGATCTCACTGAAAGAGATGTAGCCCCTGCGGTTGATGAGGTCAATCAGCCAGATGTACCGCTTTAAGAAATTCACTGCCATAAAGTTTGTTTTTTGTCAATGCAAATGTATGAAGACTTGCTGAAAAAATCCAGCAGTCGGGATTCGTTATGTCCTTATCTGCTGCAGACTAACCGTACCAGCAAGTCTGTTCAAGATTTGTCGATTCTATTTTTGAGGGCTTCCATGTAAAGGTCAATGTCCGAGAGTCCGACTTTGTCGAGAATTGCATCCGCAATGTCCTCGAAGTGGTCCCTGCACCGTTGCAGCAGCGCATTCTCCAGCGATACTCCTTCAGGACGATCCGCAGCTTCCTTCAGAAGGACTTCCTTGAAGTGTTGTTGATCATAATTGCTGCACCAGTCGAGCCGGTTCCTTTCCTGGTCTGAGAACTGCTGGATGGTGAGTTTTACCTCTATGGAGAGGTCATTGATACGCAGCACATCAGGAATGGACCAGCTCATGTGTGTGCATAACGCATGGAGAGCATGGCAGACAATGATATGCTCCAGCTTGGGATTGCGCAGAGGCCCTTCAGCTCAGGTGCTTCCGTCATCCATATCGTTTGAGCACTCCAGTTCCGCGTCTGTCGCTGACGGGGAGTTGTCTTTCAGTAGCGACCAATTGCAGAAAACATCGGCCATGCCTGGTTTGTTCTTCTCCGTCTCCTGCAGGATAGCTGCCATACGGATGAAATCCGAACCATAGTATTCGTCATCCTCCAGACGCAGAACTGAGTACGGAATGTCGAATATCGGGACCAGTCGGCTTTCAATCATGTAGTCGTCATCCATATCGTCTTTATTCATCACCAGCAGCGCCCGTACGAGGTCTGCCGTGCGATAGTATGTCCGGTTGGTCATTTCCAGAAGCAGGTCATTGACCTTTTCCAACCTCTCGACCTCCCCAGGGGTGCAATGGCAGCCGAAGAGGAGATTCAGGATGAGGCAGCGGTCCGACATCAACTCCTCAATCTCATTGACTTTCATCTCGTTACGGCTCCAATCAAGGAACCGGCGGTAGTGCTGGTAGTCGAGGGGATCGCCGGTGATTCCGAGAATCCGCTGCTCGAGTCCTGCGAGTTCATGTTTGAGCTGGACCTCGTCCATCGAACGATAGTCGGGTTTGTCAATGTTTCTTTTCATGCCGTAAAGATATTGCTTGAAACTGCCAAAGAGTGGCAGGAGGGCCGCCGCAAGAAAGAATCTTTTTCTCTCAGAATCAAGGCTCTTCTTTATTTCGTCTAAGCTCCATTTACTGATCTTTATTATTCTACAAAGGTTCGTTAATTTTATATGACATCTATTTCCCTAAACTTTTCCTGAAGAATCGTTATCTTTTCCATTAACTCTCCAAAATTCAGTGACTGCCCATATATGAAACTGTTCTTCATCTCATTGTAGTCTGTCTCATAAGCCGGCAAAAGTTCTTCTTTGGGCACAATCTGAATGTTGGTTGGTAATTCTTTGTCGTAATTCACATAACCTACATGATAGTACTTGCGTCTGTGCTCCACAATTTCATGATAGAGAGTCACATCTTTGAGAGCCATTTCTGCGTATGGAGTGTGCATGAGTTTCTCCAAATCATAGAAATGACGAGTCATACGGTGCGTCCTTGGCTTGTCCTTCTGGTATTCTTCGCACAATAGGAACGCCTTTTCAAGAAAAGTTCTTGCAGGACTGACGGTACGGATAGTTTGAACGAAATCAGAGTCAACATCTTTCCCATCGAAGGTTTGCTCAACCAACGATGATATGCGTCTCATTTCAAATGGCTCAGACATGGACAATACGCTAATCTCTATTTTGATAGTAGGTGCAGCGTATGAGACTTGGCTGTTGAAAAGTGATGGGTATTGAACGTAAAGAACTGACGGATCTTTGTCATGAGGAACATTTCTCGGTTCTCCGTTTTTATCCAAGATGTAATTGTCGCCAACTAAGGTTACGTCAAGTCCTAATGCCCGTAGCTTAGTATCCAACTCTAACTTGAACTCTCCAAGAAGAAAGTCCTGTCCTTTTTCACGAAGGTTATGTATCTGTGTATTGGAGTTACAATTGGCACAGGATAGTTTCTTTACATTCAAGAAGTATTCACGGCTTAAAGCCAAGTCTATGTCCTCGCTGAATCGGTCTATGATGTTCCACCCTTTGCTAAGGCTTGTGCCGCCTTTGAACAAAAGGTATTCGCCAATGCTGGTATGGAACAAGGCATAGAGAACAGCGGTTACCCACCAGTCCTTTTCGGCAGAGGCTTCATCTATCTGCTTTGATTCACTGACGGCCTGAACCATTGCTTTACGCTCGTCTATTGAAAAGTCTATCCATTTACTCATCAGCTTGTTCTTTTATATTTCTTTTAATTATTCGTCTCATCCAAACTGGCGCTAAAAGCAAATCATGTTCTATGGTGTCCTTTTCAGGTGTTTCGGCCAACAACTTCGCAATCTTCCATTCATCTTCTTGTGTGATGTTGTTCTCGCCGATGCTACGCAGTGCCTGCACCAATTCTTGCATCAACTTTCCTCGGAAGGCAAAATTTTTCGGAGATCCATGTCTCAAGGTGACCGTCCTATTTCCAAGATTCAGTTTCCTGCCAGATCCTGTGGTCAGGAAACTTGTGTTCATGGGAACTTGGGTAGAGAAACCGAGACGATTTGCGGCTGTGGCTCCCGTAGGAATAATCACGGCCTTATCTCTTTTTGCAATCTTTGTTACCAGTTCAAAGGCAGAAGGATATAGGATTCCGAAGCGTGTCTTACGTGCCTTGACATAGACTCCCTTGGCTATACGGCTGATAATACCTTCCTTCTCAAAGATGGCCAATAGCTTTGTGACATACTCCACGTCATACTGAGGAAAGGATGATACGAAGTAAACCTCTCCAAACTTACCATGGGCAATCTTGCTCTTAATCTTGTCAACTACAGCGTCTTGCATATAGATTTTAGTTTTATTTTGGTCGGAATGATTACAAATATTTCCGACCACAAAGATGATGTTTTTATTTCAAATGACAATGTTTTTCCCCATCGAAATTAAGTTTTATTGGCTTTAAGAGGGGGCGTTTTTGTCAGTTGAATTGTATTAAAACTGTTCATCTCCGTGAAAGAATTCGCGCCAATGTCGGTATAGGGATATAAAGGAAGAAGTTAAGCTACACCATGAAAACTGCATTAAGAGAAGATGAAGTCATCAGATTCATGACGAGGGCGCCTCAGGTTCATATGATGGAGATAATCGGAGTTAATGACTTTGCCCCGGAGGAAATCGAACTTGAAGAATATGTCGGAAGGATTGACTCTGTCATCGGCGAGGATGAGGCCCTGCTGGTGACTACCCTGTCTCCGGTTGACGGATTCCGGTGCATAGCCGCAGCCGGCGATGTCATTGGGAAGGTCGATTTGTCTTGCCTGTCGGAAGAGGAGATGGAGGCATACGGTTCCGTCAATCCACATTTCACCGCACCCAACGTGTGCCGGAACGATGCTGCTACACTCATTGAGGATGCCTCTTGGAACGAAAAGTGTGAGGAGTGTGCGAGAAGGGCGCTTTCGGCATTGTTTCCGGATGAGAACGTTGCTGATGTCCATGCTGATGTCCATTCGATCTTCGGAAGGGATGACCTTTCCGGACTTGTTGGTTCGGCAATGGAATTGGCAGACCGTTATGGCCACCTGGCTGACGTGATGGAGAAAGGGACCAGTCTTCTTGACGCGGCAAAGAAGATCCGATTCAAGGAGTGTTACTCCGTGACTGTAGGGATAACCATACCGGATGTAGGAGAAGCCGATTGGGACGGCCCTACGGCCACCGTGACAGGGTATTGGAAAGTTATGGTAGACAGGAACTTCGAGAAGGTGTCAATCTTGAGAGACAGTACAGAGCGTACGGCATTCTTGTACAGTCTCGGCCCCGAGTTCTATGACCTCTTTGAGGCGTGCATGTGGTTCAGAAGAGAGTGCCAGGATATTCTCATAGAGGATGACAAGGTGCAGTGATTTTTCATATATTTGAATTGTGGAAATTTTTTGAACCTCCGGTGCATATTTCTGACTGCATGACTCCGGTATGGGGACACAATTTAGACACAAGTATAAGAGAGTATGGTTACGAACATATTATGGAAGGATTATATGGCGAAGTACTACGACTTCGCCGTGCAGCGGGCATCGAATTGTTTCAAGCGGAAAAAGAGCTCATCCGCATTCTGGGACAACCGCATTGAAGAGGAGAACGTCGTGAGGGACGCAGCGATAGATGCCCTTCAGAATGTGTATACAAAGTATGACCCGGACAAGGGGGCTCTGGAGTCATACCTTTCCAGGGCGGTCCACAACGAAGTGGTTGACAAGTTGGAAAAAGAGATGAGATGTCTTTCGATGGTCAAGGACATAACCCTCGAACAGGAGAAGGAATATACTCTGGATGACCTTGCCTCGTCAGTCTCATCTGCAGTCATGTTGAACATGAAGGAGCGGCTTGAGAATGCGATGAAGGAACTCAAGCCGGTGGACCAGGTCATTCTCGCATATTTCATTGACGATCCCAGTTCCTTTGTCGACAGGGCCGCGGAGGAACTGGGCATTCCCCGTGGGCGCGTGAGCGTGCGCAAGACCCGCGCTATCGAGACGCTGTCCAGACTGATGGAAAAGTCCGTCGAGGACTACGACGAATCCGTATTCTTCAAGCTGCCTTACAGCAGTTCTGTTACTGCATTTATGCTGCGGGAGGATGTGGCCCGTCCGGTGGAACGGTACAGGAATCCGATCTGTCCGGACTTTGACCTGGACAAGACCGTACGTAAAATCTGCGATGCGATTCTTTCTTCGGCTTACCCATGTTCCCGGCAGACTTCCTTCGGAGCCCTACAAGGATAAACGGCGAAATTCTCTCCATAGTATCAACATCTAATGTAGGACTGGTTCACTTGGCGGGGCATGTTCTGAACAGTGCGAACGACGAGATATACGATTCCTTGACCACCGCGGCCCAGTTCTTTTTGGACGACGGCGGTTGACCCATTGGTTAGTCTTATCGACTGATTCACTTTCAGTGTGCTCATGTCATAAAAACATTTCTTGTCAATTGTTACTGAATACGTCCCTCTCTTCCCCTGTTTTGGGGTAGAGAGGGAAGGATATGTCACTACAGGGAGAACGCAACTTTGAACCCAGTATTACATACGCGCTCGTATTCTTCGCAAATCGCATCGAGCAAGTCTTTAATGTCTTTCTCGCTTATGTTTCTTTTGAGATAATTGCTGGATGTCAATTTACCATGATAGAATGTCGGAGTATGAGTCGGAATGTTGTATGTCGCAGATTTTGCGTGCATCTTCAGTGCCGGGCTGGTTGTTAGTCCGCCGTAAACGAAAAAATAGATCTTAGGGGGATTCCCTCCAAAGATTGTGGACCTTACATTGAGTATAGGGTCAGTACATGTTTGAACGCCATTACCAGTTAGCTTTTTTGTTACATAGATTTCCCAATAACTGCCGGTGAACGCAAGCTTGAATAACAGGTCTGGGTATTTAGACTCGTTTCTGGTTATGGCCTCATCGAAGATTCTCTCCCATTGCCTTCCTGTTCTTCCTCCTTTGGCGGCGATAACACCAGAACTATATCGTTTGTATTCAGCGTCAATGTATTCGGCATATTCGTTAAGAATAAAGCCTCTATTCTTGGAGATGAAGGGTTTAAAAAATTTATGGATGTCCTTCAAGTCGCAAATATTCATACCGTCAAGTCCCGGATATGTGTTCGTTATGGACTCTACTTCTTGGCGTTCCGACTTGACATTAGGGTCGAACTTATACTCACATTTGTCTTTATCCTCTAGCGTAATGCAGTCTGGCGTTTCGGCTATATGACCAGTCTTGTAGTAGACTACGAATATCCGGTCTGCGCTTGTTTTTTTCTTCTTAATGAGATTGCGAATATACGTTACAAGTTGATTGTCGTGTATTTTGGAGTTGGTCTTGTCCTCAATAACCACGTAGTAGTCATTCCCTGGGTTATCCTCGTCTTTAAGCGTGAGCAGGATGTCGATATCATATATTTGAGTCTCGACTTCTACTGCTTGAAAGTTGACGTTTACTCCAAGCAGCTCTCTTATGAATTTCTCTGCAACTTTGTGTAAATTAGAGGATACCGGTTCATTATAGCAGGAGCAGAGCCATGCTACAAATGCGTCTTGAGTACGTTCATGCAGTGAGAACGAAAAAATATTATTATCCATAACTTTATATAATTATTTTATAAAAAAACAATTGGTTCAGAACAATCTGATTTTGATGAGGTGCTCATCTTATCATATATGCTGATTTATTAATAACTACACCATATGTCCGGTTTTCTTACACGAATTTTTAGTGAAATATTTAAAAATAGTTGTTCGTATGTACTTTCCTGATTCAGCTTGGTTACCCGAGCAAGGATTGCCAGTACTGCGGATGGACGGTTAACAATGCATCATATACTGAGTCAGGTGAGACCGTCTCGGCCCTCTCGTGTATTACGACCATCGTGATCCGGCATGAAATTAAAGAGAACGGGCGACTTGAGTCATATTCAAGTCGCCCGTTCTCTTTTTCAGTTTTATAGTAGCCCTTAGGCATCAATGTCACCGATGACTTTTTGGAACTTGCCCTCAAATGCTGGATGGTGTCTATAGGCATAACCGCAGCCGATAGGAACTCTAAGAAAGAATTCTTTTGAGTATTCAGATAATGCCTGTAACAAATATTCAATCCTTTCGCGAGACATGTCGGGCTCTTTCTCTTGAGTTGTGATAGTTATCGACTGCAGACCAGAGCAACTTGAGTATTTACAACCGATTATTACTCAATATTTTATAGATA
>ULYL01035029.1_pt1 | contig 29055 bp, 24 predicted proteins | sample 1962211 | NCBI WGS metagenome assembly ULYL01 (sample SAMEA4835864, study PRJEB28245) | human gut metagenome | biome: gut microbiome; material: fecal sample | place: Denmark | collected 2008
AGCTGCTTAGCACATTATTGAATTATTAACGAACTATTGTGATAAGGAAAAACAAAATTTTTTGCCCGTAGTGGATGCAGAGGATGATGGTACAAAGGGACTCAGTAAAAGTGAAATCCAGTCACTCCTGAAAACTTTCTGCAAACTCTGTAAATCCTACTATGGACATACACCTATTATATATTGTAGTGAGAGTTATTTCAAAGATTATCTTAGTCCAGAGTTTGACGGCTACTACCTTTGGATTGCCAGTTATAATCATGAACCTGTTTTACCAGGTAAACCCCATTATGATATCTGGCAGTACAGCAGACATGGTCGTGTACCTGGAGTTTGGAACTGGGTGGATCTTAATAGATTTGCCAAGAATAGAAGTATTGACGATATACGAATCAACTAATAAAAATAGACATTAAAAGCGTAGAAGTCTGCCAGCATTATTGCCAGCAGCCTTCAAAAGCCTTTAATTAACGTTACTCTTTATCTCACTTTCAATGGAGCAATTACATTGTAGATTTAAGACTTAATCTAATGACACATTTTACCCACATGAAATTGATGAATCCTCAGTCCTTTTTCTCGGGATAACACCTCAAAGCAATGTTCTCCCGTACAATGTCCTGTGTAAAAAACTACATCGGGATAGCGGTTCGCTAATTCTGATGCAATCTCCTGCAACTGCTCATCCGTTTCATAATACTCACTCAAATGACTGTCTAATAGATGGAAACCTCCTATGCTCAGCCGAATAAGTTCCTGAATGGATTCCAGAATATTCAAAATGCCATGATGAGCACAGCCAGTAAAAAGAACATCTCCAATCACAAAAGCCAGTTCATGAGAAAAATCATCCCCTACATACTCACCATTATCAGTTTTAATCAATAATGTTCTATCCCCCAATGGCTTTGCATGATGATGAGCCAAATGGGTATAAATATGGATACCATCCACGAAAGTATCCTCATGAATAAAAATGAAACGCTGATGATACTTCTGAAAATCAACATTGCCAGTTATTGAATGATGATAACGTCTAACAGAAGCATATTCTGCCCCAGGAATCTCATCAGACAAGATGATCTTTGCTCTGTGATTCATCTCCAAAAAGACAGAAAGCCCACCTATATGATCATTATGTCCATGAGAAATCAAACAATAATCCACTTCGCACAAATTAACTCCAAGCTTCTCTGCATTGCGTATAAACAAATCCGAAGCACCAGTATCCAGCAGGTACTTCCTACCATTATACTCCATATATACGGATAATCCATGCTCAACTTCAAGCAGTGGATTAACGGTTCGATTGTCACTCAATATGATAATTCTAGTATCCATCTTAAAATACAAGTTTTTAATGAAAACAACAATTAAAAAGGAATAAATTCCGAAATAATAAAATTAAATTGCATTTTTGAGATGCAATATTACAAAAAAAAACTGTAATATAGGTCTTTTAAAGGAAATAATTGTAAAAATGAATAAGTCTGCCTGCATTACAGAAAGCAAATATCAGGAGAGAAAATAAATAGAATCTATTATTGAATTCATGTCTGAACTCAACACTACAACATTGAAAGACTAAAATTATTGTACATCTTAATATCTTTAGTACGACTCGAAAAATCAAGCTTGTTTGTATGCAAACATGTTTATTTGTTTAACAAACAATCTTAAACATTGTATATCAGGGATTTAAATAAATGTTTGCAAACCGTTATGTTAACTGCACAACATGTAGTCTTGCAAACATTTATACATTTCTACATAACAACAAATTATTTAAATATACAGTCATCATGTCGTATTCCAATCATACAAACAATTACACAAAGATGAGATTTTGATACCACACAAGTAATTATACAAAAATATAGTTTTGCCATAATGACGACAGAAGAACATGTATGTATGTTATTGCGCAAACAAAAAAATTAAGGAAATTTACTGAGACAAGATAATATTATATAAAAAGTTTAAGACATGAATGCAAACATAAAAGGATACATGAATGCAAACATGAAAGGATACACGAATGCAAACATGAAAGGATACATGTATGCAAACATGAATGAAGACAGCCAGAAAAAATTGTAAGTAACAAATCATGTAGACTAAATAACAAAATCACAATCAAACATTCTGTATTGTTTACTTGTAGTTTTTTCGACATGTAATCTTGTAGCTTTGTTTGCATTTAATTTTTGAAAGTGATAGAAATAGAAATAGAGAAAATATAAATATCTGTGTATGAGGGATTTGAACAACTTGATATCAAAACATCATTCTTTCATACCATCATGTTTGCATGGTATCACACAAACATTCGCAAAATATAAGTAAACCATATAAAACAACGTATACAAGATTAAGCAAAAGGATTCAAAATTGTTTGCTACCAAAATTCACGACAAATATACATGTTTGCATAATAAAGAGAAAAAATAAAAACCGAGAACTTGATTCCCGGTTTAAAAAAAAGAATTTTATTGATAATTCTTTATATATTCAATCAAACTGTCATGCAAGATCTCCTCAAATTTCTTTTTGGTTCTAATCTTTGCAATCATCAGCATTTCGTATTCCTCATCAGTTAGATAAGTTTGTACACCATGCAATTTGGCTCTTCTTTCAATAGCGGTCATCTTCTTCTCGACAGGAGCAGCAGGTTGAGAAGCTGCCGGCTGAACGTTACCTGCACCACCTGGACGAACCGCTTGATTCATATTATTGAAAGCTGCACGAAAATCTTTTGCCATAATTTCAAAATTTAAAGAATGAACTACTATAATATAAATTAAATACCAAAAATCTCTTTAATAACCGCTGAATAATCATTTGCTGCTGTACAATATGGAGCATAGTGAAAGAGATCGGTCATTTCGGTCTGAGCCTCATTTACTTTGATACATCTGCGAATACCATGTTCGATAACTTTTCTTCCATATGTATCCTTCAAGTATTGTATCGCCTGACGTACAATTCTTGGACGCTCATCTACCATAACAGGCAGTAAGCCAAGCAGTTCCAGGTCCTTATTCAATGCAAAACGACCATTTTTAACTTCCTCCATAGCTCCCAGAATTGCAGCTAATCCATTTACAGAAAGGCCTTCCATCTGTACAGGAACCAACAAATGACTTGCTACTACCATAGCATTATAGGTTGATTGAGATAGGGCAGGAGGGCAGTCAATAAATATATAATCAAAAAAATCAATTGGATTTTTAATACCTTCACCTGTCATATCAACACAATCGCTGTTAATACATGCTCCCAAAACCTGTCGAGGAGCACCAGTATTCTGAAGGAATGGATCAATATCCTGCATCTTGGCAGCTCCCGGTACATAATAAATACCTATATCAGATTTATAAATCGGCATACCCTTGCATTCAACCATAGACTCAAAAATCGTAGCGCAGCCTTCTGGTGCATGATTCAGCAATGTTAGGTTACATTGAGGGTCTAAGTCTATTTCAAGGATTTTTAATTTCTTGTTTTTACGAAGCATACCGGCAGCTAAATTCTGCACAGTAGTTGTCTTGCCAACACCACCCTTATTATTGACGATGGCGAGTATCATTTTCAACTGATTCTCCATATTTAAAATATAAATTGATTTCTGTTTGCAAAGATACAATATTAATTTGAAAAATACAAGGAAATAAGCAAAATTGTTTGCATGTAATCAATATTTTAAGTTATTTTGTGTTTTTAGAAACATGTTTGCATGTTTGTATCAAAACAAAATTACGCAATCAGTTAATTATCAACTAAATAGCGAATAGAGTGGAGTAATAATATTTGTATGCATATAAACATTACAACAATATAATTTGTATTTTTGTAGGTATGCAAACATGTAGATAAGCATTCATGTTACTAAGAGTCTGAAGTAAGTGATTGTATTTCACCTAAATAATTCCCCATTTCCTTATGATCACGCCAGACGAAAACATCATTAATAAAATCAAGCAATTTATCGTGTAACAACAAAATCTGATTTTTCAAATCAAAATGGTATTCATCCTCCTCAGCGAAAGATTCAGCCTGCAAGTTTAAATCATCCAGGTTATCTAAAAGCTTACAAAGTTTCAGATATACCTGCTGATAATATTTTCTTTTTTCCAACTCCTGCTGATGGGTTGATTCTAAAATGGCACGGATACTTTCATCTTCTACAGAAAAATCTCCATCGGGTAAAGGCAAAAAAGCATTAGCTGCTTCATCTCCAGCTAAAATGAAAAAGACAACCAAACGATCCCTTCCATGCCAAACATGAAAAGGATCATTCAGCAACCAATTCTTCACTTTTCTAACAGAAGGAATAGAAGAATTAAATTTTGTAATTATCTGAATCATAGATAGTTATAAGCATAATGAATTAAAAATTAAGTCTGGATTGGGTACCCTTTCCTGGCTTGCCATTCATATAAGGTACACCAAAATCCTCATAAAGCATCTTGCACACAGAACCACAAATTTTACGTTCATTGGTGTCAAAATCCTCTTTATTATACCGAGTTGCAATCTTTTTCAACTGCTTCGAAATACTATTAAGGATTTCCACTCTTTCTGACTGACTATCGACCTTGGCCACAGTTTTACTTATCGCTTGAACATAATAATTTGACTGTTCCACACGGAAATGACTTCTCATAAAAGTGTTGATAATGGTAAGCAGCTTAGTAAGCTTAGCTCCATAACTCTCAGAAAGCATAGAGATTTGAGGAATTGTAGGCTTTTGAGCACCTAATTTAGCAGTATTACCATTTGTTTCAATAATGAAATAATAAGCAGTTACTGCACCTCGTGAATTCTTGCTCTTTACCTTATAATCGAAACAGACATCACAAAGACCGGCATCAAAAACCTTCCGTATATCATCTTTCGCTTTATCAAGCACTCGTTTTTTGAAGTCAGAACCATTTTTATACTGCTCTTTCTGAACGACATTTCCTTTTTCATCGCGAACTTCCAACAAATTGAACATCTTTTTGATATCCTGTACAGTCATGAAGAAAACCTTGTCCTCCTTGTTTCGGTATTGGCAACAGAATTCATAAAAGCGCTGTGAATAGACACTTTTGAAACCCATCTCTATATACATGTCAAACACAGTAAATTCAGATGAAAGATTGGTGAAGTAGGGGAGGAGAACAGGAGTAATACCTACAGTATAAGTTTCCTGATCTGGATGCTCATCAACATATGACAAAAGACCAGCATAAATACGGTGTCCATCCTTGGAATGAAAAACCTTCTTAGCATCCGTGATATTCTTGAGTGCATTGAAGGCATAATCCAAGTTGGAACTATGCCCGGAAACACATTCCAGAAGCTGGGTACGTGAGAGCGTAATCTGGTATTTTTCAGGATGCCCATCAGGAAGATCTTTCTTCTTTTGAATTCCACGGATAATCTGCAGCCAACAGTTTCGTTCCACAGCAGTCAGGTTACTGATTGCCTGCGTCACGTCATTGGGCTGAGTAATGAAGTAGTGCGGAATATTACTGAGAATATCCTTGTCTGTTTTCTTGGGTCTTCCACCTTTACGCTTCGGAATATTCGAGTTAGAAGAAGAATCTGAGGGATTGATTTCCTCAGCCTCTATCGTCTCGATGTTGTCATTTGAATCCTTTGTCATTTTATTATATTTTGTAAATTTGTCGCAAATATACATCTTTTTGTGCGACAAACAATGCAATAATGTCGTATATTATGTATTTTTAACCTAACTAAGACTATCGGTCTCTTTAAAATTTATAAAACTGTCGCAGCATTATGTTAATCGTTGATATTCAATACATTACATATTTTATTGCGACAAAAATATAAAGTTTTGAAGTAAAAGATTAATTGTATTTGCGACATTATAATAAGTTTATTGTCGCAAATACTTTCATCTATTAAAACTCCTTTCTAATATTGTCTGGTTAGTAAAGTTTTCCATATGAACTTATCTATTTGATTTTCTGATAGTTAGATATAAAACAGTAAATTTCACTTTAAATTATGCTGATTATCTGTTACGACAATTTTATAAAGTTATTGGTGAATCTGCGACAAAATTATAAGATTTTCAATTTTGCTGCGACAAGATTATAAATGGGCATTAATGACGATAGAAATCTATAGTAAGCTTTATTATTTTGTCGCAAATGAAATTAATATCATAGGAGAAGACTTATTTTCATATTTTGATGAAATACATGAACGAAAACTCTTTAACTAATTGATATAAAGTCTATTATATGATTTTTGAAATGTAATGTTGCGACAAAATTATAAGATTTAACTATTTTATATGTACATCTGGAATGTTAATTAGGTCTTATATTTGGGTTCCACGAAAGTAAGATACGACAAAATTATAATCCAAAATTATTATTTGATGTTATTTGAGACTGAATTATAAACATGTCGCAAATGAATCTATTATATTTATATTTTTGTCGTATATTATAAATAGGAATATTTTTAGATAGTTATTGTCAGCTGTAAGGTTTTGGGGTAGGAAGATTTTCTACTTTATAATTTTGTCGCAGAAACGATTCAAAAAAGAGTTTTTATTAGGATTATTCAGTCAGTACTAAGCAGGCATCTATCAATGCTGCGACAAAATTATAAAGTTATTCCCTTTATTTTTTAAGTTCTCATACATGATGTTCATAGTTTTTGGAGGTAGTGATACGTTATTTTTACGTAGTAATAGTTCTATTTGCGACAAAATTATAAGGTTTTACACCAAGATATAGGTTATGATGAGTGGGGCATGTATACTTTATAATTTTGTCGCACCTTCTATATAAGATAGCATTTCTATCTTTATAATTTTGTCGCAGTAAAATTTTTGTTCTTTCATTTTTATGGTATTTAAACACAAAAAATTAGATCTACAAAACAGAAATATACATATTTTAACGCGCATAAAAGTCTGTTTTCTATTTAAGATGCTTGGCTTTCCAAAAACAAGCAGGAAAAAGGGTAGATTCCAGTAGGATGGGGACAAAAATAGCCTTTTTAGGATAATATATATATAATATAATACCTATTAATATATTACATTGTCCTGCTCATTTTTATCTCTTTTATTTTGGCTTATTATTTTCTGAATTTGTAACATATTGAAAATCAAGTATTTACAAATATAATCTGCGACAGATTTATAAGATGTTACGACGAAATTATAAGATGGATATGGACAAAATAATAAAGCTTATTTTTTATCTGCGACAAAATTATAAGGTTTGCGATAAATTCATAACTTCTTAAAGGTGCGACAAAATTATAAAGGTAATATTGTTGCTTCAGTTTTTTAAATGTATAAGCTCTCTACATATTTTTTTCCTCTAAAGGTAGATTTTTTCTTATTTTATTTGCAGGCATGATTTTTTTCACTATCTTTATGCCCAAATAAGAGCATATGAATATGTGCTGATTGATTAGTATGAATTTAATGAGGTATAGCTATGAAAAAATTTATTTTAATACTTATGACGACCTTGATGGTATCTGGTTTGCAGGCTCAGACTATCAAGGAGACTATTCGGGGAAAGAATGGAGAACTGCAGGGTACAGCTGTGACTACCGTTCGAGGGAATAAGTCTGTTACTGTATATAAGGACAAATATGGTAAGATTACCGGAAGATCTGAGAGTACTACAAATTCCCGGGGAAAGACCCATACGGTATATCGTGACCAATATGGTCAAAGGACAGGAACCTCCACAACCAGCATTAAAAATTCTAGAATGTCTTCTACTACAACTACGGTCTATCGTGATAAATACGGGCAGCGTACGGGTACAAGTACCACTCGGCAAACTGGCAATTCCTCCACTACAACCTATAAGGATAAGTATGGAAGAATCCAAAAGCGAGGAAACAGTCAGAGGAAGTAGTTTTCATGAATAAGTCATCTAGACAGAGCTTATCACAGTTGTTTTTCAATCCAAGTCATCAGTACCGTAACAGCGTATTGCTGCTCTTCTTCTGTCAGCAGTTTTCCGGCTGGTATATGATGCCATTTGAAGAAGCAACTACGGCAACAGCAGCCTGTGGCATGTTGGGCAATAAATACAGGATGCCCTCTCATTGGTGTTTGCTTACCGTCATTGGGAATTATGGCAAGTTTGGCAGATAGTGAATTCCAATGCGCCATTTTGGCTTACTGACGATGATAGAAATTGATGAAAGTCAAGAAATATAGGCTTTTTTGAAAATATCCCTTCTAAATTTGTGTGCGTACACAAAAAGGCATTACCTTTGCACTTGAAAAGATTGAATAACGATAATTAAAGTAAAGAAAGGGTAACAATTATGATGATTTTTGGAATGACATTAGCTGTATTGGCTATCACATTTGCTGAGATTGTAGTGATCAACAAGAAAATGAATCTTAGCAAGTAAAAAGGCTTGAAGATGAGCATCTTAGGATGCTCAGTATGAGAGCATATATATTAAGGTAAAGATTAGGATAACAGATTTTAAAAGAGAAAGGAACTATATTATGATAGTATTAGGTATGATTTTAGCAGTGGTGGTTGCAGCCGTAGCAGAGCTTGGTGCAATAGCCAACAAGAAGAACTTCGCTTAATAGCGATATTCTTCATTTTAGGAGAAATAAGGTTTTCCATATATAAGAGGGAAGGCAGTTGTAGGCAGAAGATGCTTGCAGTTGCCTTTTTCTTTTTATGCCATTTGCCATCATCTATTTCTAATAAACTTGAAAAGATAATCTATATGAAAAAATGCCATTCCCCAGTTTTTTGTGGAATATTTCCACACGATTTCCCCATTTTCCACAATCTTTGTTTTTGGCACATATAGTATAACTATCTGATAATCAGCATGTATTGTATTTTTGTCTTCTTTTGGCACGCAGATTGTGAATATCATTAGTGGGTTCGCCAATGAATCCACAAAGATAGAAAGTAATAAAAATAAATATTCACAATTAAAAACGATAAGATTATGAAAAAGTTCGTATTTGCAGCTATCGCAGCTATTGTAATGGTTTCAGTAAGTAACGTATTTGCATCCAATAAGATGATGAGTAATGCTCAGGTTGCTCCAGTTGACACCGTAGCTCCTGCTACTCCTACAGATTCTTCAGCAGTAAGTACTCCTGTCACTCCACAGGCTGGTGCAGAAGATTCTACTGAGCAGCAAAATCAGGAGGTTGCTATTCCTACAGAAGCAACAGAAGCTCAGGTTTCTTCAGAGCAGCAGGCTGTGGCTGAATAAATTCCAAGATAATGGTCTTTTTTAAAAGCATACTATAGAGAAAAGGGTAGAATAGTTTTCATTGAAAGATTAGGTTTTTAGGATACGTTTTAATTGATTATTGCTAAGTAAATCAGTAACTACAGAATTAGAGTAAATTAGCGAAAAATGAAGTCTGCTGGCAGTAATGCTAGCAGACTTTTTGGGTATAATATTGTATATAAAAACAACAAGATTTCGCACAACATCCTATCGCATTTTGAAGGCGATGAAGAAAGGTAACCATTGAAGACAAGTTAAGAAATAGTCTGAGAAGTTCTATACTTTTTATAAATAAACGTTTTTGTGTAATAGTTGTTTAATGACTAAAAGCAGACTTTAGGGAGTGCACTGACTACAGTTTTTAAATTTACGTATGGAAACAGTTATGAAAAGTAGTAAAAAGTAAAAAAATAACAGATGTTATAGTTGATTTGTAAGCAAAAATTTGTTTTTATCATCTTTTTTACTTACCTTTGCGCCCAAAGTAGTTCAAGAAGTGAAGAAAATACGCAGATAACTGGCGTAAACCGACCTAAATTAGAACTAATAGCTAAAGATATATTATATGTAATGCAGACAGTAAAAGAAGAATCGTATCAAGCGATATTTAGGAAGTACTACCCTCGAATGTTTTATTATGCTAAACGTATCGTAGGGGAGGACGCTGCCGATGATGTAGTTCAAGAAGCTTTTCTTGAATTGTGGAATCGTATGGATGCATTGGAGACGGATGTCCCGCAGATAGAATCATACCTCTATAAGACGATTTACTCAAGAGGATTGAATTACTTGAAGCGCTATAAGAAAGTCAATACTGCAGCCATTGAAGATATCAACGAAATGCGTATGTCGTGCTACTTCTCTTCGTTGGGAGATGGAGAACAGGACATGGAAAACATGGAGTTGAGAAGAAAAATCAATCAGGCCATAGGGGAACTTCCTGATAAATGCAGGGAAATATTCGTTTTGAGCTATCTCAAGGATATGAAAAATAGTGAGATTGCTCTGATGATGAACGTATCCGTACGTACCGTTGAAGCTCATATTTATAAGGCTTTAAAGTCTCTTAGGGCTCGTTTGGGAACTTTTTTTGTGTTTTTTATACCTTTTTTATAGGTTATTGAGTAAGTGTTTTCTCAACAATTATTGTTATGGTAATTAATTAGATCGTTAATTAATTAAGGATATTAAGCAAGATTGTTATATGATAAATGAGGAATTAAAGGCGAGATTCTTGGCAGGTGAGTGCACGGAAGAGGAGCTCATCGCATTAAGGGATATGTTGAAGAATTCTCCGGAGGAAAAACAAGAACTTTTCAAAGAAGAAAAGTTGAGCGATGAGCTCAAGGCGCAGTTCATGCCAAAGACCCAACTGGTGCTTGCTGAACAGAGAATGCAGGCTAAGATCAGGGAGATGAAGGATGAACAGCAGGCTGAGCATCATGCGCATATAATAGGTATGTGGCGTCGGGCTGCAGCGATTGCTGTGGTCTGCGTATTGGGTGGATTGGCCTGGTTCTATCTCCAGCACAATCCGATTTCTAATATGCAGATGCAGGTGGTGATGGCCAGTGCCGACAATGATACGACGGTTACTTTACCTGATGGAACTAAGGTCTGGCTCAACAAACTTGCTTCCATCAAATATCCGAAAGAGTTTGATGGTTCCGACCGTAAGGTAGAGATAGACGGTGAAGGTTATTTTGAGGTGACCAAAAATCCGCACAAGCCTTTCATCGTAGAGAGCGATGTGATGAGTGTTAAGGTGCTCGGTACCGTTTTCAATTTCCATGTGGATAAGGCTCATCAGCAGGCTTCCGTCAGTTTGCTCGAAGGTAAGGTGAGGGTAGAAGGAAATCATGATGAGGGTATGATCGTCTTGAAACCAGGACAGAAGGCATGTGTGGATGCGCGCTTAGGTAGCATGACGGTTTCTGAAACCGATGTCTATAAGGATGCAATGTGGCATGAGCACAAGACTTCCTTCAATAATGCAAGTGTGAATGAAATTGCCAAGATGCTGGAGAATATCTACGATGTGCAGGTGGTTGTTGATCCTACCATCGATCAGGAGAATACTTACTCCGGTGTCATCAAAGAGAAGGAGACCATCGACTCGGTTCTCGATCTCTTGCAGAACACCCTGCCTATCCACTATCACGTGAAAGGCAGTAAGGTATTTATCACGAAGTAGTGAATCAGTAAGGTTTACACCTTAATTATACTGTTATACGAGAAAAAGAGAGCACTTATTCAAAAAAATAATTTTTTGGGTAAGTGTTTTTTTGTTTTTTGCTGTTATATATTTGAAATTAATAACAACAAAAGGTAGTTATAACAACCTAAATGCTAAAAACAAGGATTATGACACATTGGTATCATTTACAAAAAACTAAAACCGCAGCTGCAGCTTTGGCTCTGATGTTGGTTTCCAGTTCCTGGACATCTGTAAAAGCCCAGATTTCGTTGAATGTTTCTCAGACCACTTTGGGAGCAGTCATCCAGAAAATCCAGAAACAGTCTAAATATCAGTTTACTTACGACGACAACTTGGCAAAGATGCAGGTGAATGCCGTTCAGGTGAAGAACGGTAAGGTAGAGGATGTTTTAAACAAGCTCTTGAAGGATAAGGGTGTATCTTATGTGATTAAGGATGGAATCATCTATCTGAAGAAAAAGGAAATTACTACAACTCCAAGCACCCAGCAACCAAGACAGAAACGTACATATAAGGGTACGCTTCTCGATGAAAACAAGGAACCTCTCATTGGCGCTGCCATCCTCGTAAAAGGCACCAATCATCGTGCTGTAACTGATATGGATGGTAATTTTACCATCGAGACCGATGAACCTGCCCCTGTCTTGCAGTTTACATATCTTGGATATAAGACGATGGATATGGCTGCAAAGGAAGGACATAACGTGAACGCACAGATGTTTCCTGACTCTCAGGCGCTGAAGGAAGTGGTGGTTACTGCCCTCGGTATCAAGCGTGAGAAGAAGATGTTGGGATATTCCGTACAGGATGTCAAAGCGGATGCTCTCAATACGACTGGCGACCCTTCTGTGACTGGTGCCCTCGACGGTAAGGTGGCTGGTCTGCAGATGAATACTTCCAGCACGGGTCTCGGCGGTTCTACCAAGATCACTATCCGTGGAAACTCTTCTCTTACTGATAATAACCAGCCTCTTTGGGTGGTAGATGGTGTTCCTTTTACCGACAACCAGAGTTCTGATGCTTCTGCTTATGGCGGATACGACCGTGGTGGCACTTCTCTGGACATCAACCCAGAGGATATCGAGTCTATCTCGGTACTCAAAGGTGCCAACGCTGCAGCCCTCTATGGTTCACGTGCAGGTAATGGTGTGATCTACGTTACAACTAAGAAGGGTAGTCATAAGCAGGGCTTCGGCATCACATACAACGGTAACTTTACTTGGAGTAAGGTGGCTGAAACAATCCCTATGCAGAAGCAGTACGGACAGGGCTCTCAGGGTGCTACGGTTTATAAGACTGATGAGGATGGCAACAAGACGCTTTCCAGCGAGTTGGCATTCGGTGCTCCGCTTGATGGCAGAATGGAACCTTCTTTTCTCGGTGAGAACATCGCTTACCGATATTATGGCGATAAGTTGAAGGATTACTTCAATACAGGTTTCTCCCAGTTCCATACCGTAGCTCTCGGAAATTCTGATGAGAAAGGTCATTTCCGTCTCTCTTTGGGTTTCAACGACAATAAGGGTCTTTTCGATGGAGAGAAATTGGATAAGCTGATAGTTGACCTTAATGCAGGTAGAACTATCAATAAGTATCTTTCTACAGATAGCAAGATTTCTGTTTCTCGCATGAAAGCCGAGAACCGTCCGATGACTGGTCTCAATGGAGAGGTAGCCCAGTTGCTTCTCATTCCTGGCAACGTGCGTTTGCAGGATCTTCAGACTTATACAACTCAGGACCAATTGCATCGCAACTGGTTCGGACCAGATATGCAGTATGCCAACCCATACTATGTTCGTCATCGCTTCCAGAATAGCGATGAACGTTGGCGTGCCTTCGGTTACTATGGTGCTAATGTCAACGTAACCGACTGGTTGAAGTTTAATGCTAAATATGCTTTCGATTACTATCGCACACGCATCCAGGCCACAGACTTGAGTTTGGGTAACTCTGCTGTGAGCATTCCGGGCAGACACTGGAGCGAGATCGTTACTGATGATAATATGAGCCGTTCGGAGGAAAACAACTTCGAGCACAATATCTCTTTCCTCTTCTTGGGTGACAATCAGGTGACCAAGGATTTGCGCTTGGGTTACAATCTGGGCGCCAACATCATGTACCAGAAGTACGAGTTGCTGAGTGCTGCTACCAAGAATATGTTGGAGAAGGATAATTGGATTTTCAATACAGGTTATCAGTTGACCAATGCCAGTGAGAATGGCCATGAGCGCTCTATGTACTCAGCCTTCGGTTCTTTGCAGTTGGCTTTCCGTGAGTATCTCTCATTGGATCTTACAGCCCGCAACGACTGGTCGTCTACCTTGCCAAAGGACAACCGTTCTTTCTTCTATCCAAGTGCAAGTGTGAGCTATATCTTCAGCGATTTCATGCGCTCTATCAACCATCCGTTGCCAGCGTGGATGACTTTCGCCAAGACTCGTCTGTCTTTCGCTCAGGTAGGTAAGGACCCAAATCCATACAATCTCTACAACACCCGTTCTTATACCTATGAGAATGGCATCCGTGTGCCAATTCCACAGACCGTGAAGAAGAACAGCAACCTGAAACCAGAGATCAAGTCTTCCTTTGAGTGGGGTCTTGAGATGAAGTTCCTGGAGAACCGTTTGGGATTTGATTTCACCTATTATTATACCAAGACCAAGAACCAGGCTATGCTTGTAGATGCATCTGCTCCTTGGACACAGCAATGGGTGAATGCAGGTAAGATTACCAACAAGGGTATTGAGCTGATGCTTTACGGCACACCTGTCAAGACCAAGGACCTCAAGTTCGACCTCACCATGAATATTTCCAAGAATATCTCCCGTGTAGATGAACTGGCTAATGGCGTGGATCACATCTACTTCAATGGCGATGGCAACATGCCAGTCAAGGTAGGTGCGAAGGCAGGAGGTAAGTTGGGCGATATCTATGCCAATAACCTCATCAAGCGCGATGCGAATGGTCAGATGGTGATTGGCGAGAACGGTCTTCCAATGCCTGTTACCAGTAGTGATGCAGGCGGAAATCTGGAGCAGTATATCCTCGATCATCCTATCGGAAACATCGAGCCAAAGCTTCTCATGTCTGTTACTCCAAGTCTGAACTATAAGGGTGTAAGTCTCACTGCGATGTTTGATATGCGATTTGGCGGCGATATCGTGAGTGTATCAGAAGGTATGGCTACTGCTGTAGGAACTTCAGAGCGTTCGGCTTATCGTGGTGAGTACAAGGAGTTGAATGGTGTGAGCGACTACTATATGGTAGTTCCTGGTGTGACAGCCGACGGACAGGTGAATACCAAGGAGGTAAGTGCACAGTCTTACTATTCCAACATCGGTTTGTACAAGTCGCAGAAGGGTTATGCAGAGATGTTTATCCACAGTGCTTCCTATATCAAGTTGAAGGAACTCGCATTGGGTTACAGCCTCCCAAAGAGCGTGCTCAAGAAGACTCCTCTTACCAATGTGAAGTTGTCATTTGTGGCACGTAATCTCTGCTTCCTGCTGAAACATACACCAGGCAATCCTGATGGAGGTTATGATACTTCTATGTTCTCACAGGCCCTTGACTTTGCCGCAGTGCCATATACCCGCACCTTCGGTTTCTCAGTCAATGTAGGCTTCTAAATACTATCAACTACATCATAAACAGTTCAAGACAATGAAAAAGACGATTATATTCAAGACGATGCTTGTGTCCATGGCATTGGTAAGTTTATCTTCCTGCTATGACATGGATGAGATGAGCAAGAATCCATACGAATTGCCTGATAACACCACTGGCGGCGGTGAAGAGCAGCCTGGTGAAGAGGACAATACCAAGTATGCCGATATCAATATCGACTATAAGGTGAGCAAGGAAGACTCCTTGGCGTTGAAGAGTGAGTTGAGCTCTGCCAACTCTGTTTTCCGCAACTTCCTCTATGAGGGATTTTTTAATGACTATCAGATCACTACCAACTTGAGTCATGATATCTATGCAGGCTTCGTTGCCAATAACCAGCCTAAGCATGGTGGTGCATCTCCTGATTATTCATATAAAGATGGATGGAGTGCTGCGCGTTGGAGACATTTCTATACCGACCGCAGCAGTGAGTATCGTACCTTGTTGCGTGCCTATAAGTTCAATGAAAATACCAACAAGTACAAGAACTTATTCTACGTCACACGTATCTACTATGCTTTCTTAGCGCTTGCCAACACCGATACTTATGGCGATATGCCTTTCAAGGAGTATGTACAGGCTAAGATTCCTGAGACCAACAATGTGGCTTATAATACTCAGGCAGAGGTTTACGATGCCATGTTCCGTATGTTGGAGCAGGCTGTTGACAGCATCAAGCCAAACGATGCAACTCAGATAGGTTACGCTACCGATGATATCTGCTATCATGGTGACTGGAACAAGTGGCTCCGCTTTGCCAATTCTTTGCGCCTTCGCATGGCTTTGCGTATTTCCAATGTTGATCCTGCCCGTGCTAAGGAGGAGGCTCAAAATGCTCTCAACAACCAGTATGGTCTGATGCAGAGCAATGAAGACAATATGCAGATTGTTCCTAAGTATGCTCCTGTAAGCCAGGGAGGTACAAATGACGGTGGTAATGAGCATCCTCTGGTGATGTGTAGTGTCTGCTACAATGGTGAGAGCGTAATGTCTAAAGATCTGGAGAACTTCTATCGCAATGCCAGTGAAGGTGGAGCAGAATATAAGATCAAGACAGGTAGAAATAACTATGTCACCAAGAAGATAGACCCACGTTGCTTGGTAAGCTGGTATCGCATCAAGATGACAGAGAGTACTTTGCAGGCTGGTGAAGATAGCCAGAGAGAAGACTTCGTAGGTTGTGAGCGTGGTGCTCAGGCTCCTGTCATTGATATGGGAACCTTGAATTATTCACTCACCCGTACTGCGCCTAAGAGTCTGGGCAAGAACTTGGATCCTAACTACTTCTTCAGTCGTGAGCGTGCTTACCTCCTCTTGGGCTATGCTGAGTCTGAGTTCCTGAAGGCAGAGGCTGTTTTGCGTGGATGGGCTGGCATGGAACTTACAGGTACCGTAGAGGATTACTATAAGTCTGGTATCAAGGCATCTATGGACTACTACGGCATTGCCAATGACAAGGCACAGGCTTACATCGATGGTGAGAAGGCCCTTACGGGTAAGGTGTTCGAGGGTAGCGACAAGGAGAAGCAGCTTGAAGCAATCATCACCCAGAAGTGGATGGCTATCTTCCCTAATGGTAATGAGGGATGGGCTGAGTTCCGTCGCACCGACTATCCTGCTTTGGCAAATCAGTTGACCAACAATAGTGGAGGTGACGTGCCTATGGGTAAGAATATCAAGCGCATTCTCTATCCTTTCAGCGAGAATAACAACACTTACTTCACTTCTCATCCAGAACTCCAGCAGGTGAATACTCAGGGCACAAGACTCTGGTGGGATGTGGCTGATACCAATGACGCTGACGGCCATCGCCTGCAGCCAAACAATTTCAGATAATCATTCAGACTGTTGTCTATGAAAAGAAAATCAGTTTTGTTCATATTTGTATTCTTCACCTTGATGGCACAAGCTGTCAGGGTGAATGTACAGAATGCGGTAGATTTCGTGCAGCCTCTCATGGGTTCCGATTCCGACCATGGACTTTCCACAGGCAATACTTATCCTGCCATCGCCATGCCTTGGGGCATGAATTTCTGGGTTCCACAGACAGGAAAGATGGGCGACGGATGGCAATATACCTATGCAGCCAAGAAGATAAGGGGTTTGAAGCAGACGCATCAACCGAGTCCCTGGATCAATGATTACGGTCAGTTTTCATTGATGCCTATCGTGGGCAAACCGGTATTTGATGAGGAGCAGCGTGCCAGCTGGTTCTCTCATAAGGCAGAGAAGGCTACACCTTATTATTATAGTGTCTATCTCGCCGACTATGATGTGACGGCAGAACTCTGTCCTACGGAACGTGCAGCCCTGATGTCCTTCACCTTTCCTCAGACCGATAGTGCTCATGTGGTAGTTGATGCTTTCGACAAGGGCAGCTTCATCAAGGTTTTCCCGAAGGAGCGAAAGGTGGTGGGCTTTTCTACCCGCAATAGTGGAGGTGTTCCTGAGAATTTCAGAAATTACTTCGTCATCGAGTTCGACCATGATTTTGAGGCTTTCGTCAATGTGAAGGATGGTCAATACCAGGGTATGGTTCAGGGCGGTTATCAGGAGGCTTACCAGCAGGAAGGCAATCATGTGGGCACCATCATTTCCTTCAAGATTCGTCAGAGAGGCGAGAAGGTTGTGGCTCGTGTGGCTTCTTCCTTCATCAGTGAGTCACAGGCCTGGCAAAACCTTCAGGAATTGGGACAGGCAGATATGCAGCAGCTCTGTCAGCAGGGTAGAAACCGCTGGAATGAGGTGCTCGGCAAGATAGAAGTGGAGGATGAGGACATTGACCATCTCCGTACTTTCTATAGCTGTCTCTACCGCTCCGTTCTCTTCCCTCGTGCTTTCTATGAGAAGAATGCAGCCGGTGAGGTGGTTCACTACAGTCCTTACAACGGAACCGTACAGAAGGGCTATATGTTTACCGATACCGGTTTCTGGGATACTTTCCGCTGCCTTTTCCCACTGCTCAATCTGATGTATCCTTCTGTGAATGAGAAGATTCAGGCGGGTCTTGCCAATACCTATCTCGAGAGCGGATTCCTGCCAGAGTGGGCGAGTCCGGGGCATCGTGGATGTATGGTGGGTAATAATTCAGCTTCAGTAGTAGCCGATGCTTATCTTTCCGGTTTGCGTGGTTATGATGCAGAGACCCTTTGGCAGGCTGTGGTTCATGGAGCCAATGCCGTTCATCCTGAAGTGAATTCTACAGGGCGTCATGGTTTTGAATACTACAATAAGTTGGGCTATGTGCCTTATGATGTGAAGATCAATGAGAGTGTGGCCCGTACCTTGGAATATGCTTATGATGACTGGTGCATCTACCAGTTTGGCAAGGCGCTCGGCAAATCGAAGAAGGAACTGAAACCTTTTGCCAAACGAGCGATGAACTATGAGAAGGTGTTCGACAGGGAGAGTGGTCTGATGCGCGGAAGATTGCTGAATGGAAAATTCCAGTCTCCTTTCAATCCGCTCAAGTGGGGCGATGCCTTTACCGAGGGAAATGCCTGGCATTATACCTGGTCTGTATTCCACGATCCTGAAGGGCTCATCCGTCTGATGGGCGGAAAGGAGAAGTTCAACCAGATGCTCGACTCGGTATTCCTTCTCCCTCCTGTTTTCGATAATAGCTATTACGGATTTACCATCCATGAAATCAGAGAGATGCAGGTGATGAACATGGGCAATTATGCACACGGCAACCAGCCTATCCAGCACGCCATCTATCTCTATGATTATAGCGGACAACCTTGGAAGTGCCAGTATTGGGTGCGACAGGTGATGGACCGCCTCTACACACCGACACCAGATGGTTATTGCGGCGATGAGGACAACGGTCAGACTTCAGCCTGGTATGTTTTCTCTGCGATGGGCTTCTATCCGGTTTGCCCGGGTTCAGGACAGTATGCATTGGGTACTCCTTACTTCAAGTCTATGAAACTCCATCTAGAGAACGGACAGCAGGTAAGCATACAGTCGGAAGGTGACGGATGCTATCTTGATGACATGCAGATGAACGGAAAGAAGTATGATCTTAATTATCTCGACCTGAATTCCCTGAGACAGGGTGCGCAGATCTCTTTCCGCCTTTCTGAAAAACCGAATTTGCAGAGAGGTATTCTGGAGTCAGATGCGCCATACTCTTTCTCAAAATTCATGAAATAGTATCATTAAAATATATCTTAAATTCAGAAAATGAGAAGAAGATTATTTCCTATATTATTATTGTTGGCTTGTGTGATAGGTGGAGACTATCCACAAGCCGCTTTTGCTCATGATAAAGCTCAGGCAACCTCCAGTCTGACCCAATTTGTCAATCCAAGAATCGGAACGGGCGGTCATGGTCATGTATTCCTCGGTGCCAACGTACCTTTCGGTTATATCCAGCTGGGACCTACTGAGCATACCCGTGGTTGGGACTGGTGTTCCGGTTATCATCAGTCAGACTCCATTCTCATCGGCTTTGGTCATCAGCACCTCAGCGGAACGGGTATCGGAGAATTAGGCGATGTTGCTTTCCTCCCAGTGACAGATGCTCATCAGAAGGAAGTGCTCTTCCATCATGCCAATGAGAATGTTCGCCCGGGCTATTATGCGGTGAAATTGCAGCAGCCGAATGTATGGGTGGAACTTACCGCCACTAAGCGTGCTGGTTTCCATCGCTATACCTTTGGGGCAGACGTGAAGAAGGCACAGTTGGTACTCGACCTTTTCCAGGGTATCGGATGGGATAAACCTACCGATTATGCGCTGGATGAGGTGAAGGAAACTACAGTGGCTGGTCATCGCTTCTCTACAGGATGGGCGAAGGACCAGAAGAATTTCTTCGTGGCTGAGTTCTCTCAACCGGTTCAAGTACAACCGCTCGATAGTGGACGCTGGCTGGTTCAGGTGGCAGATGCCACCCGCCCTCTGATGATCAAGGTTGGTCTCTCTGCAGTCAGCGTTGCCAATGCCCGACAGAATCTGCAAACAGAGATTCCTGACTGGAATTTCCATCAGGTAGTGGCGCAGGCTGACGAGGCATGGAATCGGGAATTGGGCAAGGTGAAGGTGGAAACTTCAGATTCCATTGCCCGCCGCATTTTCTATACAGCCATGTATCATTCGATGACTGCTCCATCCGTATTCTCTGATGTCAACGGAGAATATCGCGGTGCCGACGGTAAGATGCATCAGGGTGATTTTACCAATTATACCACCCTTTCACTCTGGGATACTTATCGTGCAGCCCATCCGCTGATGACGCTCATCCACAAGGAAATGCTCCCAGACGTGGCAAGTACCTTTATCAACATCTATCGTCAACAGGGCAAACTACCTGTATGGCATCTGATGGGCAATGAGACCGACTGTATGGTGGGAAATCCGGGTATTCCGGTGCTTGCCGACCTGGTGCTCAAAGGATATGTCAAGGATAAGGAGGGAGCCTATGAGGCCATGAAACAGTCGGCATTGCGTGAAGACAGAGGCCTCGGTCTTCTCAAGAAATATGGTTACCTGCCTTATGACAAGGATCCGGAAATGGAGACTGTGGCTAAGGGACTGGAATATGCGCTGGCTGATGACTGCGTGGCGAAAGTGGCCCGACTCTTAGGCAAGAAGGCGGATGCGAAGTATTTCGCAGAACGTGCCCAGAGTTATCGTAAATACTTCGACCCGAAGACCGGTTTTATGCGTGGCATCGGTACCGACGGCAAGTTCCGCGAACCGTTTAATCCATTCTCAGCCGTTCATCGTCAGGATGATTATACCGAGGGAAATGCCTGGCAATACACCTGGCTCGTTCCACATGATGTACACGGACTTGTAAAGCTTTTCGGTAATGAACAGAAATTTGTGACCAAGCTCGACTCCCTTTTCATCGTAACGGGCAATATGGGCGATAATGCCTCTCCTGATATTTCTGGTCTCATCGGACAGTATGCCCACGGTAATGAACCGAGTCATCAGGTACTCTATATGTATAATTATGTAGGTCAGCCTTGGAAGGCAGCCCGTCTTATCCGCCAGACCATGCACGAGATGTATAAGGATGATTTCGACGGTTTGAGTGGAAACGAGGATGTGGGTCAGATGTCAGCCTGGTATATTCTCTCTGCGATGGGACTCTATCAGGTAGAACCTGCAGGCGGCAAGTATATCATCGGCAGTCCGATCATGGACAAGGCGACCATCAGCTTAGGCGACGGCAAGAACTTCTCCATTATCTGCAAGAACAACAGTCCGGAAAATATCTACGTGCAGTCTGCCAAACTCAACGGTAAAACCTATACCAAGTCGTATATCATGTACCAGGATATGATGAAGGGAGGAACCCTCGAACTCCAGATGGGCAATCAGCCATCCAAGTGGGGAACCCGTGGTGCAGATAGACCTTAAAAGAAATCACAATTAAAATCGAAACATAAATAAACCCAGACAATGAGAAAAACAATATTTGCAATAGCCCTGATGTCGGCAATGTCGGCGATGGCACAAGAGCATGCTGAGGTAGATGTTCATGCCCGCTACACTAAGGTGGTAACACCTGTCAATGGCAAGTATGAGTCCAAGCGTCCGCCTGTAGCAGAGCGTCTCTTTACTTCAGAGGCAGTGGAGAAGAAAATCAAGGAAGTACAGAAACTCCTCAAGAAGAATCCGAAACTCGCCTGGATGTTCGCCAACTGTTATCCGAACACGCTGGAAAGTACGGTGCATTATCGCCAGTTGGCTAATGGCGATGACGATACCTTCGTCTATACAGGTGATATTCCAGCCATGTGGCTCCGCGATTCAGGTGCTCAGGTTTGGCCATACGTAGCCCTTGCCAACAAGGATGAGAAATTGAAGAAGATGCTGCGTGGTGTTATCCTGCGCCAGTTGAAGTGCATCAATATCGACCGTTATGCCAATGCCTATAACGACGGACCTACCGGAGCAGGTTGGCAGAAGGATGATACCGAGATGAAGGCAGAGGTTTTCGAGCGCAAGTATGAGATAGACTCTTTCTGTTATCCTATCCGCCTCGCTTACGAGTACTGGAAGGTAACAGGCGATGACTCCATCTTCGGAGAAGACTGGATGCAGGCTATCGGAAATATCCTCAAGACCTTCCATGAGCAGCAACGCAAGGAAACAGCCAAGGCTTACCACTTTACCCGCATGACCGATCGTGCCTTCGATACCGTGGGCTGGGATGGTTTCGGAGCTCCTGTCAAGCCAGTTGGTCTCATTGCTTCCCTGTTCCGTCCTTCAGACGATGCCACGATTCTTCCGTTCCTGATTCCTTCCAATTTCATGGCGGTTTCTGCGATGAATAAGGCGGCTGAAATCCTGAAGCATGTGGCAGAGAAATCAGAGACTGAGCAGAAGAATAAGGCACTCGGGATTGCACAGGATTGTTCTGCCTTGGCAGCCGAAGTAAAGGATGCCCTGCAGAAATATGCAGTCTATGATCATCCTAAATATGGCAAGATTTATGCGTATGAGGTAGATGGTTTCGGTAACCGCCTTCTGATGGATGATGCCAATGTTCCATCGCTTTTGGGTATGGGCTATTTAGGTGATGTTGAGATGAATGATCCGATTTATCAGAACACCCGCCGTTTCGTATGGAGCGAGGACAATCCTTGTTTCTTCCGTGGTAAGGCAGGCGAGGGTATCGGCGGTCCGCACATCGGTTATGATATGCCTTGGCCGATGTCTATCATGATGAAGTGCTTCACAGCCCAGAGTGATGATGAGATTCGCTGGTGCATGAAGACCCTCCTGAATACCGATGCAGGGATGGGATTCATCCATGAATCTTTCCATAAGGATGATGCTTCGAAATACACCCGTGCCTGGTTTGCATGGCAGAACACCCTCTTCGGAGAGTTGGTCATCAAGCTCATCAATGATGGTAAGGTAGATTTGCTCAACAGTCTCTAATTGATTTCCAAAAAGTCACTAATTAATTTTTCTAAAAAGAAACGACAATGAAAGAAATTAAAATCATAGGTTCTGCTCTTCCCAACATTCCTTGGGAAGACAGACCAGAAGGAAGCAGCGTGCCGCTCTGGCGCTATTCTCAGAACCCTATTATCAAGCGTAATCAGCTACCCGACTCCAATAGTATCTTCAATAGTGCAGTAGTTAAGTTTAAGGATGGTTTTGCAGGTGTATTCAGATGTGATGACAAGAATCGTCGTATGACCCTTCATGCTGGTTTCAGCAAGGATGCCGTACATTGGGACATTGATGAGGACACCATCCATTTCGAGTGTGATGATCCTGAGGTAGGAGAGTGGGTTTATGGTTACGACCCTCGTGTGTGCAAGATAGGCGAAAAGTATTATGTCACCTGGTGCAATGGTTATCATGGACCAACGATTGGTGTGGCATGGACAGAGGATTTCAAGACCTTCCATCAGGTAGAGAATGCTTTCCTGCCATACAATCGCAATGGCGTGATGTTTCCTCGCAAGATCAATGGCAAGTTTGCCATGCTGAGTCGTCCGAGTGATACTGGTCATACTGCCTTCGGTGACATCTTCTATAGCGAGTCACCTGATTTGGAGTATTGGGGGCATCATCGTCATGTGATGGCTCCTGCAGCTTTCGAGGAGAGTGCTTGGCAATGTATGAAGATAGGTGCTGGTCCGGTGCCTATCGAGACTTCTGAAGGATGGTTGTTGCTCTATCATGGTGTGCTCCATTCCTGCAATGGATATGTTTATGCTTTTGGTGCAGCCTTGCTCGATTTGGATGAACCGTGGAAAGTATTGGGCCGTTCAGGTCAGTATTTGATTACTCCTCAGGAGCTCTACGAGTGTGTAGGAGATGTACCTAATGTCTGCTTCCCATGCGCATCTCTCTGTGATGCAGAGACGGGTCGCATAGCTGTATATTATGGTTGTGCAGATACCGTTACCGGATTAGCCTTCGGTCATGTACCGGAAATCATCGACTTCATCCGCCGTACCAATATTATCAAGTAGAATCTTCAGAAAACATATTGATCTTTTTATGAAAAACGGTGTATTTCATAAAAAGCAGATTTATCAATAAGGCTATAAATTGATGTTAAGTTAAGATGTATTATTTATCTAAAAAAAGTTGTTTTTAGGTTTAGTTTAGGTTTATTAAAACCGCTATAGTTTTGCGTGAGCATAGCTATAGCGGTATTTTTTTGAATAAAAAATAAAAAAAAATGCATTTTGACTAAGTAGTTTGTTTTTTATTCTTGTTATAAGTGCAGAAAATAGCTAAAAACGAGGAAAAATTCTCAAAAACGGTGAGATACTCAAAAGCAGAAAATAAATTATTAACTATACAATATTAACTTAAACCTTTAAAGTATGAGACTAAATCGACTTTTTAGTGTTGCAATGCTCTCCATTATATTTGGAGGTACAGCAAGTGCTCAACAGCCTTATGGTGGTTGCTGGCATCCGGAACACGTCAAGAACTGGTCCCCAGAAACTGACAAGAATGCCAAGTTCAACCGTTCTAAGGTGCCATTGGCAAAACGTTTCAAGGAGCCTACCTTGATGAAAGCCAATAAAAACCAGTTCTATGAGGGACAGGTATGTAATGCAACCATTCTTTTCCCTACATGTAGTTCTTGCCCATCTCAGGGCGCTAACAACTTCTTGGGATACCAGCCAACTTACTGGCAGTATATGGATAAACTCGTTTATTGGGCAGGTTCTGCCAGCGAGGGTATTATTATTCCTCCACCAGCACCATCTACAGATGCTGCTCACCAGAGTGGTGTGAAATCTCTCGGTCAGATATTCTTCCCTCCTTATGCTTTCGGAGGAAACCAGGCTTGGGTTCGTGAAATGCTTACCAAGGAGAATGGCTCTTACATCTTTGCCAAGAAATTGTATGAAATCGCTAAGTATATGGGCTTCGATGGTTGGTTTATCAACCAGGAGTCTGGTGGCTCTACTCTCTCAGAATGGGCTGGTTTCATCAAAGAGTTTAATGCACTCGCTGATGCAGACGGAAATAGCCACATGGAAATCCAGTGGTACAATGCATCTGGTTCACCAAGTCCAACCATTCTGAAGTCACATAAGAATACTTCTCAGTTCTTGGAGTATGGAGCTAATGGCGATTATCGTGGTCAGGCAAGCCAGCTGGGCTGTACAGAGGAAGAGACTTTCTCTAAGATCTATGCAGGTATCCAGGTGGTAAGTAGTGGTCATACCGGATTCGGTTATTACCTCAACAGATCTATGCCAACGACCGGCCACGTAGGTTCTATTGACTTGTTCTGCCCAGAGGAGCGTATCTGGAAGGATAATGTAAAGAACCTTCTTGGTAGTGGTGATACAGGTCCAAGCGCATATGCTGCTATTCAGAAAACCTTTAAAAATGAAGAGCAGATGTGGGTAAATCAGGAAGGTGACCCAACAGTCACATCTACCACATCTTGGCCAGGAATTTCCAACCGCGTATTGGAGCGTTCTACTATTACTAATATGCCTTTCGTCAGCTCATTCTGCGTAGGTGTGGGTAAGCACCGCTTTGTAGAGGGTATCAAGAATGGTACACAAGACTGGTATCATAGTGGTGTACAGAGCATCATGCCAACATGGCGCTGGTGGATAGAGAACAAGGGCAACCTGACAGCTTCTATCAACTGGGAAGATGCTTACAACTTCGGTTCAAGCATCGAGGTGAGCGGAAGCTTGACAACAGGTGATCATCTCATGCGTCTCTATAAGACGATGATTCCTGTAACATCAGGTGGAACTCTCCGTATTGTTTACAAGACCACTACTCCTGGTAGTGTAGAGATGAAGTTGGCTACAGAGAGTTCTGTCAACCCAGATGTAACTCTGACCGATGCTACAGTAACAGAGAAGAACGGCTGGACCATCGCTGACTACGACTTGACATCACTCAATGGCAAGACCATCTATATGATTGCTCTCAACATGAAGGGTGAGACAGAGGTTCCTTATTATGAGTTGAAACTCGGTGAGCTCGCAGTATTGCCAGCAGGTTATGCTCCTGCATCTGTCGCAGTAGAGAATCTTGCATCAACCACAACTCTCGGTGCAGAAAAGAACGATGTGCGTCTGACATGGGATTATACCTATAACGATGATTTCGATCACTTCGATATCTATAAGAAGCATGACAATGGTGAACGCATCTTGGTAGGTCAGACTCGAGGCGAGGCTTTCTATGTTCCTACATTCGTACGTAATGGTGTTGACAATTGTCTTGAGATGGAAGTAGTTCCAGTGATGAAGGATATGAAACAGCAGCCTGCCAAGAGCATCAAGCTCAACTATCCTAAGGGTACTGCTCCAGTAGTTACCTTCTCTTTGGGTAAGAGCTACCTCGAAGTAGGTGAATCTACATCTATCACAGCTAAGGGTACAGGTAAGCCTACCTCTTGGGAGTGGATTCTGCCAGAGGGCTTGGAGTTCAAGTCAGGTACTCCTACTAATGAGGAGACTATTCAGGTAGTGGCTAAGAAGCCTGGTAAGATGAAAGTTACTGTAAAGGTTACTAACGTTGTTGGTACATCTGAAACCACTAAGCAAGTGATCGACGTCATTGCTAAGGAAGATGCATCCTCTGTTTACAATGTAGTACAGAACAAGAAAGTGGTTGCTTTCTCAAACTCTACCAACTCTACTGAGACACCTTGGAAGATTATCGATGGTGAAGTTTATCCATATGAGACAAGCGGTAAGTGGTGTACATTGCAGAGCGACCGTTGGGCAATCTTCGACTGCCAGAGCGCATATCGTATCTATGGTTTCTGCATCTATGATGGTAACTCAGGTCCTGAGTATGGTGTAGATCAGATTAACAACTATAAGATTCAGCTGTCTAACGACGGTGAGCACTGGACAACAGTGGTTGATGCAGAAAACCGTGTAAACGAGAGCGTCAAGACCGACTACATTCCTCCTTTCAAGGCACGTTACGTGAAGTTGATTCCTGAGGCTAACGGTACTCTCCGTATTTGGGAGTTCCAGGTATTCGGTTCTGAGGACAACAATATGTCTCTTTCGGTTCCTTCTTCTGAGATGAAGATGAACGCTGGTGAGACACAGAACATCGTAGTAAGTTACGACTTGAATGGTGATCCAAGAGATCCTAATTTCTCTTGCCGCGTGAAGTCAAGCGCTGGTTTGAAAGTGGGTGCTATCACAGAGGATCAGGCTAATTGCACATTCACTATCCCTGTAACAGCAGGTATGAAGATGGGTGTTGAGAAAGTTACTATCACTGTTGACAATGGTGGTTCATATAAGGAGCGTGTTGTTAATATTAGCATCGACTCTAATACACAGCCTAACATCTTGACAGGTGCTACTGCTGAGGTTCGTCACTATACGGGTGACTACGGATTCGGTGTTGCATTCGACAAGTTCGACATCACAGGTTTGACCGATGGCAACAAGGTGGACGATGCACTTATATCTATCGAGAATCCTTCAACCCATAGAGATGATACATGGGCTATCTTTACTGCTCCAGAAGGCAAGTCTTGGAATCTCTCTAAGGTTGCTATTCACCTCCCTAACAACAACAAGGGTACAAATGATAACGATGAAGAAGGTATCGTAAACAAGGAGATCAGTATCGCTGTAGGTAACGATCTTGCTAACTTGAAGCGCGTGAAGACATTCTCTGATCTCGGTGAGGTTTCTGAGTTGGAGTACATCTTGCCAGACTTCGAGGAGACTAAGTATATCGCAGTGATCTGTAACTTGAACGCATTCTACTATCCATCAATGGCAGAGGTTGAAGCTTATGAGCAGTTTGCAGCAGCTATGCCAGCAGTAGCTCCAGTAGCAGTGACAGGTTGGAATGTGGATGTTATCGCAGAGGGTAAGCCTTCTAAGAGTTTCAGTGATGATATTCTTGACAACCAGGGTTGGGTATTCTATACTGATGGTGTTCAGAAGGAAGGTGCACTTTGTGGCAGCGATGGTATCGTGACAACAGCGAAGGGAACTCAGTTCCAGATGGCAGACTTCAGTCAGAAGAATGCTCTCACTCTCAGATCTTACTACTCAACTGGTAATCTGAACTTCGTGACTCCAGAGAAGTGTGAGGAACTTTACTTCCTCGTTGTTTCAACCAATGGTTCTGGTAGTCTTGTGGCTTGTCCATATTACACAGACGGAACTCATGGTTATAATGATCGTTTCACTCCTCAGGATTGGTTTGCAGAATCTCCATCAGGTAGCGAGGCTGTATATGGCTTGGGTCGTATTATCACAAAACAGAGCCTTCCATATTACAAAGACGATATCGATACAGGTAAGATTCGTCTCTATGAGTACAGTGTGAAGGTTGATAAGTCTAAGGAAGTGCAGTATGTTGAGTTCACGAAGGGCTATGGTGGTGCAGGTATTATCACTGTCTTGGGTATTTCAAGAAAGGGTACTGGCGGTGTAGCTACTGGCATCGAGAATGTCGAGAACCGTCCTGCAGTAAATGCAGCAGAAGGCATCTACACAATCAATGGTGTGAAGATCAACAGCTTGCAGAAGGGCATCAACATCATCAAGATGGCTGATGGAACAACAAGAAAGGTTGTTATCAAGTAAATGAGTATTGCTAAGTAATCAATACAGAAGCAATCAACACAAACAATAAAGGGGTAGGATTCACGTCCTACCCCTATTTAATTTGAAGCATCATGAAGGCTTTATTTCATGATGATTTTGCAGCATACCGACAGTATTTTATAAACATCGCTGGCAGCCTAATTTTATTTACGACAATTTTAATCTCAGCGAATTGAGCACTACGCTGACGCTGGAGAAGGCCATCAGGGCACTTGCCCACATCGGCGTTATCTGGAAATCGATGCCGAAGATGTGGAGTGCTCCGGCTGCCAATGGGATGCAGATGATGTTGTAGATGAACGCCCAGAAGAGATTCTGCCAAATCAT
>ULYL01004460.1_pt1 | contig 28960 bp, 19 predicted proteins | sample 1962211 | NCBI WGS metagenome assembly ULYL01 (sample SAMEA4835864, study PRJEB28245) | human gut metagenome | biome: gut microbiome; material: fecal sample | place: Denmark | collected 2008
AATTAATACTTTTGCATGATTATAACATGTTATAGTTGTGGACAAGAATAAATTCGGACTACTAAGCCAAATAAAATACCCTTCTGACCTGCGCAAGTTGGATATAGACCAGTTGGCAGAGGTTTGCAGCGAGCTGCGCCAAGACATTATCGACGAGGTGTCGGTCAATCCCGGTCACTTTGCCTCGAGTCTGGGCGTCGTCGAGATTACCGTTGCCCTGCACTATGTCTTCAATACCCCCGACGACCGCATCGTGTGGGATGTGGGTCATCAGGCTTATGGTCACAAGATACTTACAGGACGTCGCGACACGTTCTGCACCAACCGTCATCTGCATGGCGTCCGCCCGTTTCCCTCCCCATTGGAGAGCGAGTACGACACCTTCGCCTGCGGTCATGCCTCCAACTCCATCTCTGCCGCCCTCGGTATGGCGGTGGCTGCCCGCAAGACCGGGCACAACGACCGTCATGTGGTGGCCGTCATCGGCGATGGTGCCATGAGTGGCGGTCTGGCTTTTGAGGGTCTCAACAATGTCTCGTCGACCCCCAACGATCTGCTCATCATCCTCAACGACAACGACATGAGCATAGACCGCGCTGTGGGTGGCATGGAGAAGTATCTGCTCAATCTCGACACCAATGCCACCTATAACAAGATAAGGTTCAAGGTGGCCCGATGGCTCGAGGACAACGGTCATCTGAGCGACCGCCGCCGCAAGGGCATCATACGACTCAACAACGCCATCAAGTCGGTGCTGAGTCATCAGCAGAATATCTTTGAGGGCATGAACATACGCTACTTCGGTCCCTTCGACGGTCACGACATCAAGGAGGTGGTGCGCCTGCTGCGCCAGCTCAAAGACATGAAGGGCCCCAAGCTGCTGCACCTGCATACCACCAAGGGTAAAGGCTACAAGCCCGCCGAGGACGAGGCCACCATCTGGCACGCTCCGGGCCGATTTGATGCTGAGACCGGCGAGCGCATCGTGAGCGACTCGTCCAATAAGCCTCCCAAGTACCAGGACGTGTTTGGTGAGACTCTGCTCGAACTGGCACAGATGAACGACCGCATCGTGGGCGTGACACCCGCCATGCCCACCGGCTGCTCGATGAACATACTGATGAACGCCATGCCCGACCGCGCCTTCGACGTGGGCATAGCCGAGGGCCACGCCGTGACCTTCTCGGGAGGTATGGCCAAAGACGGTCTCCAACCCTTCTGCAATATCTACAGCTCGTTTGCCCAGCGCGCTTACGACAACATCATTCACGACCTCGCTCTGCTCTCGCTGCCCGTGGTGCTCTGTCTGGACCGCGGCGGACTGGTGGGCGAGGACGGCCCCACCCACCATGGCGCCTTCGATATGGCGGCGCTGCGCCCCATTCCCCATCTCACGATTTGCTCGCCCATGGACGAGCGCGAACTGCGCCGGATGATGTACACCGCACAGCTTCCCGGCATGGGTACGGTGGTGATACGCTATCCCCGAGGCGCTGCCGAGCACAACGACTGGCGCTGCAAGCTCGAAGCCATCGAGGTGGGCACCGGCCGACGCATGCACGAGGGTCACGATGTGGCTGTGCTCACCATCGGCCCTATAGGCAATGTGGCTGCCGAGGCTGTGGCTGAGGTTGAGGCTGAGGGCCAGCTCACTGTGGCCCATTACGATATGCGCTATCTCAAACCCATCGACGGCGGCATACTCGACGAGGTGGGCCAGAGGTTCAGCCGCGTCATCACCGTAGAAGACGGTGTGAGATGCGGTGGTCTGGGAACGGCTGTCACCGAATGGATGGCCGACCATCACTATACGCCCGAGATTGTAAGGCTGGGCCTGCCCGACGAGTTTGTCGAGCACGGCACCGTAAGCGAACTGCGCCGCATCGCGGGTATAGACAAGGCAACGATTATTCAACATATTAAAGGATGAAAATCATTATTACCGGTGCCTACGCCATTGGTACCCATCTGGCACGACTGCTCTCGCGCAACCACGAGGACATCACGCTCATAGACCCCGACCCCGACCGGTTGGCACGCATCGGCAGCGACTACGACCTGCTGACGATGGCGGCCGACCCCGACAGCATACAGGCCCTCACCGATGCCGGCGTGGGCCACACCGACCTCTTCATCGCCGTAACCCCCGACCAGAGTCTCAACCTCAACTGCTGTATCCTGGCCAAGGCACTCGGTGCCCACAAGACCGTGGCGCGCATAGACCGCGCCGAATATATCGAAGACGACAAGCGCGAGCTCTTCGTCAGACTGGGTGTCGACGAGCTCATCTACCCCGAGGTGCTCGCTGCCCGTGACATCAACAACGGTCTCAAGATGTCGTGGGTGCGCCAGCGTTGGGATGTGCACAACGGAGCCCTCATCCTGCTGGGCATCAAGCTGCGCGAGGGATGCGAGATACTCAACCGTCCGCTCCGCGAGCTCTGCGGTGCGCAGGACCCTTACCACGTGGTGGCGGTGAAGCGTGGCCTCGATACCATCATCCCTGGCGGTAACGACGTGCTGCAGCTCTACGACTTGGCCTACTTCATGACCACGCGCCAGTTTATCCCCTACATCCGCAAGATAGTGGGCAAGGAGCAGTATGCCGATGTCAAGAACGTGATGATTATGGGCGGTGGCAACACAGCCGTCAACGCCGTCAAGGGCATGCCCGAATACATGGATGTCAAAATCATCGAGAGCAGTCTGGAACGCTGCGAACAGCTCAACGACATGCTCGACAGCCATAAGGCGCTCGTCATCAACGGTGACGGCCGTGACCTGTCGCTGCTCACCGAAGAGAGCATCAACAATACCCAAGCCTTTGTGGCGCTCACGGGCAACACAGAGACCAACATCCTGGCCTGCCTCACCGCCAAGCGAATGGGCGTGAGAAAGACCGTGGCCATGGTCGAGAACCTCGACTATGTAAGCATGGCAGAGAGCCTGGATATAGGTACCATCATCAACAAGAAGGCCATCGCCGCCAGCCGCATCTACCAGATGCTGCTCGATGCCGATGTGCTCAACGTCACCTTCCTCATGTCGGCCAATGCCGATATCGCCGAGTTTATCCCCAAGGAGAACTCCAAGATTACCCAGAAACCCGTATACGAACTGGGACTGCCACAGGGCATGACCATCGGCGGACTGGTAAGAAACGGCGTAGGTATGCTGGTGTCGGGTAACACCCAGATTATGGCGGGCGACACGGTGATGGTGTTCTGCCACAACATCAATATGAAAAAGATAGAGAAGTTCTTCATCTGATAGAGTGCAGCCGTTATGATCAACTGGAACATGATAAGCAAGATTATGGGAGCGCTCCTCTTCTTCGAGGCAGCCCTCATGTCGCTGAGCCTGGGCATCTCTATCTATAGCGGCGAGGGCGACACGCCGGCGTTTGTCACCTCGGTGGGGCTGATACTCCTTGCCGCCATCGTCTTCAGGTATTTCGGACTCAAGGCGGGCAACCGCCTCTCGCGCAAGGACGCCTACATGGTCGTCACGCTGTCGTGGGTGGTCTTCAGCCTCTTTGGCTCGCTGCCGTTCATGCTGAGCGGATATGTCAACAACTTCACCGACGCGTTCTTTGAGAACATGTCGGGCTTCACCACCACCGGCGCCACCGTGATAGACGATGTCGAGGCGCTGCCCCATGGTCTCCTCTTCTGGCGGTCGTTCACCCAGTGGATAGGAGGTCTGGGTATCGTCTTCTTCACGGTCGCCCTGCTGCCCTCGCTCGACGGCGGCTATGTCAAGGTGTTCTCTGCCGAGATTACGGGCCCCATCCAGACCAAGCTGCATCCCCGTCTGTCGATGGGAGCCAAGTATATATGGATGGTATATGTATGCCTGACGGCAGCCTGTGCAGGCTGCTACTGGATATTCGGCATGTCGCCGTGGGAGAGCATCAACTATGCCATGACCTCGACAGCCACTGGCGGTTTCTCCATATACAACGACAGCATGGAGAACTTCCACTCGCCCGCACTGGAATATACCTGCACCACATTCTGCTTCCTCGCGGGCATCAACTTCACCCTGCTTTACTTCACCGTGGCACGCCGCCGCATAGGGATGCTCTTCAAGAGCGACGAGTTCAAGTTCTATCTCTTCATGACGGCAGCCTGTACGGCATTCGTCATGTTCCAGCTCATGGCGTACCGCGGCTATGACGCCGAGCACGCCTTCCGTTGCGGCGCCTTCCAGGTAGTCAACTTCCTGACCACCACGGGCCTGTTCAACGACAACGCCGCCCTGTGGCCCCATGTCACCTGGGTGGTGCTGGCGGTATGTATGTTTGTGGGAGCCTGCTCGGGCTCTACCAGCGGTGCCTTCAAGAGCATACGCAGTATGATGGTGCTCAAGGTGATACGCAACGAGTTGCGGCAGATACTCCACCCCAATGCCGTGCTGCCGCTGAGGGTCGACGGCGTCAATGTGCCCATCCAGAAGAGGGTGACGCTGCTGGCATTCCTCGCCACCTATGTCATCATGCTGCTGGTGGTGGCGTTTATCATGATAGCCTGCGGCATAGACCACACCAATGCCATCACCATCTGTCTGAGCAGTCTGGGCAACGTGGGTCCCTCGTTGGGTCTGGAGATAGGTCCCACGATGTCGTGGAGCCAGCTGCCCGACCTGGCCAAATGGACCTGCTCGTTCATGATGCTCGTAGGGCGTCTGGAGATATTCACCGTGCTGGTCATCTTCACCCCCACATTCTGGAAAGACAATTAGAAAACGACAAACAGTATAAAACAACAAACAATAAAGCGTATGAAACCATTAAAGTTTAAGGCTCTGTTGAAGCAGACCATCTGGGGTGGCGACAAAATTATCCCCTTCAAGCATCTCGATGACCATCTCGAGAACGTGGGCGAAAGCTGGGAAATCTCTGGCGTGCCCGGCAATGAGACAGTGGTAGCCGACGGCGAGTATGCCGGCAAGAAGCTCAACGAACTGGTAATCGAGCAGAAGGACAAGCTCGTGGGCAAGGCCAACTATGAGCGCTTCGGCGACGAGTTCCCCCTGCTCATCAAGTTTATCGATGCCCGTCAGGACCTCTCTATCCAGGTGCATCCCACCGACGAGATAGCCAAGCGCCAGGGCAAGGAGCGCGGCAAGACCGAGATGTGGTACATCATGGACTCTGACAAGGACGCCAAGCTCTACAGCGGTCTGAAGATGCAGATTACCCCCGAGCAGTACAAGGCTATGGTCGAGGACGACACCATCACCGACGCCCTCGCCCAGTATGAGGTCAAGGAAGACGACTGCTTCTTCCTGCCCGCAGGCCGCATCCACGCCATCGGCACAGGCTGCTTCCTCGCCGAAATCCAGCAGACCAGCGATGTCACCTATCGCATCTACGACTTCAAGCGCAAGGACAAGGACGGCAACTACCGCCAGCTCCACACCAAGGAGGCTGCCGAGTGCATCAACTACACCGTGGAGGACGACTACCGCACCCACTATGAGCACAAGAAGAACGAGGGCGTGACCCTGGTGGAATGTCCTTACTTCACCACAGCCGTCTATGACCTCGACGAGCCTATGACGCTCGACTACAGCGAGCTCGACAGCTTTGTAATCCTCATCGGTCTGAAGGGCGAAGGCACCATCACCGACAACGAGGGCAACACAGTGACCATCAGCGCCGGCGAGTCTATCCTCGTGCCTGCCACCACTGACACGCTCAAGGTCGAGGGCACTATCAAGATGCTCGAGACTTACGTATAAACCCTCATCGCACGGCCGATAGGGCCTGTACTCCCCGCCGCAAGGCAATAACAGAAAGCGGGAGGAAGCACGGTATCAGCAGATACGGTGTTTCCTCCCGCTTCTTGTATGGACGGGGATGACGGTGACGGAGGCTGTGGGCTACTCTCCGGCTGCGGTGGCTGGCGGGGTAGGGTCGGACGCAAGGGCGGCGGGCCCGGCGGTAGCCCCAACAGTCCCGGTTGGCGCAGGGGCATGATAGGTGTCGAGGAAGTGCTGCACATCGGCACGGATGTGAGCAAAGACATCGGAGAGCACATACCCCATGTTCTTCTTGAGCATCGCCTCGACATCTTCCACACTGTGCGAGTAGCAGCTCAGCTCATTGCGGCGCTGGGTGGAGTGCATGCTGTCGCGCGAGATTTCGTTCTCGCGCTCGCGGATAAGCTGGGTGCAGATGCGCGTCATGGCTGGACTCACCACGCGGTCGAAGAGATGATGCCCCTGTATATATAAATAGGTGGTCTGTGGCGTCACGCCCAACGAGCGCAGACTCGCTTCGACCTTGGGGTAAGCCTTGACGCCCTCGGGGTAGTTGCGGCGCAGGGTGTCGAGCCGTCTGCCTACCTTGTGTGACAGTCGGGCGAGCATGTCTTGAGCATGTACGATGGAGAAATTGCCCATCTCGATGACCGAGAGGAAATCGCTCATCGTGAACTCGCCGTAATGGGGCGTGCGATAGAACCATACGTTCCACACGAAGAGCGGATAGATAATCTCGGAGAAACTGCGCAGATAGCCGTTGAAGTCGAAAATTTGATGGTCGTTGAGGGTGACAGCCACGCAGACATCGTGGAGCGACGGGGCGTAGCACTGCAGGTTCTCGATGGCATAGGCGTAGGTGTGGAAGACGTATGGGCTGTCGATAATCTGCTGCGAGGTGGGCGTGGCCTTCTGGATAAGATAGTCGTAGTCGGCATCGACGCAGGCAATCATATCACTGCCCACGCGGTCGGTCATGAGCCGCATGAGCGCCGCCTTCTTGCCACGGTTGAGCTGGCGGGAGCGCGAGGGGAGCATCACCTGGAAGTAGTAGCTGTCGGTCTCGAAGTTCGAGAGGACAGTGCGCCAGAAGAACACGTCGTCGTAGCTTTCGACATAGGCCACGATGCGGTGACGCGCCTGCCTGGAGTTGAGCCTGTTGGCAGCCGACAGGTAGTCGGAGGTGATGCTGTCTTTGAGTCGTCTACCCATTGTTGACAATAATATCGGATACCTCGGTCACACGGTCCATCCATCCGTTCATGATGACAGCCGGACTGTGGGTGGTGAGGATAATCTGTACGTTGGGGTTGAGCTCGAGGATGAGGTCTATGAGCTGCTGCTGCCAGTCTACGTGCAGGCTCACCTCGGGCTCGTCCATGAACAGCACGTAGGGCTTGTTGTCCTCGACCAGCACGGTGAGCAGGATGGCGAGTATCTGCTTCTCGCCGCTGGACAGCTGGTAGGGCAGCAGCGTCTCGCCTATCTGCGTGAACCGAATCTCGTTCTCTGTGCGCACAATCTTCTTGCCCGTGTCTGCGAAGAGTCTGTCTATCATGTCCTGGAACTTCTTCTTGGGCTCACTGATACGCTGGGCTTCGGCGGCACCGTCGCTGCCGCCCTGTTGGAGCACGCTGATGATGCGGTTGCCAATGTTGACCTGGTAATCAAGGTAGCGGCGCTGCAGTTGGAAGAGTTGCCAGTCGAGCTCGGTGACCAGAGAGATGTCAACCTTGGTGAGCACGTCGGCGTTGAGCAACGGCCTGTCGAACGAGCGTATGATATCGTAGCGTATCCACTTGGCGTCGGCTGGGCTCACGGTGAGGTGGACGCCCTTGAGCATGTGGCTGGGAAACTCGCCGCCGGCGGAGAGGCCCTTGACCACCTTGTTGAGGATGGTGCTCTTGCCCACGCCGTTGACACCGCTCAGCACATTGACGCGGCGGTCCAGTTTCCACATGACATGACGCTGCCCGCTCCACAGCGACTCTATCTCTATCTCCTTGATGTAATCGGCATATTTCTGCATGATGATACAGGTTAAGTTTTCGCACAAATTTACGAAAAAAAGCCTTGCCTTGCACCCATTTATGGCTTATTTGTTTACCTTTGCCCCCGAAATTTAACTATTAATAAGATTATGAATGACAATCGTGCGCTCAAGGCCCATCTGAGTCTGCTCTTCGCCGAAATCTTTTGGGGGCTTATGGCTCCGGTGGGCAAGGATGCTATGGCCCACGGCATCGACGGCATCTGTCTGGTATCGCTCCGCGTGGCAGGCGCCGCAGTGCTGTTCTGGACGGCGTCGCTCTTTGCGCCCCGTGAGCGCATGGCACGCCGCGATGTGCTGTTGCTGGCAGTGGCGGCACTGTTTGGCATCGTGTTCAACCAGTGCATGTATACCATCGGACTGGGCATCACCTCGCCCGTCAATGCCAGCATCGTCACCACATCGATGCCCATCTTCGCCATGGTGCTGTCGTTCTTCATCCTGCGCGAGCCCCTGTCGGCGATGAAGGCGGGTGGGGTAGCGATGGGCTGTGGCGGCGCCGTCATCCTGATAGTGAGCAGCGCGTCGGCAGCCAACGCCCGGGTGGGCGACTTGCGAGGCGACGTGTTGTGCATGATGGCCCAGTTGTCGTTTGCCCTCTATCTGGCGCTGTTCAGCAAGCTGGTGCGCCGCTATTCCGTCATCACCGTCAACAAGTGGATGTTTCTCTGGGCATCGCTCTACATCCTGCCCATAGCCTCGCCCCACCTGATGGCCAACGACTGGTCGGCAGTGGCTCTTACCACCTGGGCAGAGGCAGGCTTTGTGGTCTTCTTCGGCACCTTTGTGAGCTACCTGTTGATGATGGCTGGCCAGCAGGTGCTGCGCCCCACCGTGGTGAGCGTATACAATTATGTGCAACCCATCGTGTCGGTCACCGTGTCGGTGCTTACGGGTCTGGCCGTATTCACGCTGAGTCAGGCGCTGGCGGTAATCCTCGTCTTCTCGGGCGTATGGCTCGTCACCAAGTCGAAGTCGCGCCGCGATGTCGAGCATCCCGAGGCCAAAGATTAACCCCGCCGGGCTGATTTTTCGCATTATCATCAGAGATTTTATCATTTTTATCCCCTTCGGCTCAGCAGAAAGTGCTAACTTTGTAGCATCATAGACAGCAATTACTAATTTATTATAAACGATGATGAAACAAAAGACACTTCTTATTGCTCTGGCGCTGATGGGAGCGGTTACCGCCTCGGCGCAGAAGCATGACGGCGGGCTCAGCAATGATATGCTCGCTGCCATCCGCAAGGCTCAGCCTACAGCGGCTCAAGACAAGGCGCTCTTCAATGCCATTGCCGCCAACTCTATCGACGACCTGGCCAAGAATTATGCTGCCAAACGCCCTGTAGACACCCACTTCAGCAACGAGACTCCCAAGCAGAAGATACACAACCAGCGCAGTTCGGGCCGCTGCTGGATGTTCTCTGGCTTCAATGTGCTGCGCGCCAACTTTGCCAAGCAGCATCAGGACAGCCTTTGTGTAGAGTATTCACAGGCTTATCTCTTCTTCTACGACCAGCTGGAGAAGGCCAACCTCATGCTCCAAGGCGTCATCGACAATGCCCGCAAGCCCATCGACGACCAGCGTGTGCGCTTCTTCTTCCAGCACCCCATCAACGATGGTGGTACCTTCTGTGGCGTGGCCGACCTCGCCGAGAAGTACGGACTGGTGCCTATGGCAGTGATGCCCGAGACCTACTCGTCTGACAATACCAGCCGCATGGCAAGGATTATCTCTTCCAAACTGCGTGAGTATGGTCTTGAGCTGCGCTCGATGGTGACTGCCGGCAAGAAGGCTCAGGACATCCGCAAGCGCAAGACCGAGATGCTGGGCACCATCTACCACATCCTGGCTCTCACCATCGGCGAACCCGTGCAGGAGTTTACCTACGCCTTCACCGACAAGAACGGACGTACCCTGACTCCCGCCAAGCGCTATACCCCCAAGTCGTTCTACGATGAGACCGTAGGCCACTCGCTCAACGGCTCCTTCATCATGGTGATGAACGACCCTCGCCGCGAATACCACAAGACCTACGAGGTGGAGTATGACCGCCACACCTATGACGGCCACAACTGGAAGTATCTCAACCTGCCTATGGACGATATTGCCCAGCTTGCCATAGCCAGTATCAAGGGTGGCAGCAAGATGTACTCCAGCTACGATGTGGGCAAGCAGCTCGACCGCAAGCGCGGCTATCTCGACACTGAGAACTTTGACTACGGCTCGCTCTTCGGCATCACCTTCGGCATGGACAAGGCCCAGCGCATCGAAACCTTCGACAGCGGCTCTACCCACGCCATGACCCTCACCGCCGTAGACCTGGACAAGGACGGCAAGCCCGTGAAGTGGAAGGTGGAAAACAGCTGGGGAGCTGACAACGGCTTCGGTGGATGCTTCATCATGACCGACCGCTGGTTCCGCGACTACATGTTCCGCCTCGTTGTCAACAAGGAGTATGTGCCCGAGAACCTCCTTCGTGAGTTCGACCAGAAGCCAGTAATGGTTATGCCCGAAGACCCTCTCTTCGCCGAAGATATGTAAACGCATAATCATCCCCATAACCAGAGCCCGAGCGACGGAGGCCACAGCCTTCTCGCTCGGGCTCTCTCTTTTTGTTATTCGCCTATGAATAATGATATTTTAGTGAGTTTTAACGATTATGGTTAGCCTTCCCCGCCTAATCATGGTAATTTTGTTACCAATTATGAAAAATGTTATCTTTACCCTGATCCTGTCGGCCATGGCGCTGATGCCCGTGCATGCCGACAATAAGCCGAGCAAGCTCTCGGCGCAGGCGTTGTATGCCCAGTTTCAGAACCCGGACAGCCGCTATCGTCCCTTCGTGCGCTGGTGGTGGAACGGCGATGCCGTCGTAGGCAAGGAGCTTGTGCGCGAGCTCCACTTGTTGCGCGATGCAGGCATCGGCGGTGTCGAGATCAATCCCATCTCGCTGCCCTACGGTGCCGACCAGCACGGCTACAAGCAGCTCACCTGGCTCAGTCAGCCCTGGCTTGAGGCCCTCGATACCACGCTGACCGAGGCACGCCGCATCGGTATGACCTGCGACCTGCTCATCGGCTCGGGATGGCCTTTCGGCAGCGAGACTCTGCCCCACAAGGACCGTGCGTCGGTGCTGCTTACCGCTGCCATCCCTCTGACTCCCGGCCGTCATTACGAGTTCTCCAAGTTTGACCTCTTCAAGCGCCTCGACCCTGGCGTGTCTATCACCAACTCGGCCCGCGAGCCCCGCTTGGAGATAGCTTATCTCGTGCCCGACTCCATCAATGACTTCCGCCAGGCCAAGGATGTCACCGCCGAGTTTGCCAATGGCAACTACGTAGTAGACACCCCCGCCGAGGGCAAGTATCAGCTCTATGCTATGGTGCGCTTCGACTCCTTCGCATCGGTCATCAACGGCGCTCCCGGAGCAGCCGGCAGCATACTCGACCACATGAATGCGGGTGCCGTACGCCGTTATCTCGACAATATGTACAATACCATTGAGACCAAGACGGGCCCCCTCTCGCGCTGGTTGCGTTCGTTCTTCGTCGACAGTATGGAGCTCGAGGGCACCAACTGGACCGATGACTTCCGCGAGGAGTTCAAGCGCCGTCGCGGTTATGACGTGATGCCCTGGCTGCCCTTCACCATGTTCAAGGTAGGACGCCTGGGCGATGTAGAGAGCTATATCTTCGGTGCCAAGAAGGGCCCCGACTTCAAGAACCAGGTAGACCGCGTGCGCTACGACTTCGAGCTGACCAAGGCAGAGTTGCTGCAGGAGCGATATACCAATACCTTCACCTCATGGTGCAAGGAAAAGGGCGTCAAGTCGCGTGCCCAGGCTTACGGACGAGGCTTCTTCCCACTCGAGTCATCCCTCTCCTACGACATTCCCGAAGGCGAGTCGTGGACTACCAACTGGTTGCGCCACCGTCTGGGTGAAGAGATGGGCGATAAGGACTACCGCCGTGGCCGCGGATATACGATGATAGACAAGTATGTCTCTTCGGCAGCCCACCTTAGCGGCAAGCGCCTCGTGAGCTGTGAGGAGATGACCAATACGTATCTCGTCTTCAACACCCCGCTCGAACTTATCAAGATAGGCACCGACATGTCGGCCTTCTCGGGTGTCACCCACTCCGTATGGCATGGCTTCAACTACAGCCCGCGCGATGTGGCATTCCCCGGATGGGTCCAGTATGGCAGCTACTATAACGAGAAGAACACATGGTTCCCCTACTGGAAGAATCTGAACAACTACCGCGCCCGCGTGAGCAGCATCCTGCAGAATGTGGACATGCAGACCGACATCGCCATACTGCCCCCCAACGCCGACCTGTGGACCGAGATGGGCGTGCAGACCGAGCCGTTCCCCCGCGACCTCAACGTGACCTATACTTCCCTCATCTGGGAAGCCATCCATAAGAATGGCGGCGGCGCCGACTATCTCAGTGAGAGCATCATCGAGAAATGCGACGTGCGCGATGGCCATCTCTGCTATGGCCCCAAGAGCTATTCGGCTATCTTCCTGCCCGATGTCAAGGGCACTACCCAGGGCGTGATGGACAAGCTGCTCGAGTTTGTCCGTGGTGGCGGCCGCGTGTTCTGCATCGGCACCTATCCCCAGCGCTCGCTCGGTCTGAAGGACTATCAGGAGCGCGACGCCAAGATGCGTGCCACCGTTGACAAGCTCAAGGGCTACGCCGACCGCTTTGTGCTGCTCGAGAAGCCCCAGGACGGCAAGTATCTCGAGTGGTATCGCAACGTGATGGACAAGTATCAGCTCTCCCACGCCGTTACCATCACCAACCCCGACCGCTTTGTGCTCCAGAACAGATACAAGGCCGACGATGGTTCCGACCTCTTCTTCTTTGCCAATGTCAACCTGAAGGACAGCAAGCAGACCGATGTGGTCTTCCCCGAGAGCATGACCCGTGGCAAGTCGGCATGGCTCTACGACCCCGCCGACGGCAAGCGCTACACGCTCAAGCTCGACGGCCAGCGTCTGCACCTCGACATGGGTCCCGCTGAGGCCTTCTTCGTGGTCTTCAATGATGTCAAGGCCAAGGCTCCCGTCTACAAGCGCAAGCCTCTGCAGGGCGAGCAGTACATCGAGTTGGGCAACTGGACCGCCAGCCTGCACCACTCGCGCGAGGGATGGGTCAAGACGATGGCCATGCCCGACAGCCTGCAGGACCTGAAGAACACTGAGTACTCCCACTTCATGGGCGACATCACCTACACCACCACCGTCAATGTGGAGAGCGGACGCATGCCCAAATACCTTAACTTAGGACGCGTGTGCGAGATAGCCGAGGTCAAGGTCAATGGACGCCCAGCCGGGGTGCAGTGGTTTGGCGACCGCGTCATCGACGTCGAAGGCATGCTCCATGCCGGTGCCAACACCATCGAGGTCAAGGTGACCACCCTCATGGGCAATTACATGCATACCCTCAAGGACAACAAGGTGGCACAGCGCTATGTAATCAAGCGCAATCACCCTCTGCGCTCTATGGGTCTGCTGGGTCCGGTGCGTCTGTATGAGTAGTTAATTTTTGATTAAAACCGAAAAATAAACGACTATATCTTAGCGGGTATCTATTTTTTGTAGTACCTTTGCAGTCAGCATTTAACGAAGATAAATCAATTATGGCACAAGAAGATGTTTTCAAGAAGATAGTCAGCCATTGCAAAGAGTATGGCTTTGTTTTTCCCAGTTCAGACATTTACGACGGTCTCGCCGCCGTGTATGACTACGGTCAGAACGGCGTTGAGCTTAAGAATAATATCAAGGAATATTGGTGGAAGTCGATGGTGCTGATGCACAGCAATATCGTGGGTATCGACGCCGCCATCTTCATGCACCCGACCGTGTGGAAGGCTTCCGGCCACGTCGATGCGTTCAACGACCCACTTATCGATAACCGCGACTCCAAGAAGCGTTATCGTGCCGACGTGCTCATCGAAGACCAGATCGCCAAGTACGAGGAGAAGATAGACAAGGAGGTTGCCAAGGCCGCCAAGAAGTTCGGCGACGCCTTTGATGAGCAGAAATTCCGCGCTACCAATCCCCGTGTGCTCGAACATCAGCAGAAGCGCGACGCTCTTCATGCACGTTACACCGAGGCAATGCAGGGTCCCAACCTTGAGGAGCTGAAGCAGATAATCCTCGACGAGAACATCGTAGACCCTATCAGCGGCACCAAGAACTGGACCGATGTGCGCCAGTTCAACCTGATGTTCTCTACCGAGATGGGTTCCGTCTCCGACACTACCAACAAGATTTACCTGCGTCCCGAGACCGCCCAGGGTATCTTTGTCAACTACCTCAACGTGCAGAAGACCGGCCGCATGAAGCTGCCCTTCGGTATCGCACAGATAGGAAAGGCTTTCCGCAACGAGATAGTGGCTCGCCAGTTCGTATTCCGTATGCGTGAGTTTGAGCAGATGGAGATGCAGTTCTTCTGCCAGCCCGGCACGGAGATGAAGTGGTTCGAGTACTGGAAGCAGTATCGCCTCAAGTGGCACGAGGCTCTTGGCATGGGCGCCGAGAACTATCGCTTCCACGACCATGAGAAGTTGGCTCACTACGCCAATGCCGCTACCGACATCGAGTTCCGCATGCCATTCGGCTTCAAGGAGGTTGAGGGTATTCACTCACGTACTAACTTCGATCTCTCTCAGCATGAGAAGTACAGTGGTCGTCAAATCAAGTATTTTGACCCCGAAACCAATGAGAGCTATGTACCTTACGATGTTGAAACCTCTATCGGCGTAGACCGTATGTTCCTCAGCGTGATGTGCCATGCCTACACCGAGGAACAGCTCGAGAACGGCAGCCGCGTAGTGCTCAAGTTGCCCGAGCCACTGGCTCCCGTCAAGTGTGCCGTGCTGCCCCTGGTCAACAAGGACGGACTGCCCGAGAAAGCACAGGAGATTGTCAACGACCTGAAGTTCCACTTCAACACACATATCGAGGCCAAGGACTCTATCGGCAAGCGTTACCGCCGCCAGGATGCCATCGGTACTCCCTTCTGTGTCACCGTCGATGGCGATACCCTTACCGACAACACCGTTACCCTGCGCTATCGCGACACGATGAAGCAGGAGCGTGTGCCTGTAGACCAGCTCCGCGCCATCATCGAAGACCGCGTGAGCATCACCAGTCTGCTCAAGAAGCTCAATTGATTTTTTCACATCCTCCCTGTTGTCCACCGACGGCAGGGAGGATATACATAGTATAATAGATGATAAAGAATATCGTAAAATTCTTATTGATGGCATTGCCTCTCGTGATGGCATCGTGCTCCGAGACCCCGGGCGAGCCCAGCGAGTTTGAGGATTGGCAGAATCGCAATGAGACTTACTTCAACAATCTCTACCAGACAGCCAAGAGCAATCCCGCCAGGTACAAGGTAATACGCAGTTGGGACTTGCCCGAGAATGTGGCCACAAACCCCGACAATTACATCGTAGCCGAAGTGCTCCACGAGGGAACCAGCACCGAGACTCCTATGTACACCGATTCCGTGACGATACACTACCGTGGTTGCTTTATCCCCACGACATCGTACCCCGCAGGATATGTGTTCGACCAGACATGGACGGGAGACTATGACCTCACCACGATGAACTCCACGACCTACACCGCGTCGACCTTCATCGACGGTTTCACCACAGCGCTGCTCAATATGCACCCCGGCGACCGCTGGCGTGTCACCATTCCCTACGCTCTGGGTTACGGCGAGTCGACCTACGCCCCCAGTGGTGCCACCACATCTATTCCGGGCTACTCTACGCTGGTGTTCGACCTTACGCTGGTTTCGTTCCATCGTCCCGGAACGACCCGACCATAAGCCGAGCTGGCGACTGTACAGAAAGCAAATACACAGCATACTACAATTATCCGCAATACCGACCGACTGGTATTGCGGATATTTTTTCCCCTATCGTCGCTGTAGTCCTTCCCATTCACAGCCTTGCCGGGGGCAGCAAGCGGCAGGGCACCACCCTCTGTGGGTAGTGCCCTGGCTGCATTGCTGGCAAGAAGTCTGTCCCTGCGTTATATATATAATAAGGTGGGCGCCTACCCCAAGTACTTGGCGAGAATGTGGGCCTGGTCGCTGCCTTTGAGTTTGAGGATGCAGCGCTCGCGTATCTGGCGCACGCGCTCGCGGGTGAGATTGAACAGGTCGCCTATCTCTTCCAGTCCCTTTTCGGGACAGCCTATGCCGAAGCAGTATCTCACGATGGTCATCTCGCGCTCCTTGAGCACCTTCTGCATGACCTGGCAGAGCTCGTCGGTGAGACTCTTTGAGTCGGCCTCCTTGTCGGGGCTCCATTTGCTGTCGGCCTGTATCGTGTCGGCTATCGTCGTGTCTTCGCCAGACTGCAGGGGCGCGTCGATGCTGGTATGAGGGCCATGGCTCTTCAGCACCTGACCGATTTTTTCAGGGTCTACATTGGTGATGGCTGCCAGTTCGTCGACCGAGGGCAACCGCTGGTGTTTCTGCATGAAGTCGTTGGTGGCATTGGCTATGGTGTGCAGCACGCCCTCCACATTGAGCGGCAGACGCACCATGCGGCCCTGCTCCGAGATGGCTTGTAGCACGCTCTGGCGTATCCACCACACTGCATAGGAGATGAACTTGAAGCCACGGGTCTCGTCAAACTTGTCGGCAGCCTTCATCAGACCTATGTTGCCCTCGTTGATGAGGTCGCTGAGCGCCAATCCCTGGTGCTGGTATTGCTTGGCGACCGATACCACGAAGCGCAGGTTGGAGGTGACCAACTTCTCTCTGGCTTTCTCGCCCTCCGTTCCGCCGTGTTTGATTTTCTGGGCGAGTTCTATTTCCTCTTCTATATTGAGAAGGGGGAATTTGGCTATCCAGGTGAGGTAGGAGCCTAAAGTCTGATCACGATTGGTGATGCTGTTGGATATCTTAAGTTGTCTCATCATTTGTATTAAACTTGTTAGTTGGTTGATGGTCAGTTTGTATGCATTCCCATGTTAAAAGTGGCGCAATATACCATAATTATTCCATATCTCCAAATATTTCTTCATCTTTTTTTGATTTTTCTTCATTATCCTTGTCTTTTCGGCGTTTTATGCCCCAATCCTGCTGCATCGCTCTGTGGGTAACGGCGTCATTATCACAACTCTGCCGACCCGCTCGGCGTGTCTACTGACCATTTTTCCCCTCTTTTCCAGAGCCTTTGCGCCCCTGCCGACCGTCATTGCTGGCTCGTATCGTAAGGCACGAGCCTGCGTATCGTATGATACGGGCTTTCGTTTCTTATGTTACGTGGCCTCGTGCCTTACGATACGAGCTGCTGACTCTCAGCTCTAGTCTTGCCGGAGGGCATGGCGGGTCGAGCGGGGGCGAATGGCGGAGCGGGCGGGGGCATGACTCGTCCAGCCAAGGCGGCAAACGGCTGTCTGCCATGGATGTTGGCGGGTGGGCATCCGGCTCTGCCACCCCGTATCGGTCGCTTCGGCACGCCTATCTACAGCCTCTGGAGCAATAGAGCCAATCTTGGGTGTGTTGATGTATATCAAAAATATAATCATTTTGTAAACTTTTTCCATAGGAATGCTTTCTAAATGTCAGAAAACGCTTAACTTTGCATCAGAAATAAGAAATAAGGGTATTTCTGTTCAAGGTAATAAAGATAAGGATAACATTTGCATTTGCATTTAGACATAAGTGATTGTCATAGGTATTAAGTTAGGTAATTAGACATATGCACAGGTGTAGTCGCGATGACTGTCCTATGCTTTTGGATAACAAAAAGAGAATTTTGAGAGAGAAAATGAAAGTGTAGAAATGCACTTTTGAAGAAGGCGGCTCCACAGAGGGTCGCCTTTTTTCGTCTCCATGCCAGCCACCGCCACATCCGCTCCGCCGCAAGCCGTGCAGGGCGCCAACGCAATGACTGCCGAGAGCCACTGCCATGACAGCGGAGGATTATCGTCATGACGGCTGCGGCCAGAACGGCAGCACCGGGCGCATGGATGATGATGAGCGGCGCATGGGGGTACAAAACAAACACGCAGTAACGGCATCCAGGGATGCGGTTACTGCGTGTCGGCTTTATGGGCGAGGCGTTCTACTCTTCGTCCACGTAGTAGTGGGCATAGTTGTAGAAAGGCTCGGTGACCACCTTGTCGCTCGTCTCGGTGTAGGTGTTGCCGTAGCGGTCTTTGGCCACGATGGTGACAATCGCTTTGGGGTCCTTGGGCTGGTAGAAGTACCAGTGGTTCATCTTCAGGTAACCGTTGCGCTTGCTGAAGAAGTTGTAGGAATTTGACTTGACATACTTGTGGTGATAGCCCACGGCAAAGGCGTCCTGGCAGGGCGTCTTCTGCAGTCGGGTCATCTCTGTCTTCACTCCATTCTCGATGGCGAAGAGTCGCCAGCCCGAGTCGGCGTTGAAGACATTGGCCACGATGATGCCCTTGCCACGCGGCAGGTTCCAGTCGGCGGCATAGCTCTCGCCATTGAAGTCGGTGTCGGCGAGGAAGAGCGTCATCTGGCGGTTCTTGTCCCATCGCGTACCTTTATAATAACAGTCGTCAATCTTGCTACCCTTGACGCTGTAGACGTAATAGCCATTGGGCACACCGTCGATGTTGAGGTTGGACTGCCAGATGTCGCCACAGGCGGCGGCATGACAGCGCTCGAGCACCTGACGGCCGTTGAGTTCTATCTCGTTGTTGATGGCAAAGTGGGTGTGTCCGCAGAAGAGCTGGTAGCCCTTGAACTTGTCGAGCATCAGGAGTATCTTCTCCAGACGGTTGGAGGCGTAGTGGCCCTTGCCCATGTCATTGGGATTGGGCTTGAGGGTACGGTTGCCGAAGGTGAAGGGGATGTGGTAGCTCAGCACCACCATCTTGTTCTTGGGCACCAGGCTGAGGTCGCTCTCGAGCCAGGCCATCTGTTCGTCGGTGAGCTCGCCGGGCTGGTAGTAGGCACCGCCCCGGTAGTAGATGACATTGTTGATGCACACATAGTGCACGTTGCCGCGGTCGAAGGAGTAGTCGGTGGGTCCCCATGCCTCTTCCCACTTGCGCTTGAAGAGCGCCTTGCCGTCCTGGTCGTGGTTGCCGATGACCGAGAACGTGCGCATGCGGGTAGAGCCGAGCACGGCGCGCATCTGGCCCTCCAGCTTCTCGTTGTAGCCACCATAGTACTGCACGTTGTCGCCCATGCTGAGTGCATAGACGGACATATCGTCGGGCAGCGAGGCGAGGGTCTTCTTGATGTCGGCCATGGTCTCGTCGGTGAAACGGTCTATGTCGCTCTTGCGCACGGCGTTGTCGTTGGGGCCCTGGAAATAGGGGCCATAGGCATTGGTCACCTGCGGGTCGCCGATGACGATGAGCTTGTAGTTTTTCTCCTTGCCTCGGGGCATACGGGTGAGCTGGAAGTCATAACGCTTCACGCTGTCTACTACCTGCCGGTAGAAGCAGGCGGTATTGTCGGTGGCAGAGTGGGTGGGCACCTCACAGTCGGCAGGTACGGTGAAGTATACAAACTTGGTGGCGCTGTTGTAGGGCAGCTCGTAGTTGCCCTTGGTGTCGGTCTGCACGCAGGTGAACCCGTTGCTCACCACCACCCCGCGCATGGGGCGTCCTTTCTGGTCGGTGAAGGTTCCGGTAAACTTCAGTGTGTCACTTTGGGCTGTGGCCTGCACGGGGCTGAGCATGGCGAGCGCCATGGTGGCCAAAGCCGTCAATAGGGTTGTCTTTCTCATGTATGGTTGTCTTGTTGCTGATTATCGTTATAAGCAAAAGCTGCACCCAGATGATGGGCTGGGTGCAGCTTCCGCTTTGATGGTTTTGTCTGGTCTTGTTACTTGCCGTAGTAGTGGGCATAGTTATAGAACGGCTCGGTCACGGCGTCCTTGCTGCTTGCGGTATAAGTATTGCCGAAGGGGTCGGTGGCCTCGATGGTAATCACGGCGTTGGCGTCCTTGGGGATGTACGAATACCAGTGGTTCATCTTCAGGTAGCCGTTGTTCTTGCTGAAGAAGTTGTACTTGTTGGCTACAGCATACTTCTTGTGGTAACCCACGGCAAAGGCATCCTGTCCGGGAGTGCTCTGCAGACGGGTCATCTCGGTCTTCACGCCGCCTTCCACGGCATAGACCTTCCACTTGGAGTCGGCGTTGAAGATGTTGGCCACGATGGTACCCTTGCCCTTGCCCAGCAGCCAGTCGGCGGCATAGCTCTCACCGTTGAAGTCGGTGTCGGCACGGAATACAGACATCTGCTTGTTCTTGTCCCAGTTGGCGCCCTTGTAGTAGCAGTTGCTGATGGTTGCACCGTCCATGGTGTAGACATAGTAGCCGTTGGGGGTACCGTCGATGTTGATGTTGGACTGCCAGATGTCGCCACAGGCTGCGGCGTGGCTGCGCTCATAAACCTCCTTGCCCTCGAAGATTATCTCGTTGTTGACAGCGAAGTGGGTGTGACCGCAGAAGAGACGGTAGCCGGCAAACTGGTTGAGCAGGGTGAGTATCTTGCCCAATCGGGTAGAGGCATAGTGGCCGCTGCCCATGTCGGTGGCACCGCTGAGACAGCGGTTGCCGAAGGTGAGCGGGATGTGGTAGCTCAGTACCACCATCTTGCTCTTGTCGGCCAGCTTCAGGTCGCTCTCGAGCCAAGCCATCTGCTCATTGGTGAGCTCGCCGGGCTGGTAGTAAGTGGCGCCAGAGTAGAAGCATACGTTGTTGAAGCATACATAGTGTACGTCGCCACGGTCGAAAGAGTAGTCGGTGGGGCCCCAGGCCTCTTCCCACTTGCTCTTGTAGAGGGCGCTACCGTCCTGGTCGTGGTTGCCGATGACCGAGAAGAGGCGCATCTTGGTCGAACCGAGCTTGGCGCGGATTTCGGCTTCGAGGTTGGCATTGAAACCGCCGTAGTACTGCACGTCGTCGCCCATGGTGAGGCCGTAGACGGGGGTGCTGGCGGGCAGCGAGGCGATGGTCTTCTTGATGTCGGCCATGGTCTCGTCGGTGAAGCGCATCACGTCGCTCTTGTTAATCATGTTGTCGTCGGCGCTCTCGTAGTAGGGGTTGAACTTGTTGGTCACCTGTGGGTCGCCGATGACAATCATCATGTGGTTGGTCTCCTTGCCGCCGGCGAGCTTGGTGAGCTTGAAGTCGTACTCGTAGGTGCCCTCGGCGAGAGGCAGGTAGAAGTTGGCGGTGTTGTCGGTGGCAGAGTGTACGGGTACCTCGCAGTCGGCGGGCACGGTGTAGTAGACAAACTTGGCGTTGGCGTTGCGGTTGAAGGCATACTTGCCCTGTGCGTCGGTCTTCACACAGGTGAAACCGTCGCTGACCACTACTCCCTCGATGGCGTTGCCGTTCTGGTCGGTCACCTTACCGGTCACGTCGCTGTCGATGGCATTGACGCTGGTAGAGGCTACCGCCTTGAAGGCGCCGGCAGTGAGGGCTACGTCGCCGAAGTGGACGATGTATGCCTTGGTGCCCACCTTGACAGTGGCTTTCAGAGCCTTGATGTCGTTGGGGTAGAGGGCTGCATAGACGGTAAGGTTGTGGCCGTTGAGGGCGAGGCCTTCGGTGTCTATGGTGATGGCGCCCTCTTCGCCAGTCTTCAGCGTAGCGTCGGCGATGTTGAGCGACACATTATTATATACACCCGCACCCATGATGCTCACGCTTGTGGGCTTGGCGGTCACCTCGTCGGGCAGCGTCATGTCGAGCTTCACGATTGCCATCTTGCGCTGGAAGGTGAGCGCCAGCGGCTCGGTGGCGTTGGGGTCGTAGGTGCCGGTGGCGAAGAGCACGTCGTGGGTAGTGGCGCTACCTTCGCCGGTGAGCTTGCCGGTCTGGAAGTGCAGGTCGTTGACGATGGCGTCGGCATGGTTATACACATTGGGGTACTGGGCATAGGCGTAGATGGGGGTAGTGGTGGCTACGTCGCGGTCGAAGTGACCCTTGAAGTTGGCGTTGCTCTTGTCGCTTCCCTTATAGCTTACAAATTTGAGGGTACCACGGTTGGGGTTCACACCTGCATCGGCGTAGATGCTGATGAGGTCGGTCTGTTCCCACTGGGCGGTGAGGGCGCCGCCATCCTCGGTATAACCTACGCGGGTGGGGGCTATCTTGCAGGCGGTGACATCGAAGTCGTTGCCAGGCTCGTTGCCGGGAGTCACCTGTTCCTCTACGTTGCTGCAACCTGCCATCAGGGCAGCTGCGAGCAGTGAATATAATATCTTCTTCATACTTCTTTCGTGTGCTGGATGGGTTGGATTAATTGTTTCCGCCGCCTATCTCTACATCCTTGTAGCCCGAGGCGGTGCGCTTGATGACGATGTCGCCCTGATAGGTCACGGCGTAGGCAGCGAAGTTGGAGGCTGAGTAGCCGCCGGGCTTCTGGCGTATCATGCTGGGGGCAGCGATGCTGCTGTTGTAATAGCGCATCACCTGCAGACCGCAGATATAGAGCGAGGGTTTGCTGCCCGAGGTCTTCAGCTTGTGCATACCGCTGGTATTGGCGTTCCAGCGCACGGTGGTGGTATGACCCACTACGCTCACTGTACCTACATACCATGTGTACTGCACGCCGCCGATGGTGGCATACTGGAACGACCAGCCGCCGTTGATCTTGGTGCTCAACTCGGGCATCAGGGCTGCGTACTCTCCGGCATACTGTCCGGTGTAGAGGCGCTGTGCCTTGGTCGAGGTATGGGTGTCGATAAAGATGCCCACGGTAGCCTGCTTGGCAGAGTGGTCGACCTTGGTGAGGGCTTCGGTCTTCAGATTCTCAAAAAGGCCGGTGATGCTCACGTTGTTGGTGGCTTTCTGGGAATTCTGGTTCAGACTCTCGTATGCGGTGACGGTCTTTCCGGTCTTGTTGACCAGGTTCAGCTCGGTCTTGTTGTTGTAGTTCACGCCATCCACTATCTTCAGGTCGGTGCGGTTGTCGCTGGGCGTGGTGCCTGCGGCGCTCCACTTGCTGTCATAGTTGGTGGTAGAGACAGAGCCCTTGGTGTAGAAAGTCTTGAAGGCTGTCATATCCCATACGCCTGCGAAGTCGGTCTCTTCTATCTGGGTGAGGTCGATGGTGGTCTTCTGGCAGCCGTTGCCGAAGATGAGCTTGGCCTGGCGGGGTGCACCGGTGGTGTTGGCGGTGGCAGATACGATGACCTGGGTACCGTCTGAGGTCACGCTGAGCCAGTCGCTGCCCTCGGCAGGTATGCGCTCGATGGTGGTAATCTTGTACTTGGCCACGTCGTAGGTCTTGCTCCACGCCTTGTTGTCGGTCCAGAGCGATACGTCGGCCAGCTTCTCGTTGCTGCGGGTCACGGTGTACAGTTTGCCTGCCTCTACCTGGAAGTTATCGGTGATGAAGAGGTCATTGTATGCTTCGGCGCTGGGGCCCACGATGTCGGCGCGCATGTTCTTGAGCGTCTGGGGCAGCACGGCGGCGTAGAAGGTCAGCTTGTTGCCGTCTACCTTGGCGGCACTGATGTTGATGTCGCCGGTCGACTGGTTGCTTTCGCTACCGTCCTTCAGCGAGAACCATACTCCTGTGGCGAGGCCGTCGGCTTTGAGCTTTACGGCGTAGGTCTCGGTGGTGGGGGTGAAGGGCAGGATGATGGTGCCGCGGATGAAGCCCACGTTGTGCTTCATGCCCAGGTCTATCTTGCCATTGTTGGTGGGGACGTATTCACCCTTGGCCGACAGCAGGTCATAGTTGCCCAGGTCTTCTATCTTTCCCGTCTGTGTGGTCAGGTCGAGCTTGGCTGTGGCGTCAGCGATGGGCGCTGCGGCTATCTGGTTGACGGCGAAGAGGGTAGTCTTCTCGGTGGGAACGCTTGCCAGTGTGCCGGTAAATTCGGCGTTGTGGCCGTCACTGCTTATGGTGCCTGCGGTGAATGTGCTCACGCTGTTCTGCTGGTAGCAGTTTACGGCGAGCTTGTCGTCGGCTTTCCACTGCACCTTGAGTCCGGGGTTGGTGGCTTCGCCCTGCTCACTCAGACCCACACGGGTGCTGGGGAGAGAGGTGCGGATGGTCAGCTTGCCGGTCTGCGGGGTGTCGGGAGTCATGGGCGCGATGTCGTCAGACGAACATGCGGCTACGAGGGCGGCGAGAGCTATGCCGCCAAAGATTTTCTTCAGTTCCATAGTCCCTCCTTCTCTTCTTCGTTGGGTAAAAAACTACTAACGCGATCCATGTCGCCGCCTGGTTCCACGTCAGGAACAGAGGCGTTGCAAATCTCGCTGCCAGTCTCAATGGCGCGGGTTTTGCACAGAGGCTTCACATACGCGTCACGGGTAATAGTGGTTGCATTGTTACTCTTTTTCATGTTGTATCTATATAAGGCACCTGTAGTCATGGGCGCCAAGGTTATTGTTTGTGTGGTTGTGGTGGCGATGGTAGCCGGCAGGGAAAGGATGGCTGGTGCCAGCAGGGCATCGCTCACGATTGTTAGAAAAAACACCTGCTTGTAAAGCGATTACTTTCCAAGCAGGTGCCTGCGGTTTATTGTTTATCCGATAAGTTTATTTGCGTACGAAATACATACCAGCAGGGTTACTACCATTGTAGTTAGCCTGATAAATGCAGTCATAAGTATTTTGTTTAGCACCTACGTTCAAACTGCTTCTATTAGTTGAAGTGCCAACTGGAATAGATATTCCGCAAACATAGTACTTGCCAATCTTCTGACCTTTCTGATAATAAATGTAGCTAACGGTCTTCATGTCAGAACTTACATTAAACCACAACCAATCATAGTTAGTTGTAGAATAGTCTAATGGGGCAAATGTATAGCCCTTACTATTCCATCCAAGAGTTGAATTTCCTTCAGGCAGATAAGCAGCATATTGGTATGTGCTATTGCCTGTAGCCTGAGCTTCACGAGAGTCAAGGAACATTCCAATTCTAACGGTTCGAGCTGTGTAATCTATATCTACGCATCCACTCATTACAGTATTAAAATACAAGCCTTTAACACCTATATTATTAGTGTACTCCTTGCCATCTGCGGCAGCCAAAGTTTCAGTCTTCAACGGCTCGCCAATGGTAACAGTGGTAACAGAGGTATTGTTATTTCCTCCGACAGACTTAGAAGCATTGAATTTTTTAGAATAGAAATCCCAGTTACCCTTGAAGTCCTTGGGTTCAATCTGAGTGATGGTAAACTTGGTGTCGCCTATGGTGATGACGCCTGTACGTGGAGCGCCAGTCTCGTTGGCCTTGGCGTGTACCTTGCCTGCGGCGTAGGTGAGCCAGTCTGCCTCAGAGTTAACGGTACCGTCTACGGCGTCAGCCACGTCGGCCTCGTTGTCCTTTACCCAGATGTTTTTTTCGATCTTCTGCTTGGTCAGGGTGGTAGCTACGGTATAGAGCTTGCCTGCCTCGAGCTTGCCTGCGTGGTTCTTCAGATACTCGCCAGCATACCTTTTGCCGTCAATCTCGGTAGAAATGTTGACGGCGCCGAATTCGTTGTCATTTACGTTGGGCCAAATGGTCATATAGGCAGTAGCGACATTGCCGCTTACTTCACCTACCTTTACAGTGAATGTAGCTTTGCCCTTGGCGCCTGCAGGAGTACTGCTGCCGCCAGGATTGCCACCAGAAATCTGTACCTTATTATATGTAGCATCAGCCTGTACGGTGAGTGCGGTGCCCTTGGCTACAGCGGTGCCCTCGGGGAAGGTGAGCTGCAACTTGAGTACAGAGGTCTTGGGCTTGAAGGTAACATTGTTCAGAGTTGCAGTATGCTTCTCGGTATTCACGTCCAGATTGCCTTCGGTGAGGATGTCAGCCTGGAATACGCTGCGCATGGCGGCGTCTTCGAGAGTACCCTCCTGCTTGCTCAGGTCATTGATGAGCGCGCACTTGCCGGCAGCGGCATCGATGTAAGGAGTGCCACCCTTGGTGGTGCCGATGAGGATATGGAGCAGACCGGTTCCTTCGGGAATCTCGGCTATCTGGGCAGAGAACTTGCCAGCAGTACCGGGCTCATAGTTGAGCACGCAGGTCTTGTTGAGCCATCCGCCAGCAGCTGGGCGGAAATATACCATCATATAGTCACCCTCCTGGAACGAGCCCTTCAGGCCCTCGCCATTGGGAGTGAATCCTACACGTGAGCCGGCAACGCTGGCGTTGATAGACAGCTTTATCTTCTTGGCGCCTTCGTCTTGATTGTTGTCTACTACGGTGTTGTCTGTACATGATGCGAACAAGCCGGCAACCATGGCAACGAGAAACATCAATTTCTTCATCATTGTTAGTCCTCCCATAAATTAAAGTTGTCCTTAGGTGCAAGAGCGCCGCCACCTTCGTGGTCGGTATTTCCTGGGTCAACAGTAGATTCTACGGAAGTGTTAAGCAGGCTGTCTGCCTCAATTCCGCGAGTCTTCACGCATGGCTTTACGTACGCGTGCTTTACTCCCTGTAAGCCATCCAATAAGGAGCTGCGTAATGTCTTGTCCATATTATTACTCGTTTAAGTTATTAATTATCAGTTTATATTCACGTTGGTTGGAGTTCTCCCTGTGTGCGGGCGAACTGTCTTCAATTGCGGTTGCACTGTCTTTCATGACAGAATAACTACAATTTGTGAGCAAATCTACTAAAAATCTGTGAAATATAATAGTGTTTTCTTTATTTTTTTTGATTTTCGTCAAAAAAAGTTGCGCAATATTTGCGCAAATGGCTATCGATAGACTCGTCAGACGGTAGCGAGGCCCCTCATCCATCTGCCTTTGAAGAGGCGGAAGAGGAATATAGTACCACGGAAAGTGAGCTCTATCGCCATGGCAACCCATACGCCGCGCAACCCATAGGTGGGGGCGAGCAGGGCAGCAAGGGTCAGGCGCACGCACCACATCGAAACCAGGTTGAGCAGAGCGGGTTTGATGGTGTCGCCGGCACCCACACACACGCTGTAGGTGACGATAGAAGCGGCGAAGAAAGGTTCGGCAAAAGCCTCGATGCGCAGCACCTCGGTGCCGAGGCGGCGTATCTCTTCGACGGGCGACAGCATGCCTATCATCTCTGGGGCGAAGACATACATCACCACACCCATCACCGCCATCACGCCCATGCCCAGTGCCACGGTCATATAGGCGAAGTTGCGGCACAGGTCTGCGCGTCGCGCTCCATAGGTCTGGCCCACCAGTGTCGACGCTGCGTCGCCGATACCATAGCCCGGCATATAGCAGAGACTCTCGGCAGTGATGGCAAACGAGTTGGCGGCGATGGCCACGTTGCCCAATGGCGCCACTATCAGTGTGCTTACCACCTGGGCACCACTCATCAGCGCCGACTGGATGGCTATGGGAAGACCCACGCGCAGGGCGTTGCGCACATAGAGCCATACCCAGGTGAAGGGGGCGGTGTCCTGGCGCAGGGCGAGGATGCGGTTGCGCCTCGTGGCAACCCACATCATGGTGAGCGAGATGATGGCAAAGGCGCAGAAGGTACCCATGGCGGCACCGCGCACGCCGAGTTCGAGGATGTAGATGAAGAAGTAGTTGAACACCACATCCAGTATGCACATCGTGATGCTCAGCAGACTGGGGATGTGCATATTGCCCGTGCTCTTGAGCATGGCTGAGTTGAGGTGGAACAGCAGGATAAAGGGCATGGCCAACGAGAAGATGAGGAAGTAGGCCGACGAGTCGCCGGCGATGTCCTCTCCGCCTCCCAGCCAGTAGGGTAGTGCTCCGTGGATGGTAACGCCCACCAGCAGTATCATCATGCTGACCACGGCGCCACACACCAGGGCGTGGCGGAATACCTGGCGTGCCCTCACGAAGTCGTTGGCTCCGATGAAGTGGGCCACCTGGACAGAGAAGCCGGTAGAGACGGCTCCCATCACGCTGCCCATGAGCCAGGTGGTCGACTCGATGAGTCCGATGCTGGCAGAGGCTGCCGCACCGAGGTGTCCCACCATGGCGGCGTCGATGAAGAACATGAGTACGGTGGTGATTTGTGCCAGAATGGACGGTACGCTGAGGTCGACTATCAACCTCAACTTCTCGTGCATGGTCATCGTGTTGCCCATGCGTATCTTTTCCAGCAATATTTCACTCCGTTTTGCCATACCTTATTATATATATGGGTGCAAAGGTACGCATAATTATAGACATAGTCAGTCTAAATGGCAAGAAAAAAGTGTCACTGGCGGTTGTAGTATGCATAATCAGCGTGATATAGATACAAAAAGATTTGCGGCTTTTCAGGGCTGCGCCCTTTGCGTTTGTGGCTGTCTGCAATGTCGTCGAGAGCACGCTCTCGGCCATTCGTCGCCACCCCCATCCGCGCCTGCCTGTCGGCAGGCTGAAAAGGCGCAAATACAAAAAGTCCGCCTTTGGCGGTAGAAAAAGTCCGGCTGTCGCCGGTACAAAAACAGCTATAAGCGGGGAGCCCGTAAGTAGCAGCAACGTGGGGGATGATACAAACAAGGAGCCCGTAAGCAGCAGCAACTCTGTAGGAGTTGCGTTTCCCCAGCCCAGGGTTGCGGGCGAAGACCGCTACCCTGGGTAGCTGCCCCACTAACATGGCAACTCTGTAGGAGTTGCGATTAGCCGCAGGCGTTATCCGCAGCAGGATAATGGGCTGAAATGTGTAGGGAAATACCATCAAACTGATAATAACGCCTACGGCTAAACACAACACTTTACCTTTCCGCGTCGCACTGCGCTGCGCCAGTGACCTTTGGTTCAGCGTTGTTATCCCTTTGTGTATCGACAAACGGCATCGCGGCCATCCCCAACCTAACTTCGAAGCGTGAAATGGTGAAAGCGTGGTTTGATATGATTGTGGCGCGGCCTGCAATCAATAATTCGCAGTTGGAAATGAAGATAGAGGGCTGCTGCGCTACCTTTGCCTCGTGCCCCCGCAACGCTTGGATAGTCTGTCAGCGAAATAAAAAAACGGGCGCGTTTACAAAGATTATACAAAAAATCTTGGTCTGTCGTGGCAAAACCGCTACTTTTGCACCTTATTAATATATATATGATGAAGACAATGACAAAGATACTGGGGCTCTGCATGGCCCTGATGCTCATGATGGCTGTGCCCACGACGGCGCAGACCGCCGATAGCCTTGCTGCCGCCGATGTGGCAGCAGCCGATACCACCCTCGCCG
>ULYL01060264.1_pt1 | contig 28347 bp, 19 predicted proteins | sample 1962211 | NCBI WGS metagenome assembly ULYL01 (sample SAMEA4835864, study PRJEB28245) | human gut metagenome | biome: gut microbiome; material: fecal sample | place: Denmark | collected 2008
AACATCCTTATCTCGGAGTCGAAAACAAAGATTGGCTTTTGTAGTAGCATTTTTATCCTTGATCTTGCATTCCTTTGTGATAATGGTAATCTTCATGTTCCTATGTTTTTTATTTCTGCCACAAAGGTAATATCTTTCCCGTAAATGTTCCCACATATCCCCAATAAACTTTGATTCGTTTAAATCTATTTATGATTTGATTTTTGCACTTTCTTTCCTTATTATCAGTTATTTGCAGGTGTTGTCGTCAAAATTCATCAAGTCGAATCATTGTTGTTTTAGTATATACAGTTTCCACGCTTTTTTTCTTCGGAACAGGCATTATAAATATCATCAAATACAAAAAAAACAGCCATTATTCAAAATTTTTTACTGATTTGGTATAGAAAGTAAATAAATAATCGTATATTTGCAATTGACTATAACCAAACTAACTCATTATGCAAAAGAAATCTTTACTCATTCTGATGCTTGTGCTCTTTGTGAAGCTGGCGGCTATAGCCGGTCCACGCTCATTCGTACAGGCGCAAAAGATTGCCGAGAACCAGGCTTCCCGACTCGGCATAGTGATAGACAGCAAGGCACGAGCCAAGGCCAGAGCCATCAATGGCGTTGACAGCCACCTCAAGCAGGTAGTCGACTACTACGTATTTCCCAACGGCGCCGACAAGGGTTTCACCATCGTGTCGGGCGATGACCGTATGCCCGAAATCGTGGGCTATGCCGACAGCGGAACCTACGACGAAAACCAGATGACCGAGGGTATGGCCATGTTTCTCGATAGTTACAAAGCTATGGCCGAAGCCGTCAAGGCTGGAGACCCCGCCGCACTGAGTTTGCTCAACGAGCACCGCGCCATGACCGCCTCGCCCAAGCGCGCATCGGCAAAGGTAGCACCTCTGTTGGGCCAGATACAATGGAACCAGGGCTATCCATACAACATGATGTGTCCTAAATACAACGGCAACGACCGTTCGGTGACAGGATGTGTAGCCACAGCCATGGCGCAGATTATGGCGTTCTGGAAATATCCCAAGAAACTCATGGCCGACATCCCCGCCTACAACACCAGAACCAACGAAATCAGCATGCCAGGCATCTCCCAAGGCGAAACTTATGACTGGGACAACATGTTGCCACGATATGTAGAAGGCAACTATAATAATACACAAGCAGAGGCAGTAGCCAAGCTGATGCTGCATTGCGGCGCAGCGGTAGAGATGGACTACGGCAGCACGTCGGGAGCCGTAGTGAACTACTACCATTTGTCCAAATACTTCGGTTACGACTTCGACCTGATTAACACAGCTTTCCGTTCCACCTACAGCATAGCCGAATGGGCCGACCTCATAGACCGCGAGCTCAGCGCCGGACGCCCTATACTCTATGGAGGTTTCTCTTCCACCAGCGGCCATCAGTTTGTATGCGACGGCAGCAACGGTTCTGGACTTTACCACATCAACTGGGGCTGGGGCGGATATCAGAACGGTTACTTCGACATTACCATCCTCAATCCCAAAAAAGGCGGTGCCGGTTCGGGCAATGCCCCCGACGGATACAACCGCAACTGCGATATGATTATCGGCATCCAGCCCGACAATGGCATTGTAGACGAGCCATTGCTATTTATGCCCTCGTTGGAGGTATACAAATATACAAGCGATGACCTAAACACGTACTTCAACATCACCAAGGACACTCGTGCCAATGAGTCAGAGGCATTCAGCCTGTCTTTCGGCGACGCTCTGTTCCCCACCAGTGCAAATCCATTTAACGGCAAGTTTGCCTACGCCATCAGCGATGGCAAGGGCGGATATACCCTGATCAGCAATCCCAGGAACCTGAGCAATTTAAGCGGTGAATTTGTCGAGACCAACTTCAACTTCGCACCCAAGAACGGCACCTACACCATCTACGGCGTCTATTGCAAAAAGGGCGAGACCACATGGCACAAGTGTTTATATATCAACGGCATGAAGCCCATTACCCTAATTGCTACAACCGACAAGCTGGTCAAGGCCAACACTATGCTCAGCGCCACCATAACACCCGCAGGTAAAATAGTCGGTCTGGAAAAGGCCACCTTCAACGTGGAGGTGACCAACAATGGCAACGAAGACTACATCGGACTTATAACGCTACATTCCGGCAGAGACGACCAGAATTACAATAACACCCCCAGCGGCGACTGCTACTTCAGTGTGCCTGCCCACTCGACGATTACACGCCAGATCACTATACTTGTAGAAGTACCAGAAGGCGACTTCTACGTCAGGGCCAAGGACGAAGCGGGCGAGGATATATCGGCGCCCCAGAAAATCACAGCCGAAACGACCACAAAGCCAGTCCTGGTACTTACGAACGTGGAGACCAACGTCACACCGGGTGACTACGAGACCGAGAACGCTTTCCGTTTCGGCAATAGGGTCAAAGCCCCCAAGATAAATGATGACTACGCCCTATTCAGGTATAAATTCAAAAATATAGGTGGTGCCGGTAAGGTGCAATACTTCATCTATTGCGAGGATGCAAGCGACGGCAGCAAAAAGTATTGGAAAGGTGGCTACACGCAGATTGATGTACCCAACGATGGTAGCGAACTCTATGTAGAAGAGACATGGAGCCCAGCAGAGGTAGGGTTTAACTTCATGATGGGCGGCATCGAGATGTCATATATCGACAACAACCTCAGCCCATTCATGTACGTAAACATGGAGAACTACTTCTATAATTTGGTGCTTGTAGAGGACGAGAGTCGGGGGTACAGACTGCCAGCCAATCTCCAGATTGTCTATGTGGCAGGCAAGCCTGTAGGCATCGACCATGTTGAGACCACCGGCGGCAAGGCAATCACTGGCGGCGAAGGCGAGATTATCATCCGTGCCGACAAGGCCGAGACCGTGGCCATCTACGGTATCGACGGCCGTCTGGTGCATCGCGTAAGTACCGAGGCTGGTGACACCAAGCGCGTAAGCGTGCCCGCGGGCATCTACATCGTCAAGGGTGCCAAGGTGGTGGTGCGCTGACCACATACAGCCAGACCATAGGCAAGAGTCGAGGGCACCAACAGCAGCCCTCTCACAGACATAAGACAACAGCAGGCTCACCCGCCAATCAGGGAGAGCCTGCTGTTTCTGTTTATAGTAAGAGACGCCACCGTCGCCATGACCTCCGCACGAGCCGAGGGTACCTCGGCAACTCTGCTGACCATCTCTGCAGATGCATATCGGACGATGCGGATATACGTATCGGACGGCACGGATGCGAGTTTCAGCCGATACGGATGTGAGTATCGGCCGGTTACAAGCAGCAAGGATAATGAGCATGAATGTGTAGGCTATAATGGCAAACCAGTAATAACTCCTTCAGCCAAACTCAATCCTTTACCTTTCAGCAACGCACATCTCCGCGCCATCAGGCTTGGAGCAGACGGTCAATACTGTCTCGCTCGCCCACCACCCAGATGACATCGCCCTGCTCGAATGGACGCTTGGGATTAATCATCGTAAGGTTCTGCTGCCCCTCTTCTACTCCCACGACCATGCAGTCATAGTTCTCGCGTATGCCGCTCTCGCTGAGCGTTTTGCCGACAAAGGCGCTACCAGCGTGGATGACGAGACTGTGCAGCCCCATCTCCCGCTTCTCGATATTGGGGTCTTCGGGCACAAGATTGCTGCTGAGTTCTATGCCGAAGGCATGCAGCTGCTCGTCGTTGCCGATGACCTGTATCTTGTCTTTGGGGAAGAGGATGGTAGAGCCACCGGGGATGTTGATGCGACGGTAACCGCGCAGGATGCTGCTCACGAGGACGCCAAAGCGCGCCCCCCACTGCAGACGGGCGAGGCTCTTGCCGGCGAAGGCGGAATTGAGGGGAATCTCAAACTCGGATATATGTAGGTCGCGGTCAAGCAGATGACCCTCAAAGAGCGGCCGCTTGCGCCCGCGCACCTGTGCCTCGATGTCGCGAGAGCGTAGGTTCTGCACAAAGAGTCGCTCCAGACGTATGCTGCTACGCTTCAGATTGCGCGACATCACAAAGATGGCTATCACGATGAGCGCCAGAGTGATTACGATGGCATTGGCAAAGCGTGCCAGATAGTTGCAGATATAGAAGAGGAACGCCGCGGCGATGAAGATACGCGCCACGATGGTAAAGAGCAGCGGCAGACGGTTGATGCGGTTGCCCGTCCACAGCGCCTTGAACTCGTCGCTGTGGTTGTGCTTCATCACAATGGCGCGCAGGAAGGGCGAGATGAGTACCACCGTGACCAGACCGCACACGCCGTTGGCCCACCAGTGGGGCAGTATCTGCCGGATGAAGGGCAGGAAGAAGGTAAACATGAGGGTGATGGTGGCGGTGGTGAGGATGCTGTAGATGAGCGCCGTGGTGAGCAGCTTGCGCATCAGCAGTCGCCAGTTGCCGCTCTCCACCGCACTCGAGTGGGTGGCAAGACCCAGATGGCCCAGCCGCCGCAGCCACCGCTTGGGCAGCCGCTTCTCCAACTGGTTGTAGGCGGGGTCGGCAGCCTTAATCATATAAGGTGTAAGGAAGGTGGTGATGACCGATACCGCCACCACGACAGGATAGAGGAAGTTGCCGATGACGTGGAGCGAGAGTCCCAATGATGCTATGATGAACGCGAACTCACCTATCTGAGCCATAGAGAAACCGCAGCGCATGGAGTTGCGCAGTGTCTGACCGCTCAGGAGAAATCCCATCGAGCCCAGCACACTCTGGCCCAAGAGGATGGTCAGCACGAGGATGACGATGGGCACGGCATAAGCGACAAGGATATGGGGGTCGACCAGCATGCCCACCGACACGAAGAAGATGGCACCGAAGAGGTTCTTCACAGGCTCTACCAGCTGGATAATCTTGTCGGCCTCGATGGTCTCGGCAAGGATGCTGCCCATGATGAAGGCTCCGAAGGCGCTGCTGAAGCCCACCAGCGTGGAGATGCACGCCATGGCGCAGCAGAGTCCGAACGCCACGATGGTCATGGTCTCGTCGTTCATGAGCAGACGCGTCTTGCGCAGGAACATGGGGATGAAGAAGATGCCTACCACCAGCCATACCGTGAGGAAGAAGCCTATCTTGACGACTGAAGCCACCATCTGTTCGCCGTCGGGGTTGGCCCCAGTGGCAAAGGCCGAGAGCATCACCATCATGACGATGGCCATGATGTCTTCGAGGATGAGCACGCTCATCACCAGCCCGGCAAACTTCTGCTGCCTTAGCCCCAGGTCGTCGAAAGCCTTGTAGATGATGGTGGTGGACGACATGGCAAGCATGCCGCCAAGGAATACGCAGTCCATGCGTGCCCACCCGAAGAGGTGGCCCACCACGGTGCCGGCAAACATCATGCAGAGGATAATGGTGATGGCGGCTATCACGGGCGCCATGCCCATCTTGAGTATCTTCTTGAACGAGAAATCGAGGCCCAGGGAGAACAGCAGGAAGATGACGCCGATGTCGGCCCACATCTGCACGTCGGCCTTGTCTATCACCGACATGGTGTAGGGCATGTGGGGCGACACGAGAAAGCCCGCCACTATGTAGCCCAATACGAGGGGTTGGCGCAAGCGCTTGAAGAGCAGCGTGACGCCGCCAGCCACGATGAGTATGAGTGCAAGGTCCTTGACCAGAGCCGGAAGTTCAGCCATAAGCGTATAGGATAAAAGCGAAAAAGCTGCTCCTCAACAAGGAACAGCTTCTATCGTTATTGGGGATAATCAGTCGTTGTATTCGGCGGTAATGGCACAGATGCGGGTGATGACCTGCACAGCCTTCTGCATGACCTGGATGGAGACAAACTCGTGGGGGCCATGGAAGTTGACGCCGCCGGCAAAGATATTGGGGCAAGGGAGACCTCGGAAACTCAGCTGGGCACCGTCGGTTCCACCACGGATAGGTTCAACCTTGGGGGTGACGCCTGTCTCCTGCATGGCTTTGAGCACAATGTCAATCACATGCATGTTGGGGTCTATCTTTTCCTTCATGTTGTAGTACTGGTCGCGCAGCTCAACCTTGACCGTGCCCTCGCCGTACTTCTCGTTCATACGGGCAGCGAGAGACTCGATGAAGTCCTTGCGGCCTTCAAACTTCTCGCGGTCGTGGTCGCGGATGATGTAGCTCAGCTTGGCTTCCTCGCAGTGGCTGTCGATGCCCAGCAGATGGTAGAAGCCCTGGTAGCCGTCGGTGGTCTCGGGGATGTCGGTCTCGGGAATGAAGGCGTTGAACTCGCAAGCCAGACGACTGGCGTTGACCATCTTGCCCTTGGCATAACCCGTGTGTACGCTCATACCCTTGATGATGACCTTGGCGGCAGCAGCATTGAAGTTCTCATACTCCAGGTTGCCCAGGTCGCTGCCATCCATGGTGTAGGCCCACTCGCATCCGAACTTCTCGACATCGAAGTGATGAGCACCCATGCCTATCTCCTCGTCGGGATTGAAAGCCACCCGGATGTCGCCGTGCTTGATTTCATCGTGGTCGCGCAGATAGCACATCGCCTCGACAATCTCGGCTATACCCGCCTTGTCGTCGGCACCGAGCAGCGTGTGGCCGTCGGTCACGATGATGTCCTCGCCCTTGTGGTCGAGCAGCTCGGGAAACTTGGAGGGCGACGACACGATGCCCTCGCTCAGCACGATGTCTCCACCGTCATAGTTCTCGACAATGCGGGACTTGATGTTGGCGCCAGAGCAGTCCATGCTGGTGTCGTAGTGGGCAATGAAGCCGATGGTGGGCACCTCCTTCTTGGTATTGGCCTTGAGGGTGGCGTAGATGTAGCCCATCTCGTCCATCTCGACATCAGAGAGACCTTCGCGCTCCAACTCTTCCTTCAGGTATTTGGCAAACACGAGCTGCTTGGCCGTGCTTGGCACAGTCTGAGAGTCTTCGGCAGACTGGGTGTCAAACTGTGTATAATTGATAAACCGTTGTACTAAATCCATATTCTACTTCCTATTACATTATGATATATGAGACAAAGTTAGCACAATTCGCCCGCAATTCAAAGCGAATGTCCAATTATTTTGCAGTTAAGCCGAAAAGTTGTCAGCAATCTGCAATGATGTCGGCGATAGCAGAGATGAGGGCCGCGATGACAGACAACATCTTTGCGGGGTGCAAAATGGTTATTTCGTGGTTGGAAACAATGGTATAAAGACGGGAAACAGTCGTTTCGTGGTTTGCAACTATATTATGGATGGCATCGGGAGAGACGGGGCGAGACTTCATACAAAAAAACAATGGGCCTAATCTGACAGACAGACCAGGCCCATTGCAAAGGGTTATCTCAAATGGCGCTTAGGGATTGACCACATTCCGGGGATGGCCATCCTGGAATGCGCGGATGTTGTCGAAGGTGGCGTTGAGCAGTCGCTGGCGCGCCTCGACCGATGCCCATGCGATGTGGGGCGTGATGAAGGCGTTGGGCTGGGCGAAGAGCGGATTGTCGGCAGCCGGCGGTTCGCTGCACATCACGTCGGCACCATAGCCGCCAAGCTGTCCGGAGGCAAGAGCCTCGGCCACATCGGTCTCATTGACCAGAGGGCCTCGGCCGGTATTGACCAGCAGGGCACCACGCTTCATGCGGGCGAGGGTGCGGGCGTTGATGAGCTCGTGGGTATCGGAGGTGAGCGGGCAGTGGAGGGTAAGGATGTCGCTCACACCGAAGAGTCCCTCAAGGGTGGTCTTCTGGATATAGTCGGGCAGGTCGATGGAGTTCTTGCTGGTGAAGGCAAAGACATCCATGCCAAAATCGCAGGCTATGCTTGCCACCTTGGCACCGATATGGCCGAGGCCCACGATGCCGAGGGTCTTGCCGGCAAGCTCGCTCACGGGCAAATCCCAGTAGCAGAAGTCGGGCGCTGCCGACCAACGTCCCTCGCGGGTCTGGCGGGCATAGTGGGCCACGCGGTTGGTCATGTTGAGTATCTGTGCAAAGACCATCTGTGCCACGCTGTCGGTGCTGTAGGCAGGCACGTTGCACACGGTGATGCCCAAGTCGTGGGCCGCCAGGGTGTCGATGGTGTTGTATCCCGTGGCCAATACGCATATCAGCCGCAGGTTGGGCAGCTGCTCAAGCGTCTGCCGTGTGAGTGTCACCTTGTTGGTTACTATGATTTCTGCATCATGCGCACGCTCGACTACCTCTGAAGGCTGCGTGCGGTCGTACACTGTTACCTCGCCCATCTCTTTGAGGGGTTCCCAGGTAAGGTCGCCCGGATTGGACGCATATCCGTCTAATAATACTATTTGCATATCCAATAATACTATATTCATTGTTGGTTTACTTGTCATCTTTATATCTGTCGCCCCAGTATTGCAGCATGCGCTGATAGAGTTTCTCCTCGGAAGGACTGTGCTGGGCGTGCCAGAAGCGGCGGCTGCCCAACTCGGAGGGGAGATAGGACTGGGCAACGAAGTTGCCGGGATAGTCGTGGGGATAGAGATAGCCGTCGTGATAGCCCAGCTCCTTCATGAGTGCCGTGGGGGCGTTGCGTATGGGCAGCGGCACGGGCAGATTGCCAGTGGCGCGCACGGCGGCAAGGGCTTCGTCGATGGCGAGATAGGCAGAATTGCTCTTGGGACTGGTGGCGAGATAGACCACAGCCTCGGCAAGCGCAATGCGGCCCTCGGGCCATCCTATCTTGTTGACCACATCAAAGGCGGTGTTGGCCATGAGCAGGGCATTGGGGTTGGCGAGTCCCACATCTTCGGCGGCGCTTATCACCACGCGGCGGGCAATGAACTTGGGGTCTTCGCCTCCCTCTATCATGCGCGCCATCCAGTAGAGGGCGGCGTCGGGGTCGCTGCCACGGATGCTCTTGATAAAGGCAGAGATGATGTCGTAGTGCATCTCGCCGTCCTTGTCGTAGGCCAAGGGGTTCTGCTGGAGCCGCTCTTCGACCATCTCGTCGGTGATGGTCACCTCGTCGTCGGTAGAGGCACTGATAACGAGCTCGAGGATATTGAGCAGTTTGCGCGCATCGCCACCGCTATAGCGCAGCAGCGCATCGGTCTGCTGCAGATGGATATGGCGCTTGGAGAGTTCGACATCCTGGGTCACGGCACGATGAAGAAGCGAGAGCAGATCGGAAGCCTCGAGCGACTTGAGGACATAGAGCTGGCATCGGGAGAGCAACGGGCGGATAATCTCGAAAGAGGGATTCTCGGTGGTGGCACCGATGAGCGTCACCACGCCACGCTCGACCGCCCCAAGGAGGCTGTCTTGCTGGGATTTGGAAAACCGGTGAATCTCGTCGATGAAGAGTATGGGTGAGGCGGAATTGAAAAAGCGCCCACTCTTGGCACGTTCTATCACATCGCGCACATCCTTGACTCCACTGGTCACGGCACTGAGCGTGTAAAAAGGCACCTGCAACATGTTGGCAACAATCTGGGCAAGAGTGGTCTTGCCCACGCCAGGAGGTCCCCAAAGAATAAACGAAGAGATGTGCCCCGTATCAATCATCTTGCGAAGCACCGCTCCCGGACCCACCAAATGCTGCTGTCCTACATAATCATCCAAGGTGCGCGGACGCATCCTTTCAGCTAACGGTTCACTCATAATTATTGCAAAGTTAATGATATTTTTCATATTGATACGTTTTTTTTTGCATAAAAATTTGCAACTTAACGATTTGTTGTATACATTTGCAGCCAATACAAACTCCAAACTTTACACAAACAATGAAGCAAGACCATAAAGTTCTGACACTCAAAACTTTGAACAAGAGTAATATCTGGGACGCCCAAGAAAACGACATTTTCCGCCTCTGGGAAAGTGGCGAAAAGGAAGCCGATTTCAAAGACAACCTGCAGCATTACATGGATATTATCAGGAGTGGCTTTGAGCTGGAAGAGATAAAGATTGACAACCCCAAAGTCTTCGAGAAATACGAAGAGCGCGGATTCAAAATCGGACAAATCAAGCTCGATGACAAGCACGTACAGAAGTGGGCTGTCAAGAAGCGTCCTATCAACAGAGTCACCGACCTCACCTATGAAAATATACGCCACATCTCGGCTGCCAAGCTCATGGAGGTGCTCGAGCGCAACTTCGGCGGTGGTTGGGAATCGCTCTCACAGAGCATTCAGGATATCATCCTCAGCGGTTTTGACATCAGCACCACTACCCTGCCCGCCAACCGTCTGCACAAGCCCGGCGGCATGTATGAGAAGAAAGTGAACGACGGTTTTGAGGTGCTCGAGATACCCAAAGGCTCATGGGTGGAGGCCATCTTTGCCAAACTGAAACCCGAAGTGGAGAAGCCCCGCTACAAGTCGGAATTTGACGAGGACGACAAGAAAATGCGTGACTTTGACGAGGATGAGGACGACGAGGAATTGGACGATGTCAACGAGGACAGCGGTGAGGACTATGACGAGGACGACGATAGCTATGACGAGGACAAACTCACGGAAGAAAGCTATCGCACCACCTTCGACACCGACCCCGAAGACCTGAACATGGAGGCTGAAGACGTAGCCGAAGAAGAGTATTAATACATCTTATCATATAAAAGGAGAAAAGCCATTCTGACATCATCACGGTGTCGGAATGGCTTTCTTCGTTAATCGCCAGATAACCAAAGGCATGAATAGCGGAAGCGAGGACAGTACCGGCGGATAGGCAGGCTTGCTCGGTATCGACAGAGACATGCTCGGCATCGACAGAGACATGCTCGGCATCGGCAGAGACATGCTCGGAAGTCGGACATGCAGAAACAATAATCCCCATAGAGGCAGGCAGTACCTACATCTATGGGGATAATGGTATAGGGTAAAACCTAAAGACGGCTATTCGCTCACTTCAAAGTAGCTCTCCAACTCGCTCTCGGCGCTACCACCCTCATTGGGCAGGTCCTTGATAATCTGGCCATGCTCCAAGAGAGCCACTCGCGTAGAGATGTCGATGGTGTGCTGCAGGTTGTGGCTGCTCACCAGTATGGTGGCATGCTCCTGGGCGGCGTAATCGACGAGGAGTTTCTTGAGCAGTATCTGGCTCGACGGGTCGAGGAAGTTGAACGGCTCATCGAGAATGACGGTCTTTGGGCGGCTGAGCAGGGCTGAGACGATGCCCACCTTCTGCTTGTTGCCGGCAGAGAAATCGCGTATGTACTTCTTCTGCCCCATCACCTCGCCAGCCATAAAGCGCTCAAAGACTGTCAGCCGTTCGGCAACCTGGTCGCGGCTCATGCCGTTGACCTTGCCGACAAACTCGAAATACTCTTCGGGGGTGAGGAAATCGATAAGGAAACCCTCGTCAATATAAGCTCCTACACCCGCTTTCCAGTCTTCGCTCTCGGCAGGGTTGGCTCCGTCGATGGTGACCGCACCCCAGTCAGCGTCGAGCAGGTCAAGGATTAGTCGGAAGAATGTGGTCTTTCCGGCACCATTGTTGCCGACGAGTCCGAGAACATCTCCGTCGTTGATAACAAACGACGGGATGTCTACAGCTGTCTTTTCGCCGAATTGCTTCAGCAGGTCTTTGGCTTCAATCATATTATCGGAGATTGCGTCCGTGGCAGTTCTTGAACTTCTTGCCCGAACCGCAGGGACATGGGTCATTGGGACGTGGCATCTTCTGAGCTACGAAAGGCGTGTGGTTGACCTGGTCGGCTCCCTCACGGGTATCGCGCTGGGCAGCGCTGCGCTGGGCCTGCTCGTCGAGGTCCATCTTCTGCTCATTGTAACGCTGAGAACGCTCCTCGGGGGCTGCCTCCTGTACAGGCTGCTGCAACTCGGGCACCTGACCACGCATGAGGACTGAGGCCACACGGTTGTTGAGGTCGTCAATCATGGCATCCCAGAGCTTGGCACTCTCGAGCTTGAACACGAGAAGCGGGTCTTTCTGCTCGTAAGTGGCGTTCTGCACACTGTGGCGCAACTCGTCGAGCTGGCGAAGGTGCTCCTTCCACTCGTCATCGATGGTATGGAGGACGATATACTTCTCAAACTCCTTGACCACCTCCTTGCACTCAGAGGTATAAGCAGCGTTGAAGTTGCAAGGTATCTGGTAGATATGGCGACCATCGGTCACGGGAACGGCAATGCGCTCGATGCGGTCGCCATGGGCCTGATAGAGGTCGCTGATTACGGAGTAGGCAATGCTCTGCATACGCTCGTTCTTACGCTTGAATGAAGCCATAGCCTCCTGGAATGCGCGCTCAGCCAAATCATCGCGCTTGCCGGCGAGAAGTTCTTCCTCGGTGAAGGGGCACTCCATGGCAAGAACCTTAAGGAAGCCTTCCTTGCAGCCTTCGTAGTCGTTGTTCTCGATGATAGACACGCAACGGTCCCAGATGATGTTGGCGACATCCATACCGATGCGCTCACCCATCAGTGCATGACGGCGCTTGTCGTAGATAACAGTACGCTGCTTGTTCATCACGTCATCGTACTCAAGCAGGTGTTTACGGATACCAAAGTTGTTCTCCTCGACCTTCTTCTGGGCATACTCGATGGCGCGCGACATGATAGGCGACTCGATACGCTCTCCGTCCTCAATCTTCATGCGGTCCATAATCTTGGCGATACGCTCGGAAGCGAAGAGGCGCATGAGTTTGTCTTCGAGAGATACATAGAAAACAGACGAACCGGGGTCGCCCTGACGGCCGGCACGACCACGCAGCTGGCGGTCTACACGACGGCTCTCGTGGCGCTCGGTGCCGATGATGGCAAGACCACCTGCAGCCTTGACCTCGGGAGAGAGCTTGATGTCGGTACCACGACCAGCCATATTGGTGGCAATGGTCACGGCGCCCAGTCCATTGACGCTCTGTCCGGCTTGGGCCACGATGTGGGCCTCACGCAAGTGGTTCTTGGCATTGAGCACCTCGTGGGGTATCTTGCGAAGGGTAAGCATACGGCTCAGCAACTCTGAGATTTCTACCGAAGTGGTACCCACCAGACAGGGACGTCCGGCGTTGCGCATCTCCTCGATTTCCTCAATGACGGCACGATACTTCTCGCGGGTGGTCTTGTAGAGACGGTCGTCCATATCGATACGTGCGACAGGACGGTTGGTAGGTATCTCGACAACATCGAGCTTGTAGATATCCCAGAACTCGCCAGCCTCAGTAGAAGCAGTACCGGTCATACCGGAGAGCTTGTGATACATACGGAAGTAGTTCTGCAGGGTGATAGTGGCAAAGGTCTGGGTGGCAGCCTCGACACGGACATGCTCCTTGGCCTCAACAGCCTGGTGGAGACCATCGCTCCAGCGGCGACCCTCCATAATACGGCCTGTCTGCTCATCAACAATCTTGACCTGCCCATCGATAACGACATACTCGTCATCCTTGTTGAACATGGTGTAAGCCTTGAGCAACTGCTGGAGAGTATGCACGCGCTCGCTCTGCAATGCATAGTGGGCAAGCATCTCGTCCTTCTTGTCCAGGCGCTCCTGGTCGGAGATACCGGTCTGGCTCTCAAGCGCAGACATCTGAGAAGTGATGTCGGGCAATACAAAGAGCTTGTCATCATTGACCTGGGCGGCGAGCCATGCAGTTCCCTTATCGGTAAGGTCGGCACTGTTGAGCTTCTCGTCTACCACAAAGTAGAGAGGCTTGACGGCCTCGGGCATACGGCGGTTGTTGTTCTCCATATACATCTCCTCGGTACGCTGCAAACCAGACTTGATGCCATCCTCAGAGAGATATTTGATAAGTGCCTTGTTCTTGGGGAGAGCCTTGAACGAACGGAAAAGAGCGAGGAAGCCCTCAGCCTGCAACTCCTGAGCCTTCTTGGCATCGGCCTCTTTCTCTGCGGCGCTGATTTTCTGGCGTGCCTCGGCAAGGAGTTCGGTAGCCTGCTTGCGCTGAACTTCATAGAGACGCTCAACGAGGGGCTGGAACTGCTCAAACATCTGGTCGTCGCCCTTGGGGATAGGGCCAGAGATGATAAGTGGGGTACGGGCATCGTCAATCAATACCGAGTCGACCTCATCGACGATGGCGTAGTTGTGGCGGCGCTGCACAAGGTCGGCAGGCGAAACGGCCATATTGTCACGCAGATAGTCGAAGCCGAACTCATTGTTGGTACCAAAAGTAATATCAGCCTGATAAGCCTTGCGACGGGCCTCAGAATTGGGCTGGTGCTTATCGATACAATCTACACTAAGTCCATTGAACATATAGAGTGGGCCCATCCACTCGGAGTCACGCTTGGCCAGATAGTCATTGACGGTCACCATGTGTACACCGTTGCCGGTGAGCGCATTGAGGAATACTGGCAGAGTAGCCACAAGAGTCTTACCCTCACCAGTAGCCATCTCGGCAATCTTACCCTGATGGAGGGCGATACCACCGAAAATCTGCACATCGTAGTGTACCATATCCCACTTCACCTTGTTACCTCCGGCTGTCCACTCGTTGTGGTAAATGGCCTTGTCGCCATCGATGGTGATAAAGTCGTTGGCGGGATTGGCAGCCAGTTCACGGTCGAAGTCGTTGGCAATAACCACAGTCTCCTCGTTCTCGGCAAAGCGGCGGGCGGTATCCTTGACGATGCTATAGGCAATAGGCATAACATCGTTGAGGGCCTTCTCATACTTCTCGAGCGCATCCTTCTCAAGACTGTCTATCTTGTTGAAAATCTTCTCACGCTCATCAATAGGAGTTTCCTCGATGGTGGCACGCAACTTGGCTATCTGCTCTTTCTCAGTCAGGGCAGCATCCTGCACATACTTCTGTATCTCCTTGGTCTTGGCACGCAGTTCGTCGTTGCTCAAGGCCTTGATGGCAGGGTATGCTTCCTTTACCTTTTCTACAAGGGGCTGGATGAGTTTCATGTCGCGGGTGGACTTGTCTCCAAACAGCGACTTCAGAATTTTGTTGAAATTCATTGCTTATATCATTTTATTTATTATCTTGATAATCATGTGCAAAGGTACGAATATTTTCGTACAATTATGCACTATTTGCCGTATTTTAATCACACGCAGTGATGTCTGCAATCATTTTTGTGCCATACTGCAAGGGCTCAAGCGCCTACACTTACATATCTATCGATGCAGGCACCCGCAAAGGCGCCTTGGGAATGGCTATAATAAACAAGGGGAAAACAAAGCCTGTAACCTCCGTTGACGTCACGGCATTGCCGCCGACAGAGGTTGCAGGAAAAACGTCAGAACAAGGGTTCTGACTTACAGGCATTGGGAGCCCGGATGCGTATGGCCTTGGCAATGGTGGGCGCGATATGCTCCACGCTTACCGGGGTATTGATGTGTTCTGCCGGGGTTCCGGCGCCATAGAATATGATGGGGAACGGCACAAACGAAGCACGACAAGTGTAGCGTTCCTGATTGTCTTCGTTATACAACTGCCAACCTGGAGCCACCTCGACCACAATGTCGCCGCTGATGGCGGGATGATGGCCGTTACGCAGTTTGCGTGTGTCGCCGCCCGCATTGAGAAGGCTGTTGGTGGTATAGACATCGCGCACTCCCGAGTTCTGGATAAGGAACTCCTGACAACGCACCAGCACCTCGCTCTGGCTGATACGCTTCTGCTCTATCAGCTTGTGGTTCAGATAGATTTCGTTGTGATAACAGGCTTCAACATATCTACCCTGGCCATAAACAGCACCGAGATAGATGTTGAGCAGATTGGCGGTACGGTTGATGTAGAACGTGCCGGTGGGCACATTGTATTTGGAATAATCTACATTCTCTTCATCGGTATAGCCCGTGCTGGTCACCACAAACAGCACATGCTCCTTACCTACCTGTTTCTCGATGCCAGCCACGAGGTCGCCCAGCAGTTGGTCGAGCTTGATGTACACGCCCTCCATATCTGTCTGCCAGTTGGCTGCGCCGCGTCCTTTGGCAGAGAGCGTTACGGCGAGATAGTCGGTCACGGCATCGCGTCCCATAGCCTGCTCCACCACGCAAGCCTGAGCTGCATGGGCAACGGCAAGGTTCTTGGTGCGGTCATCCGACGCACGCTGCGAATAGACGGCATTATAGGCATTGAGCCACTTATGCGTCTTCTGCGGATAATAGGCCGAGGTGGCAAGCACGCCACGGTTGTCGTCGACCCACACGGCTCCGTCGGCAGCATGACCAGCAGAGAGGACGGCGGCATCACGGCTGAAAGCGAGGGCATAGACGAGCGCAGAGCCGCCAGTAGCCACCTTGAGCTCGTCGCCTATGGTAGAAGTGGAAAGCAGGCGCGGCGAAGTACCCACCTTGCTGTCTGCCACGCAATAGACGGGGCGCAGCGTGGCTCGGTCAAGCCATTGCGAGCTTACTATATTATTATAATAAGGTGTAGTGCCCGAACTGATAGACGCCACAGCCGAGGCACGGTCAATGGGAAGAAAGTCGTAGCTTGCGGCCTCATAGACACGCCCTTCGGACAGAAGTTTCTTGAATCCGTCGGGACCATAGAGAGGAGCGAAAGCCTGTATATAATCAGTACGCAACTGGTCGATGGTGATATTGACCACGAGGCGGGGTGCCGGCTGCAGCCGCTGGGCCGAGGCGGTAGCTGAGAGTGCGAGCAATATCGCTGTCAGACATTTATTCATGCGGTTGTTTGTTTTGTTCGTTTACACCAGTTATAGAGTACTGCAACTCTAAACAGCAAAGATAATGCCAAAGTCCATATTGATGCATCATATTTTTGCCAAATGCCCATAAAAAGTGACAATGCCAGTGACCCGGCTATCACCCACAGCCATCTGCCGAACTGGCGGCGTCGCAGTGAACGCGCCACGGGCCAGAGGGCTACAAGGCAGAGCGGAGAGAGTATCAGTATCTGGAAATTAAGGCTCACCGTGGGATGCTGCGAGAAAATCATGGCTGTCAAGATGATTCCTCCCACACCCGTAGCGAGAAGCCACAGGATGTCGAGCCCATAGAGGATGCGGCGGGTGCGCCACTCGATGATGGTGACGACAATCAAGACCATCAGCACCGCGAAGGCCACAGCCATAGGAGGCATCGCAGCCGCAAAGCCAGACTGTGCATCTTGCTTTTCAGCCAGTTGCGACAACGATGGTGCATAGAGCATACGACTGACAGAGACCAGCTTGCGACGCTCGCCAGAGGGAAGCCGCAGATAAGCATCTTCAAAATCCTCGCGCAGACTGTCGGGCAGGAACTGACGCTCAGCCATAGAGACTTGACGGTCGGCTTTGACTCCGAGAAGCAAATCATTGCCCAATCGGCTCCAGGGATAGTCTTCATTCCACTGATGAAGCATAGTGCGGAAGGTCACACCGTCAAGGTTGCGCTGAGGATACTCTATGTCGCAACCCAACTGACCCACAATGACATCGCGGGCCTTAGTGGTACAGTTGTTATAGAAGAAATTATACCGATAGGTACGGTTTTCTGGCAGATAATTACGGGCAAGGGCTTCACCGATGGCACGCTTCTGCTCAGCGGTGAGGTTGAGGGTCTGTTGGTAGACCCAACGGCCTTCATACTGATACTCGCGCATGAAATAATCGAAAGGCGTGATGCCCATCTGATAATCAGTAAGTCCGAAGACAAACCTCAGGACAAAATAGTCCTGATTGAAAGAGAACATACCGTAATTGATAACCATATCCTCGCCCGTGCGATGGTCGGTATAACGGATGGCTGTATGGCCGTAGAGCGAATAGACCTCGTCGCCCGGCCCACAGGTAAGCAGCGCGATGTCCACCGAATCGGCAGACTCTGTAGCCCTGCAGGTAAAGCATGTCAAAGACACCAAAAATGTCAACAACACGGTCTTCAAAAATGTATTAAAATGTTTCACAGTGCAAAAATAGCTTGTTTTTTGGACTTTTCGTATCATATTTCAATTTTTTTCGATAATTTTGCACGCTATACAACACATACGTTAATGAAAAGAATAATTCTTAGCATAGCCCTTATGGGTTTAGCGGTACTGAATATAACGGCACAGAGTGGCACCAACTCTCCTTATAGTCAGTTTGGATTGGGCTTGTTGGCCGACCAGTCGAGCGGATTCAACCGCGGTATGAACGGATTGGGCCTGGGATTTCGCGAGCACAATCAGGTCAATTATCTCAACCCCGCCTCTTACTCTGTTATCGACTCACTTTCTTTTATCTTCGATGTGGGAATAACAGGACAGATAACCAACTTCAATGAGAATGGCAAGAAGCAAAACGCCAACAACGCCGACCTTGAGTACATCGTGGCCGGTTTCCGCGCGTTCAAGAACCTCGGCGTCAGCTTCGGTATCATTCCCTTCACCACCGTGGGTTACAACTACGGCACTTCCTCCTATGTAGGCAACCAGATGACCGTGATGTCTTCCAATACCTATTCGGGTAGCGGCGGTGTACATCAGGCATATTTTGGTGCAGGTTGGCGCCCCATCAAGTACTTATCCATCGGTGCCAACATCTCTTATCTGTGGGGCAACTACGACCGCTCGCTCGTAAACCGCTACAGCGACTCGTATGCCAACACCTTGGCACGTTATTTCTCTGCCGACATACGTAGCTACAAGCTCGACCTGGGCGTGCAGGGCATACTGCCGCTGAGCAAGAAGAATACCCTCACCGTAGGTGCCACCTATAGCCCCGGACACAAGCTCAACGCCGACCCCGAGTGCATGGTCATCTCGACCAACACCCAGCAGGCCGTAGCCGACACCACCCGTTATAGCATCACCAACGGTTTGTCTATCCCCGACATGTTCGGTGTAGGTATCGCCTTCAACCACGACAACCAGTGGAAGGTGGGTGTCGATTATACCTGCCAACTCTGGGGCGACATCCAGTTCCCCGAGTTCTCTGTAGAGAACGGTGTGTCTCAATTCACGCTCAAGAACTCGCTCAAAGACCGCCAGAAGATTACCGTTGGTGGCGAATACTGCAAGGCTGAGTATGGCCGCAGCTTCTTCCAGCGCATCAAGTATCGCGTCGGTGCATCCTACGCCACGCCCTATGTCACCGTCAACGGCCAGGACGGCCCCAAGGAGGTCAGCGTCAGTGCAGGTTTCGGCTTTCCCATCGTCAACGCCTACAACAACCGTTCTTACCTGAACATCAGCGGCCAGTGGGTTCGCTCCACAGCACCAGGTTACATCAAGGAAAACATCTTCCGCATCAATATCGGCCTCACTTTCAACGAGCGTTGGTTCGCCAAGTGGAAGGTTGATTAATATAGAGGTATAAAAAGACTTACAGTGTCAAGACGCTTAACCATCATCTCGCTGCTTGCAGCCCTTTTCAGCATCTCCTGTCAGGAACAGCAAGAGCACACAGCTCCCGCCATCAATCCCCGCGATTCGGTGGCGATGATGATATCCTATGGCGTCAACACGCTCATTTCCGACTCGGGCGTCATCAAGTACCGCATTGTCACCGAGAGATGGGAGGTCAACCAGAACCGCAAGCCCTCGCGATGGATATTCGACAAGGGACTGTTTCTGGAGCAGTTTGACCAGCGTTTCCATGTAGAGTCCTACATCCAGTGCGACACTGCCTATTATTATGATGAAAGCCGACTGTGGGAACTGCGCGGTAGAGTACACATTCTTACCAACGACGGACTGCGTTTCTCCAGCGAGCAGCTCTATTGGGATGAACTCAGACACGAGCTCTACTCCCATGTCTACTCCAAGCTGGTTACCCCCGAGCGCGAGATTGAGGGCAGCTACTTCCGCAGCGACGAAAAGATGACGAAATACTACATATCCAACAGCAAGGGTTCGTTCGTGAAAGGCGACTTTGACAGCAGCGAGAGCGACACAGTGACGACAGCCAAGGACTCGGTGGCTCCACAACTGCGCCCGGCTCCGATGCCACAGCGCCGCAACACGTCAATACCAATTATGCACTAAATCATGTTAGACAACATAGACATACCGCTACTTATAGGCATCCTGATTTCCATGGTTCTTTCAGCATTCTTCTCAGGCATGGAAATCGCTTTCGTCTCCAGCAACAGAATGCGCGCAGAGATGGACAAGGAGAAGAGTGTATTCACCCAGAAGCTACTTTCGGTATTCTACAGCCACCCCAACGGCTTTGTGAGCACCATGCTCGTAGGCAACAACATCGTGCTGGTGGTCTACGGCATCTTGTTTGCCAAGTTCTTCGACAAGACGCTCTTTGAGCCGCTCGACGTCGGTATGCGCGTAGCTGCCGACACCATACTCTCGACCATCGTGGTATTGTTCACCGGCGAATTTCTGCCCAAGACGCTGTTCAAGAACAATGCCAACAAGCTGCTTACGCTCTTTTCGCCCATAGCCTATTTCTTCTATATTATCCTATGGCCCATCAGCAAATTCTCTACCCTGTCTGCCAAATTTCTGCTCAGACTGGTAGGCAAGCGCATGGAAAAGGAAGACGACGACGAAGGGTTCTCCAAGGTCGACTTGGACTACCTTGTCCACTCGTCGCTCGACAACGCCAAGGCCGACAGCCCCATCAATGACGAAGTCAAGATATTCCAGAACGCCCTTGAATTTTCAGACATCAGGGTGCGCGACTGCATGGTGCCACGTACCGAAATCAATGCCGTAAGCATAGACTGCAGCATTGAGGAACTCCAGCAGAAATTCATCGAGAGCGGCAACTCCAAGATTATCGTTTACCGCGATGACATCGACAACATCATTGGCTACATCCACTCGCTCGAGCTTTTCCGCAACGCTGCCGAGTGGAAAGAGCATGTATGCCAGATGCCGTTCGTGCCCGAGAGCATGGCAGCACAGAAACTGATGAAGACATTCCTGCAGGAGAAGAAATCACTGGGCGTGGTGGTCGACGAGTTTGGCGGTACCAGCGGCATCGTGGCACTCGAGGACATCGTAGAGGAAATCTTCGGCGACATAGAAGACGAGCACGACAGCACCAAGTATATCGCCAAGCAGCTCGACAACGGAGAATATCTACTCTCTGCCCGACTGGAGATAGACAAAGTCAACGAGATGTTTGACCTGGGACTCCCCGAAAGCGACGAATATATGACCATCAGCGGACTCATACTCCACTACTACGAAAGTTTACCCAAACTCAACGAGATAGTGACCATCGGCAAGTTTGAGTTCAAGATTATCAAGAATACAATGACCAAAATCGTCCTTGTACAACTAAAAGTTAATGCCTGAGAGCAAATTTTCGGCGAAAAGTGCCGTGGTTTGCTTTCTTTTTACTATTTTTGTAGGCATTTAGAAAAAACGAGAAAACAATAATAATAAAAACTATAATAATAATGGCAGCATTAGGAAAAATTAGAAGCAGAGGCGGCCTGCTGATAGGTATTATCGCACTGGGCCTTTTTGCATTCATCGCCGAAGAAATGGTTCGTTCGTGCGAAACTACTAAAAACGACCAGCGTCAGCAGGTCGGTGAAGTATTGGGAGAGAAAATCAATTTTCAGGAATTCCAGAAGCTCGTTGACGAGAACACCGAAATCATCAAGATGCAGCAAGGTACTGAAAACCTGAATGAAGACCAGCTCAACCAGGTTAAGGATATGGTTTGGAGCACTTACGTTCAGACCAAAATCATCGAGAAGGAAGCCAAGGAACTGGGCCTCACCGTTACCGACGGCGAGTTGCAGAACATCCTGAAGCAGGGTACCAACCCTCTGCTCATGAACACTCCGTTTATCAACCAGCAGACCGGACGCTTCGACGTCAACCAGCTGCAGAAGTTCCTCGCCGAGTACAAGGCTCAGCAGGGTGTAAATCCCCAGATGGCACAGCAGTACAACAGCCTGTACAAATACTGGAACTTCATCGAGAAGACACTGCGCCAGCAGACTCTTGCACAGAAGTACCAGGCACTGCTCGGCAGCTGCTTCATCTCCAACGCTATCGAGGCTAAGGCTTCATTCAAGGAGGAGAACGAAGAGGCTCAGGTTGAGCTCGCCGCTCTGCCCTACTCTTCTATCGATGACAGCAAGGTGACCATCGAGAAGTCAGACCTCAAGGCCAAGTACAACGAGCTGAAGCCCCGCTTCGAGCAGTTTGTTGAAGCCCGCGACATCAAGTATATCGACATTGAGGTAGTACCTTCTGCAGCCGACCGCGCCGCTATCAAGAAGGACTTCGAGGCTTATCACAACGACATGGTTGCTGCCGCTGACCCCGCAGAGGTGGTACGCAAGAGCGCATCGCTCATCCCCTATCTGGGTCTGCCCGTGACCAAGGCTGCATATCCTATGGATATCGCTGCCCAGCTCGACTCTATGGCTGTAGGTCAGACATCACGCGTCTTCAACAATGCTCAGGACAACACCATGAACATCGTGAAGCTCGTGTCTAAGACCCAGATGCCCGACTCTATCCAGTATCGCCAGATACAGGTGGCAGCCGAGACTCCCGAAGCATCCAAGGCTACTGCCGACTCTATCTACCGCGCACTCGCAGCAGGTGCCGACTTCGAGGCACTCGCCAAGAAGTACAACCAGACTGGCGAAAAGCTGTGGATAACCACTGCCCAGTATCAGGCAGCTCCCTCTATGGACAAGGACACCAAGAACTTTATCAACAGCCTCAACACTCTCTCTGCCAACGAGACCAAGGTCATCAACTTCACTCAGGGCAGCGTAGTGCTTCAGGTCGTAGACCGCAAGGCTATGGTCAACAAGTATGTTGCAGCCGTTGTCAAGAAGACCATCGAGTTCTCTAAGGATACTTACAGTGCCGCTTACAACAAGTTCAGCTCGTTTGTAAGTGCCAACGACACCGAGGAGAAGATTGTCAAGAATGCAGCCAAGGCCGGCTACACTGTAAGAGAGGCCAACGACATCACTACTGCTCAGCACAACCTCGCCGGCATCCACAGCACCCGCGACGCTATGAAGTGGTTGTTCGAGGCCAAGGAGAAGGAAGTATCTCCTATGTATGAGTGTGGTGACAACAACCACCTGCTCGTAGCCGTTCTCGACAAGATTCACGCCAAGGGCTACCGCGATCTCGACGATGCTCAGGTAATGGACATGGTCAAGGCAGAGGTAATGAAGGACAAGAAGGCAGAGATGCTGATGGAGAAGGTTAAGGGCGTGAAGTCTGTCAACGAGGCTAAGGCCAAGGGCGCTACCGTAACCGCTATCAACCAGGTTACCTTCGCTGCTCCTGTATTCGTTACAGTTACCGGTTCTACCGAGCCCGCTCTGAGTGGTGCCATCGCAGCTACAGCCAAGGGCAAGTTCTGCAAGACTCCCGTGAAGGGCAATGCAGGTGTATACCTCTTCAGCGTTACCGGCAAGACCATGCGTCCCGGCAAGCTGGATATCAAGACCCAGGAGGCCAAGCTCAACCAGAGAGCCATGCAGATGGCTGCAGGTTATATGAGCGAGCTCTACGCCAACGCCAATATTGTTGACAACCGCTACCTCTTCTTCTAAGCGATTACACCTTATTAATATATATTATCCCGATGTCCTCAACCAGGGCATCGGGATTTTTCATGCGCGAGGATTACTCTCCCGCTCCTTAGCAGACCGAGGAGAGAGTGTGCGGTTTTACCCAAAAAAGAAATATATCCATTCATACAATTGTATAGAGCATGCTCTTCGTCCCGCAAACCAGCTTTGCCAGCTCGTACCGTTTGAAACGAGCCCACGTACCTTACGATACGTAGTCACGTGACATTTGATACGGACTCACGTTTCAATCGTTACGCACCAGCATCCACAACCTCAAGACAACCAAATGGCTCGATAATGAGCTGAAAGGCCATCAGGAAACTCACAAAAACTGTAAAATAAGGCGTTCGGAATGCAAGAAATTTGTAAAATAAGGCGTTCTGGAGTCGCAAAATTTGTAAAATAAGGCGTTTGGAATGCGAGAAATTTGTAAAATAAGGCGTTCTGGAGTCGCAAAATTTGTAAAATAAGGCGTTTGGAATGCGAGAAATTTGTAAAATAAGGCGTTCTGGAGTCGCAAAATTTGTAAAATAAGGCGTTCGGAATGCGAGAAATTTGTAAAATAAGGCGTTCTGGAGACGCAAAAACTGTAAAATAAGGCGTTCTGTCATGCCGTCATCCTATTTATAACAGTCTATAAATGTGACAGGGGGCCTTGCCACAAGCAAACAGAGGCAAGAACTGGACGCCGAAACCATCTGCACAGCGTCGTCGGGACTGAGAAGTAGGGGAATGAGAGCATTTGAGCCTGTTTAGAGGCACGACAAGCCTGCCATTCTTCCCCATTCCTCTCCCCCAGCCATCCCACGGCATCGGCAGGAGAGCCTGCACCTTGCTGAGATTACGTTGGGATGGCTTAGTTTTTTGACTGGCACAAATAAAAACAAGGGCAGATTCTTTGTGTTACACACTACTTTGAGTAACTTTGCATCAGATTAAACCAATAGTAGAATGAAACTTTCAGAACTTAAAACCGGTGAGAAAGGCGTTATCGTCAAAGTGCTTGGACACGGCGGCTTTCGCAAACGCATCGTAGAAATGGGATTTATCAAGGGCAAGAAAGTGGAGGTGTTGCTCAATGCGCCGCTCCACGACCCTGTAAAATACCGTATTATGGGATATGAGGTTTCTCTGCGCCATAGCGAGGCCGACCAGATTGAGGTGGTTACCGCCGGAGAGGTCGCCAAGACACAGACCAATATCAAGCCCGAAATAGAAACCAACGCAGGCACAGACACCCATACCGCCGAGGCGCCCACCGACCAGCAGCTGGAAGACGCTGCCATCCGCAAGAGCCACGACATCAATGTGGCGCTCGTGGGAAACCCCAACTGCGGCAAGACATCACTCTTCAATTTCATCTCGGGGGCCCATGAGCATGTGGGCAACTACAGTGGCGTGACGGTAGACGCCAAGGAGGGCGTGGCAGAGATGGATGGCTACACCTTCCATATCGTCGACCTGCCCGGCACCTATTCGCTGTCGGCCTATTCGCCCGAAGAAATCTACGTGCGCAGACAGATAATCGACAAGACGCCCGATATCATCATCAACGTGATAGACAGCAGCAACCTGGAGCGCAACCTCTATCTCACCACCCAACTCATAGACATGCACGTGCGCATGGTGTGCGCCCTCAACATGTTTGACGAGTCCGAGAAGCGAGGCGACCATGTCGACGCCGACCGTCTGGGACGCCTCTTCGGTGTGCCCATGGTACCCACCGTCTTCACCAACGGCCGTGGTGTGAAGGAACTCTTCGAGACCATCATCCGCATGTATGAGGGCAACGAGGACGACGACCCTCACTACCGCCATGTGCACATCAACCACGGCCACGAGATAGAACATGGCATCGAGGAAATCCAGGAGCACCTGAAGAAGGCTGCCAATCTGCGCCACCGCTACTCTACCCGCTATCTTGCCATCAAGTTGCTTGAAAATGACAAGGAGGCCGAACGCTATATCCGCACGCTGCCCGATGCCGAGGAGATACTGCGCCATCGCGACGAGGCGGCACGGCGTGTGAAGGAGGAAACGGGCGACGACAGCGAGACAGCCATCATGGACGCCAAATACGGATTTATCAACGGCGCGCTGCAAGAGGCCGAATACTCTACCGGACACAAGAAGGACACCTATCAGGTGACCCACCTCATAGACCGCATCATTACCAACCGCTTTGTGGGCTTCCCCATCTTCATCCTGCTCTTGCTGGTGATGTTCTCTGCCACCTTCCTTTTGGGACAGATACCCATGGGATGGATAGAGGACGGCATCGCCTGGCTCGGCACGATGGTGGGACAGTATATGCCCGACGGCCCGCTCAAGGACATGATAGCCGACGGCATCATCGGTGGCGTAGGAGCAGTGATAGTCTTCCTGCCGCAGATACTCATCCTCTACTTCTTCATCTCCTATATGGAGGACAGCGGCTACATGTCGCGCGCAGCGTTTATCATGGACCGTCTGATGCACAAGATGGGACTCCACGGCAAATCGTTCATCCCGCTCATCATGGGCTTCGGTTGCAATGTGCCGGCAGTGATGGCCACGCGTACCATCGAGAGCCGTCGCAGCCGTCTGGTCACCATGCTCATCCTGCCGATGATGAGCTGCTCGGCGCGACTGCCCATCTATGTCATGATTACCGGCACCTTCTTTGCGCTGAACTACCAGCCGCTCATCATGTTGTCGCTCTATCTCGTGGGCATCGTGATGGCGGTGATACTGAGCCGCGTCTTCTGCCGCCATGTCATCAAGGGCGAAGATACGCCCTTTGTGATGGAGCTGCCACCTTACCGCTTCCCCACCTGGAAGGCCATTGGCCGCCATACGTGGGAGAAGGGCAAGCAGTATCTGCGCAAGATGGGCGGCATCATCATGGTGGCGTCGATAGTGGTCTGGGCTTTGGGTTATTTCCCTCATCATGAAGGACTTACTCCCCAGCAACAGCAGGAGCAGAGCTACATAGGACACATCGGCAAGGCCATCGAGCCCGTTTTCCGTCCACAGGGTTTCAACTGGAAACTCGATGTGGGACTCGTCTCGGGCATCGGCGCCAAGGAGATAGTGGCATCTACCTTAGGCGTGCTCTACGCCAACAGCGACGAGATGGGTTCCGACGACGGCAACACCCGCAAGTACGAACTGCTGCACCAGATGATGGCCGCCGACGGCATCACCCCACTCACGGCCTATTGCTTCCTGCTCTTCGTGCTGCTCTATTTCCCCTGTCTTGCCACCATTGCCGCCATCAAGTCCGAGACGGGCTCATGGCGATGGGCGCTCTTTGCCGCCGGCTACACCACGGTGTTGGCCTGGGTGGTATCTGCACTGGTTTACCAGATAGGTTCACTCTTTGTCTAATTACCACATTACTATATCTATAATGAAGTCACTTACAGAGTTATACAAGATTGGAAAGGGCCCTTCATCGAGCCATACCATGGGACCACAGAAGGCCGCCAAGATTTACGCCAAGCGCCACCCCGACGCCCACCTGTTCGACGTGACCCTCTATGGCAGTCTGGCAGCTACGGGCAAGGGCCACATGACCGACACCGCCATCATAGAGGTGCTCTCGCCCATCGCCACAGTCAACATACATTGGGAGCCCAACATCTTCCTGCCCTACCACCCCAACGGCATGAAGTTCACAGCCGACGGCGCCGACGAGTGGATAGTCTACAGCGTAGGCGGAGGTGCCCTCTCTGAGGGTAAGGCCGAAGATATGTTTGATACACCTGAAGTCTACGAGATGAACTCGCTCAGCGAGATTCTTACCTGGTGCGACCAGAACGGCCGCTCATACTGGGAGTACGTCGATTTGTGCGAAGGCGATGTGGTATGGCCCTATCTGCAGGAGGTATGGGAGACTATGCAGGAGTGCGTGGAGCGTGGTATCAACCACGAAGGCGTACTGCCCGGCCCGCTCAATCTGCCCCGCAAAGCCCCGACCTATTATGTCAAGGCCACAGGCTACAAGCAGTCGCTGCAGACACGAGGTCTGGTCTATGCCTATGCCCTTGCCGCCAGCGAAGAGAACGCCTCGGGTGGCACCATCGTCACCGCCCCCACCTGTGGTGCCTGCGGCGTAGTGCCAGCCGTGCTCTACCATCTTTCCAAAGGCCACAAGTTCAGCGACACCCGCATCCTACACGCCCTTGCCACGGCTGGAATCATCGGCAACGTGGTCAAGCAGAACGCCTCCATCTCCGGCGCCGACGTGGGTTGCCAAGGCGAGGTGGGCGTAGCCTGCGCTATGGCCAGTGCCGCAGCCTGCCAGCTCTTCGGTGGCAGCCCGGCACAGATAGAGTATGCGGCAGAGATGGGATTGGAACACCACCTGGGTATGACCTGCGACCCGGTATGCGGATTGGTACAGATACCCTGTATCGAGCGCAACGCCTTTGCCGCAACCCGCTCGCTCGACGCCAACCTCTACTCGGCGTTCTCCGACGGCAAGCACCGCGTGAGCTTCGACCGCGTGGTACAGGTTATGAAGCAGACGGGCCACGACCTGCCTTCACTCTACAAGGAAACGAGTACAGGTGGACTCGCCAAGACTTTCAAGAATATCAAGTAGACCATGCAGTATATCGCGACATACATCATCCTCGCCCTATGCGCCATATTTGTGGCGTATAGGGTGTACAAGGTGCTGAAATGTCATAAGACTGGCTGTGAGAACTGCGCTTTTTACGACAAATGCAGCAGCAAATACAAAAAACATGGCTGAAAATTTGGACAGCTCGATTATTTGCACTATCTTTGCACTCGCAATTTAGCACAGGGTACCTTGGCCGATCGGTTAGGTAACGGTCTGCAAAACCGTGTAGAGCAGTTCGACTCTGCTAGGTACCTCTTATAAAGGATGCAAGGCCACAGCTCTGCATCCTTTTTATATATCCCCCATACCCCTGGCCGACTGGCATAGGGGATCAAATAATATTATTGTGTTTTTAACAATCCAATATTA
>ULYL01052612.1_pt1 | contig 27769 bp, 23 predicted proteins | sample 1962211 | NCBI WGS metagenome assembly ULYL01 (sample SAMEA4835864, study PRJEB28245) | human gut metagenome | biome: gut microbiome; material: fecal sample | place: Denmark | collected 2008
TTTGTTCCTAAGTGACAACCTTTTTCAGGGAAGTACATTTTGCCAAATTCTATAAAAAAATATATATGGATGATGGACTTTTCAGAAATAATTCGTATTTTTGTACCAGATATCCATATTTGTAATCTTTATAACAATCATTATTATTATGCTTATTGGTACAATTATAATCCTTGTTGTTACAGCCGCTTTCTTTGTGGCTGGTAAGTTGCGCTCCGATCTGGTGGCGCTTTGTTCATTATTGGCTTTGCTTATTTTCCAGATATTGACTCCTGAGGAAGCCTTGTCGGGCTTCTCCAACTCGGTGGTCATCATGATGGTAGGACTCTTCGTGGTGGGAGGAGCCATTGTGCAGACGGGATTGGCAAAGATGATCAGTCGAAAAGTGTTGAAACTGGCAGGTACGAGCGAGTTGAGACTCTTCCTATTAGTGATGTTGGTAACAGCGGTCATCGGTGCCTTCGTCAGCAATACTGGAACGGTGGCTTTGATGCTGCCTATCGTGGTGAGCATGGCGGTGAATGCCGGGAGCAGTCCACGCAGATTGCTGATGCCTTTGGCTTTTGCCAGCAGTATGGGCGGTATGATGACGCTGATTGGTACGCCACCCAACTTGATTATTCAGGATACCTTGGTGCAGACTGGTTATCCTGCACTCTCTTTCTTCTCCTTCTTGCCAGTTGGTGTGGTTTGTCTCTTGGTGGGTGTCTTAGTGCTGATACCGTTGAGCCGCTGGTTCTTGTCACCTAAGGAGAAAGAGAATGCCGCTCAAGAGTCAGGCAAGAGCTTGAAGCAGTTGGTCAAGGAATATGGACTGACCAACAATCTTTTCCGCTTGAAGTTGTCGGATGGATGTAAGGCGATAGGCAAGACGGTCATCGACCTCGATGTATATCGCCAATATGGTATCAACATCTTGGAAATCCGCCGAGACAATGGTTCGCAGCATCGTTTCTTGCGTACGGTAAGCCAACAGGTGGCTTCGTCGGAGGCATTGTTGGAAGCAGATGACGTGCTCTATGTCTCTGGGGATGCAAGTGAGATTCAGCGATTGGCGACCGACTTCGGTTTCACGATGCTGGATTCAAGTTATACGGAGGCAGGAAAGGGTAATCAAGAAAGTGAAAACTCTGTCAAGAAATCCAATGATAGAAGTCCTTCTCTTGATTTCTATGATATAGGTATCGCCGAAATCTTGTTGATGCCTTCTGCTTCGCTTGTCGGAAGAATGGTGAAGGAGACTGGATTCCGCAAAAAATATAACGTGAACATCTTGGGTATTCGCCGCAAGAACGAGTATCTCTTGCACAATCTCGGTGATGTGAAATTGCATAGTGGTGATGCCCTCTTGGTGCAAGGCGACTGGAAGGACATCGCCCGACTGGAGCATGAGGATACCGAGTGGGTGGTATTGGGACAGCCATTGAAGCAAGCCGAAAAGGTAACCTTGGATTACAAGGCTCCAGTGGCAGGTGCCATCATGCTCTTGATGGTGGCTTTGATGGTATTCGATTGGATTCCGGTAGCTCCAGTTACAGCTGTGATGATAGCTGGAGTGCTGATGGTGCTTACGGGATGCTTCCGCAGTGTGGAGGCTGCCTACAAGACTATCAACTGGGAAACCATCGTGCTCTTTGCCGCCATGCTTCCGATGTCTCATGCGCTGGAGAAGACGGGTGCTTCGGCTTGGCTCTCTGATGCCTTGGTACAGTGTATGGGTGGCAGCGGACCAATCCTCATGTTGGCAGGTGTGTATTTTGCCACTTCGTTGATGACGATGTTTATCAGCAATACGGTTACGGCGGTGTTGATGGCTCCGATAGCCTTGCATAGTGCCTTGCAGATAGGGGTGAGTCCTGTGCCGTATCTCTTTGCGGTAACGGTAGCGGCAAGTATGTGTTTCGCCTCACCGTTCTCAACACCGCCAAATGCGTTGGTGATGCCGGCAGGTCAATACACCTTTATGGATTATATCAAGGTGGGATTGCCGTTGCAGATTATTATGGGATTGGTGATGATAGCCGTTCTTCCACTATTATTTCCCTTTTAAATAGGTGTTATTCTCATTTTGATTTGGCGTTCTGAGAAAAAAGAAGTACTTTTGCGGTCGTTTAAGTAAAAATACGATTAAGTAAGAATCAAAAACAGAATGCAATATGGAACAGATATTGAATCATTTTGAGAATGCGGCGTTTTCAGCTACTGCATGTGATATGGAGGGAACCATCGTCTATCAGAACGCTTTGTCTATCAAGCGTAAGGGAGATGTGAGAGGTAAGAGTGTGTTCGGCTGCCATAAGGAGAAATCGAACGAGTAATGAAGAAATTATTTTTGTAGATAAGAAAATGGAATATATGTCACAAGAAGGCTACGATGAGTTGGTAGCCGAACTGGAACATTTGGAGAAGGTGGAATTGCCTGCCGTGCGTGATGCCATCGCTGAGGCTCGCGACAAGGGTGACTTGAGTGAGAACTTCGAGTATCATGCCGCCAAGCGTGAGCAAGGCAGATTGTTGGGTAGAATCAGTTTCAAGCGCAAGGTGCTGGAGAATGCGAGAGTCATCGACAAGTCTCGCCTCAAGAGTGATACCGTGGGCTTGTTGAGTCAGGTAGAGATTACCAATCTCGCCAATAAGTTTAAGATGACTTACACCATCGTGAGTCCTCACGAGTCGAATATCCATGAGGGTAAGATTTCCATCAAGTCGCCTATTGCCCAGGCACTTTTGGGCAAGAAGTCAGGGGATGTGGTGGAGGTCAGAGTGCCTGCTGGTAAGCTGAACTTGCGCATCGAGAGCGTGAAATTATAAAGGAAAATATGAACAAGGATAGGGAAACTGCAAAGAAATATCTTCAGCAAGCTCTTGAAGGAGACTTGATGGCGATGCGCAAGGGTTTGAGTATGCCAAAAAGTGTTTTTTTGTTATGATTCTATGTTTGTTACTTCACCTCAGTCAACTTGCCTGTCTGTGAGTCGATGATATACCCATGCAGGTTCACATCCTTTGGCACCAAAGGATGGTTACGGATGGTATTAACTGTGTTTCTTACGGAATCCTCTGTATCGTGGAAACCCTCCAGCCAATGGTCCAAGTCGATGCCACAGAGACCAATGGTGTCGATGACATCTTGATGGATGCCTCTTTTTAGCATGAGTTCTTTCATTTGGGCACCATTCATGTGACAAGCTCCACAGTTGGAGTGGGCGATGACCATGATTTCCTCCACGCCCAGCTCATAGATGGCAACCAAAAGGCTGCGCATGGCTGAATCGAAAGGACTGATGACCAATCCTCCAGCGTTTTTAATCAACTTGGCATCGCCATTCTTCAAGCCCAATGCCGCTGGCAGAAGCTCCGTAAGGCGAGTATCCATACATGAGAGAATGGCCAATTTCTTATCAGGATACTTACTGGTAAGATATTTCTCATAGCCCTTGTTGGCTACAAACTGCTCATTATATTTGATGATTTCTTCTATAATCATAATGCTATATTTTAATCTGTTGTTACTGTTCGTAGATACAAAGGTACGCTTTTTGATTGAGAATACGTCATGCCATTCGTCATTTTTTGTGATTTGTAACATTTTTGGTGAATGAAAATGAAAAGAATGAAGCCTTTATAGGTTAAAATAGTAAAATATTTGATAGAAAACCAATGGAATGTTGGTTTATTATCAAAATATTTACTATTTTTGTAATAATAAAAAGTAATAAAGAGAAAATATGATTTCATTTGAAAGTGATTATAACAACGGTATGTTGCCTGAGATTATAGAGAATCTCAGCAAAACGAATGATGACAAGACATCGGGATATGGATTCGACCCATATAGTGAATCAGCCAAGAAAAAAATACGCAAGGCGATTGGCAATGAAGAGGCTGATGTATATTTCCTAATTGGTGGCACACAAACCAATACCACAGTCATCGACTCCCTCCTCTTGGGATGCGAAGGAGTCATTTGTGTAGAGACAGGACATATCGAGGTGCATGAGTCGGGGGCGGTGGAAGCCTTCGGTCACAAAGTGCTGACCATCCCTTCTGCTGACAGCAAGTTGAAGGCTGCAGACTTGGCTGATTACATGGAAACCTTCTTGGGTGACGAGACCCATCCCCACATGGTTCAGCCAGGTATGGTCTATATCTCCTTGCCTACTGAACTGGGTATGGTCTATACTCAGCAAGAACTTGCCGACATCTACGCCACTTGCCAGAAATATCAGTTGCGCCTCTTCATAGATGGTGCTCGACTGGGATATGGCTTGATGTCGGAGGCTTGCGAGTACGATCTCCCATACGTGGCAGAGCATTGCGATGTATTCTATATTGGTGGAACCAAGGTGGGGGCTATGTTTGGTGAAGCTGTGGTGTTCTCTAGAATGAAAGCACCGAAGTATTTCTTTACCAATGTGAAACGACACGGAGCTTTGCTGGCAAAGGGAAGAATGCTTGGCATCCAGTTTGACACCCTCTTCACGGATGAGTTGTATTTCAAGATTTCCAAGCATGCCATCAATATGGCTGCTGGCATTCGCAAGATATTTGCCAAGCACAATATACCATTGGCTTACGATTCGCCAACAAACCAACAGTTTGTCATCCTCTCGCCAACTCTTTATCAAGCCCTCTCCAAGCTTGTTGCTTTCGAGATTTGGGAGAAGAAGAATGAGCAAGAGATAGTATGCCGATTTGTGACAAGTTGGGCTACGAAAGAGGAGGAATTAGAGGAATTGGACAAGGCTATAGAGAAATGTATGGCTTAGAATCTAACATAAAGAATGGAGGAATCCCTAAGCGCATCTTGTTGGTTACCTTGCGGATGATGCCAGTGATGCTGTCTTCTTTCTCCGGTACCTATCGTGCCTTGATAGCTACGGTAGGCAAAATCTATATGTCGCATCGTAATATGAGATTATACTCTCTTCGTGCAGCTTTTAGCTTTGGCAGGTGCCGTGGCTGCAAGTGGTGTAGGCAAGTACATTCTCCAATCATCATAGGCGACTCCTCTCGGCCGCTATAGGCGCTTATGGTGAAGGAGGGTGAAGGGTGGTGAAGGGTTTTCATCCCAATTCATTTCTGTTTTTTAGTTGTGTGAAAATAAGTGCAAAAATTTGGCAGTCTCAATTATTCATTGTACTTTTGCCAACATAACCAAAAATGACTTATGAATCAATTTACTAAGATTATTGCAGCCCAGCTCAAGTTGAAAGAACAGGCTGTGGAGAATACATTGGCGTTGTTGGAGGAGGGATGCACCATTCCTTTCATCTCCCGCTATCGTAAGGAGAAAACCGGCAACATGGACGAGGTGAGCATCGAAGCTATCGCTCAAGCCAATGAGAAACTGAAGGAGATGGCGAAACGAAAGGAAACCATCCTCAAGACCATCGATGAACAAGGCAAACTGACCGATGCGCTCAAGAAACGTATCGAGGACTGTTGGGATGCCACCGAACTGGAAGACATCTATCTGCCTTATAAGCCGAAACGCAGAACTCGTGCCCAGATAGCTCGTGAACAGGGCTTGGAACCCTTGGCTCAAATCCTCCTCTTGCAGCGTGAGCGCAACATCATGCAGGCTGCCAAGAGGTTTGTGGGCGACAAGGTGGCTGATGTGGATGCCGCTATTCAGGGTGCCAAGGACATTATCGCCGAGACTGTGAGCGAGAATGAGGAGAGCCGCAATGCCATCCGTGGTGAGTTCCGTCGTGGTGCCATCATCACCTCCAAGGTGGTGGCGAAGAAGAAGAACGAGGAAGAGGCGCAACGCTTCTCTGATTACTTCGACTTCTCTGAGCCTTTGAAGCGTTGCAGTTCCCATCGCTTGTTGGCGATGCGTCGTGGTGAGGCAGCGGGCATCTTGCGTGTTAGCATCTCTGCCGATGACGAGCAGTGTACGGATAAGTTGAAACGCCATTATGTACATGGATATGGTGAGAGCCAGACCTTGGTGGGCGAGGCTGTAGATGATGCCTTCAAGCGTCTGCTGAAGCCAAGCATCGAGACCGAGTTTGCGGCATTGAGCAAGCAGAAGGCGGATGAGGAGGCCATCGTGGTCTTTGCCGACAACTTGCGGCAGCTTCTCTTGGCAGCCCCTCTCGGACAGAAGCGAGTGATGGCTGTTGACCCTGGTTTCGCCAATGGTTGCAAGACCGCTTGCTTGGATGCGCAGGGCAACCTCATCCATCACGAAATTGTCTTCCCTCATCCTCCTCGCAGCAAGCGAATGGAGGCTACCGCTTCCATCAAGCGTATGGTGCGCCAATATCAGGTGGAGGCGATGGCTGTGGGCAATGGTACGGCGAGCCGTGAGACCAGCGACTGGCTGCATGAGATAGAGTTCGATCATCCTGTGGATATCTATGTGGTGAGCGAGGATGGAGCTTCCATCTATTCTGCCTCCAAGATAGCCCGTGATGAGTTCCCAGACGAGGATGTCACTGTGCGTGGTGCCGTGAGCATCGGTCGTCGATTGATGGACCCATTGGCGGAGTTGGTAAAGATAGATCCGAAGAGCATCGGTGTCGGTCAGTATCAGCATGATGTCGATCAGACCCAGTTGAAGAAGAGCCTCGATACCGTGGTGATGAGTTGTGTGAACTCGGTGGGTGTCAACTTGAACACTGCCTCTCAGCATCTCTTGACCTACGTGAGTGGTTTGGGACCTACCTTGGCGAAGAACATCGTGGAGTATCGTCGTGAGAATGGTGCCTTTGCTTCCCGTGCCCAGTTGAAGAAGGTGCCTCGCTTGGGGCCATCAGCTTTCGAGCAGTGTGCCGGCTTCCTTCGCATCCCTGGAGCCAAGAATCCGCTCGACAACAGTGCCGTGCATCCTGAGCGTTATGCCTTGGTGGAGACGATGGCAAAGGACCAAGGTGTGACTGTGAAGCAACTCGTGGAGGACAAGGCCCTGCAGAAGAAGATAGACGTGAAGAAGTATGTGACAGCCGAGGTGGGTATGCCTACCTTGACCGACATCATGGCTGAGCTTGACAAGCCGGGCTTGGACCCTCGTGGAGAGGTGGAGAAGTTTGAGTTTGATGCGAGCATCAAGACGATGGAGGATTTGCAGGTGGGCATGGTGGTGCCGGGTATCGTGACCAACATCACCAAGTTTGGTGCCTTTGTCGATATAGGCGTCCACCAGGATGGTTTGGTCCATGTCTCCCAGATGTCCAATCGCTACATCAACGACCCTAGCGAGGTGGTGAAGCTCCATGAACACGTGATGGTACGTGTCGCCGAGGTCGATTTGAAGCGCAAGCGCATCGCCTTGTCGATGAAGGGAGTGAAGTAACTCTGAACAACCTCATAGCTTTCCTCGCCGACACCACTGGCAAGCTCTATTCCGCCTCCAGTGTGTCTCGCTATATGAAGTCTGTAGGGCAAGATGTTTCAACCAACGTTGTGCTCAGTTACTCTTCCTTCTTTACAGAGGCTTATTTGACAGATTTCGTTGAGAGATATGACATACATGTATGATGGCATTCGTCATCTGCACCTTAGGCAGTTTTTGCGTAATGGGCTTGAATAAATGTAAGTCATTATATATTGTGATAAAATCAAGAAGAAAGCTCTCTTGGAAGGGCTTTCTTCTTTTAGACCAATTCTAAATTACCTACATCTAGGTATTGTGTATTTTTTGATTTCATCGTAACTTTGCAGCCGAAAAAAACAACTAGTTTTATAAGGTGTAAGCAAAAGGTAAAATGAGGATAAAAATAACGATACTATTGGCATTTCTCAATGTGGCAGTGATGGAAGCACAGAACATCATTTGCAAGGTGGTAGATGCCAAGACGCAAGAAGCGATAGTCGGGGCAGTTGTCACACAGAAAAGCTCTAAAAAAGTATTGGCTATCACGGACATAGACGGCAAGTGCGAACTGTCTTCCTCTTATGAAGGAAATCTTGTCGTCATCACTTATGTGGGGTACAAGTCATTGACTATCCCTCTGAAAAACCACGCAATTATTCCATTGCGACAGAATGCCACTGCCTTGGGAGAGGTCGTAGTGACGGCACGTGCTAGTGATGGTCCTGTCACGTCCTCAATTATTGGTAGGGATGCCATGACGCATCTGCAACCCAATAGCATAGCCGACTTGATGGAACTTCTGCCTGGCGGTTATGCCAAAGATCCGAATATGGGTGAGGCTAATACCATCACACTTCGTGAGACTGGTACGATGGGTGCTTATGGTGCAATCACTAAAAACAACAATTATTCCATATCTTCTCTCGGTACGCAGTTTATGGTAGATGGCGTACCAATCTCTACGGATGCCAACTTGCAGTATTCGCCATTGTCGGATACGCAGTCTTCTGCTAGTTCCTCTACGGTGGAAAACAACCGCAACATCACCAATCGTGGTGTGGATATGCGCAGCATCTCTACCGATGACATCGAGAGCGTGGAGGTGGTGCGTGGCATTCCTTCTGTGGAGTATGGCAACTTGACCAGCGGTCTCATCAACATCAAGAAGATACGTCGTGCCATCCCACTGACGGCTCGTTTCAAGGCAGATGGTTATAGTAAGCTATTTTCCTTGGGCAAAGGTCTGCAACTTGATGGAGAGGGAAACTCGATACTCAATGTGGATTTGGGGTACATGGATTCGAAGATAGACCCTACCGACAATTTTGAGAACTACAAGCGTGTGACGGGAGCATTGAGATATACATTGCGTGGCGATAGAAAGGAAAAAATAAAATGGCAGTGGAACTCAGCCTTTGATTATTCTGGCTCATTCGACGACAGTAAGAGCGACCCTGACATCAACTATGGTAGGGTAGATGAATACAAGTCATCTTACAGTAGATTGGCATTGACCAATGGCTTCAATGTCAAAATGCCTAAGTCTTGGTTCAAGGAGTTGGATGTCAATACGTTGGTCAGTCTTCAGTTGGATAGGTTGCGCCAAACTCGTTTGGTTGCGCCTCAGCGATATGGCATCGTTCCCCTTTCTTGGTCGGATGGCGAGAATGAGGCTCAGGCTGTCTATGCAGAATATACGGCTCACTACCTTTGTGATGGCAAGCCTTTCAATGCTTATGTCAAGGTAAAGGGAGTCATGGGATTCAAGACTCCCTATACCCTACATACGATAAAGGTGGGAGCCAACTGGGACTTGGCAAAGAACTTTGGTCGTGGACAGGTGTATGATATGCACCATCCTCTGAGTGTGTCGGGATGGAGTTCGCGACCTCGCAAGTATTCCGACATTCCTTCTTTGCAAAACTTCTCTCTGTTTGCCGAGGAACTGCTGAAGGCAGATGTGGGGCAGAGTAAGGTGGAGCTGATGCTGGGTGTTCGACTCAATACTCTTCTAGGATTGGACAAACAGTATGATATGAGTGGCAAGTATTATGCCGACCCACGTGCCAACTTGGCTTGGCACTTCCCTAAGTTTGAAGTGGCAGGTAAGCCGATGTCTATATCTCTGAATGGAGGATATGGAATTACGACCAAGATGCCGACGCTCAACTATCTCTATCCCGACAAGTATTATAGCAACTTTATCTGTATGGCTTATTACGATACGGCGAACCCCGAGCAAGACAGCAAGTTCGTGGTTCATACTTATGTGCAGGAACCGACCAATTATCAGATCAAGCCTGCTCGCAACCACAAGTGGGAGATACGTATGGACATGGATTGGAATGACAATCGTCTCTCGCTGGATTATTTCCGTGAGTCGATGACATCAGGTTTCCGCTATTCTACCATTTATGGTGTATATGACTATAAAAGCTATGATGTAACCCAGATGGCGGCAGGGATGGATTATACCACATTGCCATACGAAAACAAGCGAGTGTTGGATGGTTATCAACAAGCCTCCAATGGTAGTGAACTCGTGAAGCAAGGCATCGAATTGGCGTTCACTTCCCAGCGTATCCACTGCCTGAGAACTCGCATCAATGTGACGGGAGCTTGGTTTCATACAAAATATACCAATAGTCAACCGCTATTCAGTCCTGTTTCCACGGTGATAGACGGACGGGCGGTAAGAGAGAAGTATGTGGGCTTGTACAACTGGAATGATGGACGAGAGAACGACCGGCTGAACACCAATGTCACCTTTGATACCCAAATACCAGAGTGGAAGTTGATATTCACAACTTCTGTGCAGTGTATGTGGATGATACGAACCAAGCAGATGTGGAAGAACGGAACCCCGATGGCTTATATGTCGTATGTGGATGGACAGTTGCACGATTTCAAGGATGCCGACAGAAGCGACCCTTATCTGATGCAGTTGGTGAGAACCTATAACGAAGAGCAATTCAAGCCCTTTACCGTACCCATGTCCATGTTGGTCAACTTGAAAGTAACCAAGGAGATAGGCAAGTACATGCGCCTTTCTTTCTTTGCCAATAAAATATTGGATTATCTGCCCGATTATACAGCCAATGGCAAGGTAATCAGGAGAAACGCATCACCTTACTTTGGTGTAGAGGCGGGATTTACGATATAATATAAAAAAGGAGTAAACAAGATATGAAGATACAAAAATGTTTTATGATGCTGCTCTCTTTGGCAGTCTTGTGCTTGATGGGAGCATGTGCAGAGCAAGATACGGACATTCCTCGTACTCAGGTAGAAGTGGGCTTGGAAAATCCCAAGGACGTGGAGGAATTGAATATTGTGGATCAAGAATTGAAACTGACAAATCTTACCACGGGCAAGACAGAATCCTTTACAGACTTCGAAGGTATCAACTTGATGGAAGGCTTGTATGATTGTTCCTATTCAGCCCATGCCACGTATGTGGCCAAAAACACAGATGGTGAGGAAAGTGAGGTGAAAGGAATCCTGAGTGGTAAGGCTGAGAATGTGGAGATAACGAGCAATAGCAAGAAAATCACTGTGGAGACCGCTTTGACTTTCGAGAGTGATGACTTTATCTTTGAGGAAATCTTCTTTGCAGGAACGTTGCGCTCTTCTGGCTCTCAATATTATGGCGACAGCTATATCAAGATATACAACAACACCGACCACGTACTTTATGCGGATGGGTTGGCTTTCTGCGAGTCGAAGTTCAAATCAACCCAGTATTTTGATTACTCACCCGACATACGTAAGGATACGATGACGATATGGTCGCTGTATGTTATCCCTGGAAGCGGAAAAGAGCATCCTGTCATGCCTGGTCAGTCACTCTTGCTTTGTGATACGGGCATCGATCATCGTACGGCCAATCCCAATTCTATCGATTTGAGCCATGCTGATTTTGAGTGGTATGATGTGTCAACCCAACCAGACCACATGGACATAGATAGCCCGACGGTGCCTAATTTGGATAAATGGTATTGCTATACGGAGTCATTCTATGTGCTTCATAATCGTGGTTATACGTCTTTTGCCTTGGCACGTATCCCGATAGATAAGGAAGAGTATCTGCAGAAATACAAATATACTTACCGATACACTCAGTATTTGCCAGCAGGTACTTTCCCTATGCAGCAGGAAGCTTATAAGATGCCAAATGCGTGGATTGTGGATGGTGTCAACTGCAGTGTGGAGGCAAAGCGACTGTGGAACATACTGCCTCCGGCATTAGATGCTGGTTGGACGCATTGTGGAAAAATAGATGGTGACAAAACTAGATATTTCCGTAGCGTGAGAAGAAAGTTGCAGTATCTGAATACTGATGGAACGATGCATTTGCAAGATACCAATAATTCTACGGAAGACTTTAATACGGAATGCATTCCTTCGATCGTGGAAATCCAACATACTGCTATTGATGCGCAAGGAACGAAAGCAAACAAAGAAACTTATGATGGAATCGTGGAGAAATAATTATGTGTTGCTTCTGGCATTGGCTTTGTCGATGTTAGGTGGAGAGGTGATGGCTCAAAGGGATGCTCCTTGTCGTATATTGGAGTCGGTGGGACATTCCTCCTTGGATGGTGAGTTCGCAGGCGAAGTGTTCATGAATCCGGCCATGCAGTCCTTGCATTACTCGGTTTCGCTCAATACACTCAGTGTGGGGTATGACTATCGCAAGGCTACCCAACCCATCTCGTTGGAGGGTGGTGATGGGCATCATGTGGGATTCGCCAATATTGATGCTTACCTTCGAAAGAACAAAGTGGTACTTTGGGGAAATGCCAGGTACTCGAATGGAACGACACGGAATGTGCTATTCAATGAAACTTCCGATTATGAGGAACTCTATCCTTATTTGATGGCAGATTCTGTGGGCGGCAATTCTAAGCAAGAACGTTATCATTTCATGGGTGGATTTTCCTGTTCTCTTGGTCAATGGAATGTAGCTGCTGAGGGAGAATATACAGCATTGATGGAATACCGCACTCGGGATCCACGTCCCAAGAATCTCATGGGAGATTTTAACATAAAGTTGGCTGCTTCTCGACAGTTGTGGCAACGCTATTGGTTGGGATGGGCACTCGTTGCTCGTAAGTACAAGCAGACCAACTTGCTCAAACTATATAATGAGGTAAGTGTGCCTACGATTTATCATCTCACCGGTATGGGAAATGACTATTATCGTTTTCGGGGCGACAATACTTCCACTTATTATAATGGTTATGGAGTCGGAACGATGTTGAGTTTAGCACCTGAGAAGAAGATGGGGTGGCTGGCTCATCTGGAATATGGATTTAGTAGAATCAACAAGATAATCTCTTCGCTCAATGAATTGCCAATGGTTACCTTGAGACACTATCATCAGTCGGCTACCATCGGTCATAAATGGAACATCGAAGGTAAGCATGTGCTGGGATTGAAGTTGAAAGAGAATTGGAGTCTTCGCAAGGGAACAGAAAACATCTTTGGAACGGCGCAAGACAATATCTATCCGCAGATTGCATCGGCTAGTCTGTACCGACATAGCCAAGTGGATTTTGTATTGCAAGGGATGTATCAAAGATGGGTGAACGATGGCTATTATGGTGTGCAGTGGGAAGAGGCTTATGGAAGGGTGGAAGAGAAATACCTAGAGCCTTTGCGCCGAATGAAATCTGCCTCTTGGACGTCTGTCTTGACCCTTGATGGTGCCAAGAAGTTGGGCGATTGCTTGTTGAAGGCTACAGCAAAAGGTAGCTATGACAAGTCAAACGGCAATTTGTTGGAAGTGGATGAGGCTGATAGGGGAGCATTGCTATTTACGCCAGTTAAGCACAAGTATGATTACTTGTCTCACGACCGTTTGGGGGCTTCCGTCATGCTGGAGACAACTTTCAGATACCAGAAGCGAGTGATGCCTTTTGTGAGAGTGGATTGGCAATATGAATTCTATATGTCGAGCCAGTATCAGAATCAACTGGTGGTATCGACAGGTGTCAGGTTTTGAAAACAAATGAGTGAATATATTATTAACTAAAAGTATAAATATGAAGAAGTTTACATTTTTATTGGTGGCGGTGCTCGTATGGGTGGCTGCTGCAAGTGCGCAAGATGCGCAAAGTCTGTTGAGTTTCAACTGGGCTCATTCTATAGATGGTGGTACGTCTGCTGGTGACAATATCTTTGACATGGCAAAGTCGAAGGATGGCTCTTATTTTATGGCCAATTCTTTTAGCACGACCAATCAAAGCCGAGGCGTGAACTTTGATTCTGAGCCTTTGGTGGGTGTGGATGGCAATGCCATACAGGGAAGTCCTTATACTGGAACAAGCAACAATGCCAACTTGCTTTTGCAGAAAGTAAGCAATACCGGTTCTGTGGAATGGAGCGCATATACCAAGAAGGGAGATATATCTGATGCTTTTCTTGCTTCTACTTCTGATGGAGGTCTGATTGTTACCTTGAAGACTCGTGCTTGGGTAGAAGAGGCAGGTCTTGACAACATCTTAGAGTATGTGGACGCAGCAGGTGCTACCACGACCATTAAAGATATGAATACACAGGCGAGCGAATATCGCTTCTTGGTGTTGAAGATAGATGCGGATGGCAAACTCGTGTGGTCTCGCTTGATCAATGGCTTGGTTCGTACAGATACTAAGTATGCCACCAAGAATAATGCCTATGTCTATAGTTGTGTCGTAGATGATGCTGATAACATCTATTTGGCAGGTAACTATCGTACAGAACTTTACTTCAAGAAGAGCGATGGCTCAAAAGAAACTCTTGTATCTAAAAATGCTGCCAACTGGAATGGTGATTCACAGGGAACTGTGGGTGACCTCTTCTTGGTGAAACTGGATAAGAATGGTTATTTCTCCAAGAGTCTTTTGGCAGATGGAACAGCTTCCTTGGCATTCTTTGATAAGATGGCTTATGCTGATGGCAAAATCTATGTTGATGGTCGTGTGCAAGGAGATGGCACTACCATGACTTTGGGCGGTAAGGCTGTCAATGCCAGCACTGAGCGTCAAACTCAAATCTTGTTATCTGTCAATACGGAGGATTTGAGTGTCAATTATGTGAATGCTTTGACTTCTGTGGCTAACAACTCTAATAGGTTCGTCCTTCAGAACAAGGCTGCTCAGTATATCAATGGCGATGTATATTTCACAGGTTTGCTCAATGGTGGCTTTAGAGCAGAAGGGGCAACTACAGACCTCATTAACAGCAATGCTGCGATGTTGAAGCCTTATGTCTTGAAGGTCAATCCAGCGACAGGCGAGGTGGCTCAAGCTGCTATCCGCACAGAAGGTGGCATCGGTGGCTTCTATGGCGTATATGAAGGAAAGGACAAACTTTATGCCTTTGGCTACGATATGAGCGCAGGTGCTGTTCTTGTACCTATTAACAAGTCTGATTTCTCATTGGAATCTGCTACTGTTGTTTGCAAATATGGTACCGTTTCTGTTTGTGGAACTCCATTGGCTGATGGTGGGAACCTGATCTTGGCAAATCGTGGTAGAGTTACCCAAAGTCCAGTATTTTTTGGCACAGATAAATCATTTGCGAATTTGCAAAACTGGGGTGTCGTTTATTATAGCTATAAGATCAATGATACCGCTACAGGTATTAACGAGATTAATAGTGATGCTCAGGCTGCAAAGGTGAATGTATATTCTACGGATGGTATCTTTATAAAGACAGCATCTTCTGTAGAGTCTGCCAAGCAAGGCTTGCCAAGAGGTACCTATGTGATTGGGAATCATAAGATTGCTATAGATTAAAATACGATTGATTTATGAAGAAACAATTCCTCGGTCTGTTCCTTCTCGCTGCAATCCCTGTATCGCTCTCTGCCCAAAACGTGGTGCAGGATGCGTCTATCCGACAGGGTAAGTTGAAGAACGGACTCACTTATTACATCCGTCATAACGACAAGGAGGCGGGACTCGCCGACTTCTATATTGCCCAGCGTGTAGGCTCCATCTTGGAAGAACCTCGCCAGCGTGGCTTGGCTCACTTCTTGGAACACATGGCTTTCAATGGTACCAAGCACTTCCCTGGCAAGGGCAAGAAACTCGGCATCGTGCCTTGGTGCGAGACCATCGGCGTGAAGTTTGGTGCCAACCTCAATGCTTATACCTCTGTCGATCAGACGGTATATCACATCGGTTCCGCTCCTATCAAACGTGAAGGCATCATCGACTCCTGTCTCTTGGTGCTCAACGACTGGAGCCAGTTTATCAACTTGGAAGCCAAGGAGATAGACAAGGAGCGTGGTGTTATCCATGAGGAGTGGCGCAATCGACGCACGGGCATGGCGATGCAGCGCATGATGGAGAACGTGATGCCAAAGATATACAAGGGAACCAAGTATGAGGACTGTCTGCCTATCGGAAATATGGACATCGTCGATCACTTCCCTTACAAGGACTTGCGCGATTACTACCAAAAGTGGTATCGCCCAGACCTTCAGACTATCGTCGTGGTGGGTGACTTCAATGTGGAACAAATGGAGCAGAAAATCCAAAAGCTCTTTGGCAAGATCAAGACGCACAAGAATCCTGCCGAGCGCATCTACTATCCTGTGACAGACAACGACAAGATGATTGTTGCCATCGAGAAGGACAAGGAGCAGCCTATCATCCTCGGTCATCTCTACATGAAGAGCGAGACGACTCCTGATAGCGAGAAAAACTCAGTGAAATATCAGCGCGAGGACTACATCAGTGGCTTGATTACCTATATGCTCAATGGCCGTCTATCGGAGAAGAAGCAGGTGGCTAATCCGCCTTTTATGAGTTCGACGGTGAAGAATGGCGAGTTCTTCGTGTCTCGTACCAAGGATGCCTTCAGCTTGAGCATCAGTTGCAAGCAAGACAATGTGTTGGGAGGTATCTCGGTGGCAGTAGGCGAAGTGGAGCGTGCTCGTCAGCATGGTTTCACGGCAAGCGAGTTGGAGCGTGCCAAGAAACTCTATCTCAATGCTGCCGAAAGACAGTTGAAGATGGAGAAGGACTACAAGAACTCCCACTATGTGAGCCTGTGTGTGAACAACTTTTTGGAGGGCGAACCAATCCTGACTCCTGCTTACAACTTGCAGTTGATCAAGCAGTTTGATGGTGAGGTGAATCTCGATGAGGTGAACAAACAGGTGGGTGAAATCATCACCGACAAGAACCAGGTGTTTATCATGTATGGTCCAGACAAGGAAGGCTTTGTCATTCCGTCGGAGTCGGAAATCGAAAGCACCGTGTTAGCTGCCCAGCAGAAGCAATATGATGCTTATCAGGAAGAGGAAGTGCCTCAAACCTTGATGGCTACCTTGCCTGCTCCTGGCAAAATCGTTTCGGAGAAGCCATACGGCAAGTTTGGCATGACCGAGATTACCTTGAGCAATGGCATGAAGGTGTATGTGAAGCCTACCGATTTCCAGGCAGACCAAGTGACGATGAGCATGAGGGGCGAGGGTGGAACTTCCGTCTATGGCGACAAGGATATTCCTAACTTCTCCTTCTTGACGAGTGCTGTTGCTGAGGCTGGTGTGGGCGATTTCTCAGCCACCCGTCTTCGCAAGGCTTTGGCAGGTAAGTCATTGAAAGTAGCTCCTGCTATCAATAGCGAGGGACAACGCATCACGGGAACCTCTTCTGTGAAGGACTTGGAAACGATGCTTCAGTTGACTCACCTCTATTTCACCTCTCCACGAAAGGACAGTGTGGCTTTCGAGGGAATGATGAATCGTACGCTTTCCTTGCTCAAGAATCGCAACGCCAGTTCGAAGGTGGTTTATAACGACTCGCTGTCGGCTGTGCTTTACGACCACAATGTGCGTATGGCTCCTGTCACCAAGGAGATTGCGGAGAAGGCAGACTATAACCGCATCCTCGAAATCTATCGTGAGCGTTTCAGCGATGCCAGCAACTTCAAGACCGTCTTCATCGGCAAAATCGATATGTCGCAACTCCGTCCATTGCTCTGCCAGTATCTCGCCACTCTTCCGGCTACCCACAAGGCGGAGAAGACCAACAAGGCGAATGTGGCTCAAATCGTGAAGAAGAACGAGGTGGTGAAGTTCGTTCGCAAACAGGAGACTCCGCTTGCCAATGTGAGTGTTTTCGTGACAGGCAATGTGCCTTTCTCGCCAAAGAATGACTTGACCTTGGATATGTTGACTCGTGTCTTGCAGATAGCCTATACCGACTCTGTGCGTGAGGAGAAGGGCGGAACATACGGCGTGAGTGTCAGCTTCTCATTGGAGAAGGAAGAGGATCCGAATGCCTTGGTTCGCATCTCTTATAAGTCTGATCCTAAGCGATATGACGAGCTAAATCCGATTATCTACAAGCAGTTGCAGAACATCGCCGATAACGGTCCTGTGGCTAGTAGCATGGATAAGGTGAAGAAGTACCTGAAGAAGCAATACGGTCAGATGGCGATTACCAATGATTATTGGAGTTATGTCATCTGGCATGAGTTGGATGATGAGGCTGACTTCGACAAGGATTACTGCAAGATGGTGGATGCCATCAGTGGTGAGGATGTTCAGAAGATGGCGAAGTTGCTGTTGCAGCAGAAGCAGCGCATCGAAGTGACGATGCTGTCAGAATAGAGTTTCCTTTATGGAAAATAGAATAAAACCTAAAAAGCAATGTACTTGCATCGCTTTTTAGGTTTTTCTTTTTATCTTTGCAGTCCTAAGATGGAAGTAGATGAAATCGTGTTTTCTACTAGGAATAATAATAGGAATAGAAATGATGGATAAGAATAGTATAGAGAAGAGTGGCATTAGCCAAGACTGTATCGAGTCGGCGTATTGCTTCATTCACCAGAAGTTACGTGTGTATGAGTTTTCCAACAATCCTACGCAGCGAGATGACATCGAGTATGCCATCAGCCAGTATGTGGAGGGGATGAATCCTGTTTTGTATCAGCTTCTTGCCGATGGTCGCAAGGATTTCTTGCTCGACCACACGAGGTTTGAGGAGGACATGCGTATGGCGCAAGATAGTTTGGAGAAATGCTTTTGATTTTTAAAGGAGCCTCTACTTGTATGGTTGAAGTACTCCGTCTCGCTTTTTGACCTCACATCTCACGGTTTCTTCGTAATGGCTTGTGTATTAAACTGTTGTAGGCGTGTGGTGTGAGCATTGGCACCTCACTCACACCACACGACACCACACTGATTAAAAATCCATATATTTTTAACCACCAAAAATGGAGGATTCTATACTCGCCAAATGTGAGTGAGGTGGAGTGAGGTGTGAGTGAGGTGTCTGTGTTCACACCACACAGTATATAAATATCTGTCAATCAGCTAGATGCGTATGTCTAAGTGCGGTGTGAGGTAGAAAATGGAATCTGTCTTCCCACAAAGCAACTCCTAAGGAGCTTGTACTGACTGTCCGCCTCGGGCAGTCACGCTGTTTGCCTAGAGCAGTCAGGCTGTTCGCCTATGACAGTCTTGTGGTGTCCTTGATGTTAGTGTCAAATCGAGTTCCTTCTTTCTCAACATCTGTTCCTATCATATCGTACAATTGCTTTCGTATATCTTTGAGTAGTTTTTTCAATAAGACCGTCTTGGGTCATACGTACGAGAATACGACCTATTTTTCTCAATTTCTCATCGTGGGTGTTACTAGAAGGGAACACTTGTTATAGTCCTTCATATACATCTTTACGCCAAAAGCTCATATCTCCAGCGTTATGAGCTAGTTGAAGTACCAATTTTTGGATGCTGGTCTCATTTAGTCCCTTCTCCTTAGTATAATGCCCTATCTGATTTGTCATTTTTGCTACTGACAGAGAAGTAGTATAGTGAGGAGCACGTCCCTCAATCAAACCCTTGTCATGAAGATGCTTGGCTGCAGCTTGGGTGATTGGATGATGTTTTTGCACAGCATCCAGCCATAGGCACTCTTTCAGCGACAATGAATTATTGGTCTTCGACAGATTGGTACATTTCTCATCTATCATCTTGCCATAGATGGTGACTCCAACTGTACGATGCTCATTGTCTATCTCATAATCAGGCATAGGAAGAAGCGGTTGCGCTGCTCTGTGTAAATCTTCTTGATGCCACGTCCCACCGTGTCAATCATGTTGAAATTGACCATTCCACGGTAAAGGCACTCGTTGCGATAATGGAGTTGTGGCCCCTTGTAATCCATCGCATTCTCGATGGTGCCAGGAATGAAACTACCACCATTGCCGTAGTATAATGTGCTTGGACCTTCCACGAAGACAATGCGTTGCTGTAAGGTATAGTCTTGATGGGCGATGGCGTTATGCATCGCCTCACGAATGGTGTATTCGTCGTATTGCTTAATTTGTTGTTAGGATTCTTTTTGTTGTAGAAATTCTTGTTGTCTGCTATGATTTCATTATCACCTTCTTGATGGGTAATGTTATAGTTGCGTTTGGCACTAAGAACTCTTAAAACTTCCCAACTTGGTGATAGGGGTCCATCCTCTTCTTTCAATTGGCATACTGCAATATAGGCACCTCTTTCACAGTATTTCCCCATTTTGATGAATATGGAATGTTGATCACTTTAAAAATATCAAGAACGATTTTAACGTTACCGTTGCTTACCTTTCTCACATAACCAATAAATGTATGGTGCTTAAGATTTTTGATAATCTCTTTTCGCACATTATTTGGTTGAGGAGTGGCAGGTTGCTCTTGTGTATTTCTGTTATAGTCATCTGCTTCCTCTTTATCAACAATAACTTTCTCCGTGTTTTCAATATTTTTCATAGTTAATCTCTCCTTGTTGTCTTTAAGTGAATGAAACAAGGAGGCAACATCAGATAGGTCGCTTTTAAGTTGATCTATCTGATGTGATAATTTATTTACCTTATCTTCGATGACTGTAGATTTGCTTTCATCGTCAATACTTTCTAATCTGTAGAGCAGACTTCTTAATAACTTTTCTAATTCCATATTCTCAGTCTCATATTATTATAATTTTGTAATCTTTCTCAATGAACTATTTAGTGTTGTTCGCGAACTGTTATTCTTGGTTGGCGAACTGTTTTGTGTTGCTCGCGAACTGTTTTTCCGAGTTGGCGAACTCTTTTGGGGTGTTACATGGAGCTATTGTATAAATTTGATATCATCTTTTTGAACTCAAGAGATTGAGAGCCTTTTTCAGTGTAGATGATATTTATATTGATGTTTGACTTCAATATATGGTCAAAATTGATATTATATTGCTTCATATTTTGGATGATATTATTTTTACTTTCTTTGTTATATGTAATAATATACAAGTTTTGCCGTTCTCGTTTTGTTATTTTTCAGACTCTGCGTTTATGTATTTGCAATATTCTTCAATGCTGCGTTGGATGACACCGCCAACTTTTAGTTGTTCTTTATACTGCATAATCATCATTGGACTCATGCTGCGGTTGAGAGCAAAACGCACGGTTTCCATGTCTGATTCTTTACATAGAATGATGCCAATAGTTGGGTTCTCGTTTGATCTACGTTCCTCTTGGTCAAGTGCTTCAAGATAAAATTCCAATTGCCCTTGATAAGCTGGATGAAACTCTGTGGTTTTTAACTCAAAAGCAACCATGCATTGTAGCTGTCTGTGATAGAACAACAAATCAACTTTATATGTTTTCCCTCCGACTTTGATGGGATGTTCCTCATCAATGAACAAAAAGTCTTTTCCCATTTCAAGAATGAACTCTTTCATGTGCTCAACAATACCCTTACGAAGCCTTGTCTCTTTGTATTTCTTAGGCAAACCAAGAAAGTCAAGGTATGCAGTATCTTTAAACATGGCAGGTGACTTTGTATACGTAGTGTGGAGAACGTCAGATTGGCTGTCTTTGGCACGTAATATCGAAGCCATAGTATCAGTTTTGATAGCTCGTTCTAATTGCTTGTATTCAAGATGCTCAAACTTTGAGTATATTATGTAAAATAGACGTTCTTCTGCTGATTTGCAGCGATTTAATATAAGTTGATGATTGCTCCATCCTGTAGAAAAAAGGACATAAGGAATTTGTGCCAATTGAATTGGCACAAAGTCTTCAAGTTGTATTTGTGCCAATTCAATTGGCACAAATTGAGAATTCTTATCCGAGTTCTTGTTAGTGAACAATTTGGGTAAATTTGTGGTCTCCAACAGTTGGCAGAACGAATCTGTACTATAGGTATCATAAAATTGCACCATTTTATATATCGTACGATAGCTCCATCCTTTGATGGTTGGATCTTGCGTTCTTATAAACTCTGAGAGTTGGCGTACAATACCTGCTCCCCATTCTGCATTTTTTAGTTTGTGGCTAATATATCCACCTACTTCCCATATCATGCGCAGTGATTCGTCGTCAATGGTTTTAGAAACTCTCTGACGATGATAGCTGATGATTCCAAATATTTGATTGAAATCATTTCTTATTTCGATATTTACATTGTTTTCTGCCATAATCTTTTAATTATCATATTCAAATTTATTCCATGTTTCGAGAACGAGGCACTTGGTGCGGTATTCACCGTATTGACGCAACTCGTTGTCTTTCAGAACTCGGAATGTCTCGTTGATGCAACCCTTTCCACAGACATTTTCTGGATCTAAGATGTAACGGAGATTTTCGGTGTTGAGACCGTAGAGGTGGGCGAAGATGGCGTCAAGCTCGGCTTGGAGGATGGCTCTGCGCTCTGGATTATAAATCCATGGCTGTTGGTTGCCAAGCTGAGGAAGCGAGGAACAGCGTTCCTCGCTCATTTTCCTTAATTCGTTCATCCTTTATGGCTACAAAACTCTCTAGGTAACTTTTGTAGCTGCCCTTTAAGTTTTCGTATAATTCAATTATGTTCATTTTATTAACTTTTTATTATTCAACACGGATATAGATGGGTGCCTTGTCTGCTTTGCAGTCTTCTTTTGCTCCACCAAAACAAGTTTGAGGCGGTTAAGATCTTTGTTTGCCATTGTTTATTTCTTTAATCTGTTACAAAGATAACATTTTTCTTTGAGAATACGGCAAAAATACAGAATAAATCTTCATTTTCTTTGCGGATTAGCTCTATTTTTAGAAAGTATTGGTGTTTTGGTAAGCTATACATTATTATATATAGGCGTAAGTAACTTCTTTTGTTATTTCTTATGTCTAAGTTGAAATTGTAGAAAAGGGCACTATATTAGTGTAATCACAAGAAACCATGTGAAAGAATGTAAAACGGAAGCAACCTTTGCCAACATTTATGAATTAGGAACAAATTATGTTGCCAAAATGTTGCCAAAAATACAAACTAAAAAATCCTAACCGCTTATTATCAAGCAGTTAGGATTTTTCTTCGGTGCGCCTGATAGGACTCGAACCTACACGGCCTAAACCACTAGATCCTAAGTCTAGCGCGTCTACCAATTTCGCCACAAGCGCATTTGTGAGTGCAAAGATACGATATTTATTTGAATAAAAAGAAGAAAAGAGGAAAAAATGTGCATATTGTTTGCTTTTTTCGGGAAATAATGCTAATTTTGCACCGAAAACCTAACAATAACATTTATGAAAAGAATATCTTTAATCGCCATAATGGCACTTATGGGTATCGGCTCTGTTGCCGCAAAAAGTTCTACAACCTTGCCTATTGTAGGTGAAGTCGTTAAAGCTACTAATCCGTTAATCCAATATGTGGGACGTGTGAGCTTCGCCAAAAATGAGACGGCTAGCTTCAACTTCCCTGGTACTTCTATCCTTGCTCGATTCCAAGGTTCTTCCTTGAAGATGATATGCCGTCCGATGACTGGCTATTTCATGGCGCAGGTGGATGGGTGTGAGCCTTTCAAGGTAGGTTTCAATGCAGAGCGTGATTCGGTGGTCACCGTGGCTGCTGCCTTGCCAAAGGGAGAACACCAAGTCAAGTTGATGTATGTGATAGAGGGATTGTTCCGTACCCCGGAGTTCCGTGGCTTCGTGCTCGACAAGGGCTGCTCGCTTGTGAAATCGCCCGACTTGCCTGAGCGCAAGATAGAATTCATCGGCAACTCCATCACTTGCGGCTATGGTGTGGAGAGTATTGAGATGACCGATCCCTTTGAGGATGAGACGGAGAACCATTGGCTTACTTATGCCAATATCGTGAGCGATAGTCTCAATGCCCAGCATACTTCCATTTCTCGTAGTGGTATCGGCGTGTATCGTAATTATGACGGACCTAAGGCTGGCTCTGATGAGAATATGCCTTGGCAGTATGAATACACCTTGTTTAATAAGCACGATGAGAAGTGGGACTTCAATAAGTATCAACCTCAACTGGTGTGCATCAACTTGGGTACCAACGACCTCTCTACCAATAATTATGACATCACTCTTTATGAAAAAAACTATCGTATGTTCTTGACGACGGTTCGTTCCAAGTATCCAAATGCCAAGATAGTCTTGATTACGGGGCCGATGCTGGGCGAGAAGGAGAGTGGCGAGCAGCGTGAGGTGCTTGACAGAATCTGTAGTGATGCCAACAAGAAGGGATTCACGCTCCCTGATGAGGTTCGTAAGGCTAGAAAGGGCAAGAATAAGGGCGACAAGGACATCTATCGCTTTGACTTCACTTTCCAAACAGGCGACTTGGGCTACGGGGCTAGTTGGCATCCTAGCAAGTTGCAGCATCAGAAGATGGCAGACGAACTGCTTCCTTTCCTTAGAAACTTGATGGGATGGGAGTAAGAGGCGTCTTTGGGGCACTTTCTGCTACTTGAATGTTTGAGAGTGCCATTGTAAGTACAATCATATTCTTAGAATGAAAGAGAGATATTGATGAGAATTTCGACAGATTTTGCAAGCCTGGAGTTCTTTTACTCTTTGGCTTGCTTTACTTTTATATTGTCTGGCGTGTTTTGTGCCGTCGTCAGATGGTGTCACATGTGTCATCCTTTTGATGAGCGAGGCGACTTTTTCTATCCGGCTCGCCGCCAGATGACCTTCTTTTATGCTGCCTTGGTTTTGCAGTTTCCCTATGTGCTTTGTCCTTTCGATGCCGACGCATGGTTTTATGTGAGGAGTTTCGGCATCCTATTTTATCCCGTCTGTTTCGCCATGGCGTTTCATCGTTATTTTCAGATGGGGAAGATGAGGCGCAACTTATCCTCTGTGCTTTATTTCTTTTTGCCTTTCTTGTTATTGGGCACATTGTCCCTCATGGTGCTATTCTGCAAGAACGAATTCTTGGTAGTCAACAAGTTGGTTTGGGAGTGTATCATGGGAGGATTGAGCATCCTGTTTTCTTTCCGATTGGTTCAGGAGAATAGATGGCTAGTGAGGATGGTGGATGATTATCATACCCAGGACTTTTCCAATGATTCGGATTTCCCCTTTGTCTTTGCCAGTAAGGTGATATACTTGCCGATGACATTCCTTTTGGTGATGTGGGTGGTGTTCCTGGCGGATAGTCGGACGCTGAAAGCCGTTATCGACCTGCTGGTCACGGTTTGGAACGTGATGTTCCTTTGCAAGATTTTGCATCCCAACAAAATCATTCATACAGAAGAGGACAAGGAATGTATGGCAATCATGGAGAAAGAGAACCTTCAGCGCGTCTTGCAAGAATCAGCCTCTTTGGAGGAGATGACGCCAATTCCCGATGAAAGTCGAATTGGGGGGGCAGATAATGTGATGCAAGATGCTTTTGAGGAGGAGAAAGCGAACTTGCGATTGCAGATGGAACAGGAAAACTGGGAGTCTGTGAAGAAAGAGGTCCTGATCATCGTGAGCCGTCGTTACTTGGAGCCGAGCTTGAAGAGAGTAGAGGTCATCCGGGATGTCAGTATGATGAACCATACCTTGGCAGGTACTTTCATCACCCAGGTGGGATTCTACAAGTTGGTGAATGCCTTCCGAGTTCGACACTACGAGAAGTTGATGGAGTCTTCGGCTGGGACCTATGGGCAAGAGGCGGCTGCCGAACTGTGTGGTTTCAAGAATCGTTGGGCTTTGACCAATGCTCGTAAGAGGCTAGGCGATTTCGACTATTCCTTGATAGAAGATTATATTTGATGGAATTGATGCCTAGGCATCGAATGAATCGGCGTGCATCCTTATGGCTATGGATGTAGGAGCATAGGGGGAGTCGAAGTGCATCCTTGAGGGTGATGCGCCTAGGAGCATAGGGGATGCGAATACGAATCCGTAAGGCGTTCCCCAAATAGAAAAGTCAAAATGGTAGTCTCCCTATGTGTATAAGTCTCTTTTTCATATAAGATAAGCTCGGAAAACGAGCGAAATACAAGTGAACGTGCGGTGGATTTAGTTAAAAAACGCTTAATCCATCGCACGTTCACATATAAAAACAGAGGTTCACAACAAAAAACTGACGTTCACTTCCGTTTCGATGTTTTTGCTTAAATTTGCCGATGTATAAGTTAAAATATTATTATTAACTGCTTCTCTTTATTATATATTAAAGATGTATATGAGAGTAAATATTTTGAAATGTATTAGTAAAAGTGAAGCTTAAAATCTATCTAATTATGAAAAAGAAGTTTTATCCTATGTTGCTCGTTGCAGCCTTGAGCTTGTCGGCATGTACGGACGTAACAGAACCCACTGTTGATTATGGTGGAAACACATTTATCAATGACTACTCGGCATTGGTAGATGCAGTCAACAACTTAAACAAGACGCTGAAAGAGCGATTTGATGCCCTCAACACATTGTTGAGAGACGGCATGGCAGACATTAAGTTGGCAGTAGATGCCAACACGGGTGCCATCACAGTATTGAGTGAGAATACAAAGAATGGTCTTAAAGACATCAACACATCTTTATTTAATGGTTTCGAAGCCTTAACCGCACAATTGACCACACTCACAGGTCAGGTAACCGCACAGGGCGAAGCCATCGTATACGCCATGAACCAGAATGGCGAAATCTTGCGTCTCCAGATAGACACCACAGGTAAGCTTATCTCGGCACAAATCTTGGCTTCTGGCAATGCTCTTGTAGACGTTATCAACAACCAGGGCAACACCATGGCTGAGCGCATAGCAGCCTTGACAGCTGCCGTGAAGGGCGGATTTGCCGACATCAAGGTGGAGATCAACAACAACACGGGTGCCATCACAGCACAGGGAGAGAGCCTGAAGGCTGGTCTCAACACCATCAACACGACAATCTTCAATGGCTTCACAGCTATCAAGACCACTATAGACGATAATGGTGACAAGATTGTGACCGCTATGAACAAGAATGGTGAGGTTCTGTGCCTGCAGATTGACACCACAGGCAAGCTCCTCAATGCTACCATCGTGGCTAAGGCTGATGCCATCATCAAGGCTATCAACGACCAAACAAAGAGTCTGGATGAACGTCTCAATGCACTCACCTTAGCTGTACAGACAGGTTTGGCTGACATCAAGGTAGAAATTAACGAGAATACAGGTGCCATTAAGCTTCTTGAGAAGACCACCCAGGCAGGTCTTGCTCAGATCAACACTACGCTTGTTAATGGTTTCACCAAGCTGAATACCAAGATTGACAACCACGGTAAAAAGATCGTGACTGCTATTGGTCAAATGAGTGATACGTTCGAAGCACAGAGCAAACTGCTCCGCCTCACCATCGACACCAGCGGCTCACTCATCGTAGCACAGCTCAAGAATAGCATCCTCGACCTCACAACAGAATTGAAGAGCCAGACTCTTACTCTGGGTAGCAAGATTGACGCCATCAACACCACCGTTGGTGCAGGGCTCGCAAAGATTGAGGTTGTCAACGACAAGATCAACACCACGCTCGACCTCCGTCTCACAGCAGTGGAGAACAAACTTGGAAACAACAACACTTCACTTGGCGAGATCAAGACAGAACTCAGCAACCTGAAGACCGCCATCGACAATGTGAACACCAACATCACCGCAGGCTACACAGCAGTAAAGGGTAGCATCGACGACATGACAGGACAGCTCACCGTTAAGTTGAGTGACAACACAACAGCCATCGTCAACATGGAGAACGGCATGAAGGATCAGCTCGTCGCTCTGAAGCAAATGATTGAGCAGCAAGGCGGCAAGATCGTTACAGCCATCGGTAAGAATGGTGACGTCATCGTAGCAGCAGTCAACGCTCAGGGCTCAGTTCTCGGAACAGCCATCACCACACAGGGTGGAGAGATCAAGGGCTCTATCACAGGTTTGGAGAACGGCATCAAGAATGCCATCACCCAGCAGACTACCGACATGAATCTCAAAATCGCAGGAGTGGTTGATGCCATCACAGCACAGACCGCCGCTCTCAACACAGCTATTGAAAAAGAATTGGCAAAAGTTGTAAAATCTAACAATAAACTGAAGAATGCCCTTACCACAGCCATTAATGAGCTGAAGGACAAGCAGGATGCCAACTCACAGGCCATGCTCAAGCAGTTGGAAAAGATGGCTGCCGACAACGGAATCTATCAAGATCCAGCCGACAAGACCTCTGTATACATGGA
>ULYL01016359.1_pt1 | contig 26755 bp, 16 predicted proteins | sample 1962211 | NCBI WGS metagenome assembly ULYL01 (sample SAMEA4835864, study PRJEB28245) | human gut metagenome | biome: gut microbiome; material: fecal sample | place: Denmark | collected 2008
ACGGCGAAAATGGCGTGCATTATCAAGGACTTGTACAACGGAAACAAGAACCTGCCGCAAGGGTGCGAAGAGGAAGCAGTGGGGCATAACGCGATTGTCGGCGGTTTTCAGGGGCAACGGCAATGGACGGACTTCTACCCGAACTGCGATTTCCCCGAAAGTATTCTTAACTCGTCGTTCGACTGGAACGGCGCGAGAGAACCGTATATTTTAGGCACGGAAAACGACACTCTCAATGCAACGAGTATGTTGTTTATGAAACTTCTTACTGGCAGAGCGCAGATGTTTGCGGACGTGAGAACGTACTGGTCGGGCGAAGCAGTAAAGCGAGTAACGGGTTACGAAATCGAAGGCAAAGCGAAAGAAGCGGACGGGTTTATTCACCTTATCAACTCGGGCGCTTGCTGTGTGGATGCTTGCGGCGAAGTCAAAGACGAGCACGGCAATGCCATAATGAAAAAGTGGTGGGAAGTAACGGATGAGGACATCGATACGATGATGAACGCCACCACGTGGCCGTATGCGGATTTAGGATACTTCCGCGGCGGCGGATATTCGAGCCGATTCGTAACGCGCGCGGAAATGCCCGCTACAATGATTAGACTTAACCTTATTAAGGGCTTAGGACCTGTATTGCAGATTGTAGAAGGCTGGACTGTGAAATTGCCGGACGAAGTAACGGATAAACTTTGGAAGAGAACGGACTACACGTGGCCCTGCACGTGGTTTACGCCGCGCGTAACGGGCAAGGGCGCGTTTAAATCTGCTTACGACGTAATGAATAACTGGGGCGCAAACCACGGCGCGATTTCTTACGGACATATCGGCGCGGATTTAATTACGATGTGTTCTATGCTGAGAATCCCCGTATGTATGCACAACGTAGACGAGAAAGACATTTATCGCCCCGCCGCATGGAACGCGTTCGGAATGGACAAGGAAGGGCAGGACTACCGCGCCTGCGCCGCCTACGGCCCGTTGTATAAAAACATAAGATAAAAATTTCAGATATGCGCGCGATTGCTTGACACGTCGTAGGGCATAGAGTGGAAACGGAACGAAAAAAAGCGAGGATGAGCCGAAAATCGGCTCATCCTCGCCACTTTTTATGAGTTTTGTTGGGTAAAAACGGAACACCAAGTTTTTAACAGGCTTTGTTGACATTTAAATTTGTGCAACATAACACATTTAATTAAAACGGAATTTTAGTTTTGCATTTGTTAGTCTTTTTTTGTAATTTCACCTGACCATTTAATAGTAACGTCGCTGTTTGTTATGGTGAATGTGAACGGACTATTGTTTGCCGGTTTTGTGCATCCTGTTGTTTCGAAATTCGGTATGTCAGCTGCTGTAAATAGTTGAGACTTACTCCCTGCTTTTACATCAAAATCGTCAATAGTGATTGTTATATCGGTTTTCCCTTCAAGAATATAAAACCTTTGAGTGCCTGTCATGTTCTGTTTTAAGTCAGAGGTTCCATTTGATATTTTCCAGTCGTTATAATTTATGGAATACATAGCGTTGGAATTTATTGAGATTTTGTTAATTTTAAAAACCTCTGAGTTGGACACATCACCAATTAAAAAACGGCTATGAACAAACTTCGCACTTGCGGTCATTTTAATATCAACTTTCAAAATCTTTCTTATATCGGCTGTGATTGTTAAACCTTTTGAAAGATCGTCCGATACGGTTACTTTAGTTGTTATTCCGGTAATATATCCTGAAGCATCCGTGGCATGTTCAAGTGTGGTTGTACAGCCTGCCGTAGCCAGGAAACCTATAAATTTATATCCTTCCGGTACGGTATACATTGCGGAAATCTGCGGGTGTGTCGATATGTCGGGGATTACAACAGATTGTCCTTTATAATAATACTTTCCCGTAGGAACACCGGCTTCAAGAATAGGTGTTGAATTTGGAATTACAATTGATAATTCGGCTTTATTATCCCATCCCGCATATAACGTCACACTGCCGGTTAATGGACCGTTAAAAAGTGTTTTGCATGCTTCGTCAATATACCAACCAAGGAAATATTTTGTTTTGCTCGTGTCGTCATTAGTAATTTTACCTAAATCGGCGGGTTTAAAATTTGCGGCTTCGGTTGATTTTACATTTTCGGCAGAGGGGGTATCAACCTCATTGTTGCTGTTAACGTAAGTAACAACATAAACCTCAACATCGGCATCGATAAATTCGCCGTATAATGTAATATTTTCGCCCATTCCTGATATCTGCGTTATAGGTTCTGTGCAAGCTTCATCGGAATACCAACGGTAAAATTTATAGCCGTCTTTAGAAAATGCGGGCGCAAGAAAGAAAGAATCTTCATAAGTGTAAGTTGTTTTATTGTATGCGCTGTTATCAACATTTTCATACTCTCCGCCGTTATATTTGTATTTATAAGTTATGGAATATGTGTTTGCCGTCCAGCCTGCATAAAGCGCGCACGAAATGAATATTGTTTGTCCGGTAGCTTCTTTTGTTAAAGCCTCATCGATATACCATTTATCAAAGGTATAATAATCTTTTGTCGGGGGAGTGGTGGGGAAATCTGCCGCTGATATGGTATAACCGTTTGCGCCGACGGTTCTGCTTATCGTTGAATGTGTTTTGTCGTTTGCTTTAAACGTAATGGTTGCCGTTTGGCTGTACCACACGAATTTACCGTTTACCTTTTTAGAATAATAAGTGCCGGTGCTTAAATTACGCTGTGCGTAACTGTTCTGGCTTGTCATAATATCGCCGGATGCGTTGACAGTTCCGGTTTCGTAATAGGGTTTACTGCCGCCTCGCATGGTTACATAAGAGCCGCTTGCGTTAACGATATTTAAGGTTGCCCCGGCTTGTTCTGTAGAAATATTTCCGCCCAAACTATACCCGCTTCCGCTTAAGGTGCCGTTTACAATCAGCTTTCCGTCTTTTTTGCCGTTACCGTCTGTATTTGCGGTGTAAAATCTCGTATAGCGATAGTTACCCGTGGTGGGAGCGGAAGCATAAGGCAAAGCAACGAGATCGACATTGTTTCCGAGTGTGAGTTTTCCGCCATTATCAACGGTCAGTTTTGCCCCCGGCAATATTAAATAATCGGAAGAGTTAAGCGTTAGAGTTGATTTGTTTCTAACGGTGATATCCATAAAGCCTACCGGTAAAGGAATACTTGTCGATGTTTTCAACGCAATAGTGATAAGGAAAACCGTTTTACTTATTTCGGTTGGCGCGTCACTGTATTTTCCATAGATTTCAATATTATCGCGATGATTCAATGTGGTTACTGTGCCTGTCGCTCTCTGGTTTGATAAAGCAATGTTACTATTAATATCCTTTGCTGTTTCAATATCTTTTTGATTTGTAATTACAGACTTAAAGATATAATCGGAAGCTGAAGAATCGCTATCAGCATTGAACATTCCTTTGTTGTTTTGGGTTCCTATTATAACAATAGTTTCATTTAATCCTATTGTTCCACTTACAGCATTAAGGTATACTCTTGCCTTGTAAATAGCCCCGGAAAAAACTTTAGTAGGGCAGGATATATTATGTACGGTATAAGCATTGGTCGGAAAAACTGTTTTGTACATGTCTGCGGCGGCATCGCCGCCGGGCCAATCGTAAATAGTTAAGGCATCAAGTGCGGTTGCCCCGGAATTCATCTGAATTAAGCCATTTCCTTTAATATATCCGTAAGCAGTTACAGAACAACCGGAGTTTACAACAATGTTACCGTTGTTCATAATAACGCCGTGGTTTTTGGCTAACGTTGTGCAAATAGAATATGAAAACCCGACTTCAGCCGCGGCAATCATAGAAGCGGAAGAAGACATAGTAATGGTAATCCCATTTGAAATTACAAGCGCGGAGAAAACGTTGCCTGCCTTATCATAACTACTATTAACGTCTTCTTCTTTTGTGGAATCGTTAAAAGACGCTATTAGCTTTTTGCCGGACAGCGTATATTTATAATCGCTTTTATAGTCTTTAAATTTTTCACCGTTACCGGCAGACAAAGACAGTTTAGAAAACGCCGTAATTACGTAGGAAGAATCATTAGTCGCATTGCCGCACAGGGTAATTGTTCCGCTCTGGGCGAGTGCATCTTCGATGGTATAATAAACATCTCCGACTTTAGCCGTTTTGTATTTTAAATAAACTTCTGTTTTGGTTAAATTAAAGTTTTTATTGTCAAGCGTTACTTTATCTATTTTGTATGTCGAGCCTGCTGCTATCGGCTTGCCGAAAGCATAACTGAACAAACCGTTTTCGGGTGTTACGGCTATTCCGTTGGTGCTATCGAAGTTCTGAGCATTGCCGTCGCTAATATATTGATAGATATCATACGGCAGTTTTTTCAGGTCGATTCCGGGATTTTGAGGGGCAGTGAATGTCGCCGCAGTAAATAAGTTTTTATCAAATAAAATTCCGCCGTCTGCATAGTCGCGTTCGATAATGCCGGAAAGCTGTATGTTTAATTTGTTTACTTTAAGTATTCCGTCGGAATTTGCTTTAAACGAGTAGTTGACAGCCGAAAGCCCATCAACTTTTGGAGTTATAGAAAACTGCCCTATGTCTTGCCATTGTGTATAGTCGATGATATAAGTTATATTTTCAAGCCCGTTTATAACCGATTCGTTCTCGTTGTTTACAAAACCATTTATTGTATAGCCGTTAGCGGATGGTTCTTCGCCATAGGTGATTTCATGAGGTTTCGCCGTTACGGTAAGTTCTTTTTTGGTTACGGTAAGTTTTCCGTTGTTTGCCGTAAACGAATAGTTAGGCGCAGAAAGTCCGCTTATATCAACAATAATATCATATGTGCCCACGTTGCCATATTGGGTATAAGTAGTTGTAAGCTTAACAGTTCCGCCGATATTTGCCGTTTCAGGCGTTTCGCCTTCTATCATTCCGCTGATTGTATAACCGTTGGTAGCGGGAGCGGAACCGTAGATGATTTCATGATTGTTTGCGGTTATGGTAAGTGCGCGGGCGGTAATAGTAAACGTGGCAGATTTGTTATTTTCGGCGATTACGTAGTTTTTGTTAGTAATGCTCGCAGTGGCGGTGTAGGTGCCTACGTTTATTGCCGAAGAGCCGCTTATATTTTCGCCCGTTACGGTTATGGCAAGCCCTAAATTATCGTTATTTACAACGTTTTTGGCGTCAGGCTTAAGGGTGTGCGCATTGCCGTCGTAAATAAAAGAATTGGCTGTTCCCCAGTCAAGAGTAACCGTTCGTTCATTAACCTTAAGCGTGCCGTTGACATAGGTTATTGCATAGTTTGAATTTTCAAGCCCATCAACGGTTATGGAATACGTACCTACCTTGTTATAATTGCATGTAAAATTCGGCGTGCCTAATTTGCCTTTATCGCAGTCGAGCAAGCCGTTATAAGTTGCAGTATAGGGGACGGAATCGCCGTAAGTAACGGTTTTATCTTCTGCCGTTACGGTAAGTGCTTTTTGTCCTATGGTGAAAGTTGCCGCCTCGTTTAAAGAAATAGTGTAGTTATCATTTGAAATTGTGGCGGTAGCGGTGTAAGTTCCCGCGTTTTTAACCTCGGTTACAGGGGTAAAAGTTGTCGCGCCGTGTGCCTTGTAACTAAACGATATGTTAAAATTTACGGCGGCGCCGTTTTCGGTTTTGGCGGTAGCGGTAATGTTGCTACGGTGATCTGTGCCGTCGTAAGTAAAGTCGACAGCCCCCGACCATTCAATTTTAACGGGACAGGGGGCAATGGTGAAAACTTTTATGGTTTTGCCGTAAGAAACTCTGCCTGCCTCGGAGGTTATAAGCACGGCGTAGGTGCCTGCATCTTTGGGCAGATCGGTGGTGTAGTCGCTGCTAAAAAATTCTTCGTTAAGATTTTCCGGTTGAGTGTCGGGAGCACATTTTTTTACTCTATAAAGTATATTTTGGGCATCAATGGCACTGCCGGGCAGGGTTTGCACACCGCCGACTGCTGCGGCAGACATCGAAATGCTGATAGAACGGCCGTTGAACGTGTAGTTCCCGGTGGGTTTACCGTTGTTTACGTGCGCGCCAAAACCGAGGTCGTCGAATTTAAAAATGCTGTTACCTGCAACGTTCGGCACGACTTTTTGTTGACTTATCATCCAATCGGCGGAGCATATCGTGCAGAATAAACTTGCAAAAAGGAGTACTATCAAAACGACAAGCTTAAAACTCTTGCCCGAAAACGCGCGTTTAATTTTGCCTGTTGCGTTGCTTGTTTTTACGGCTTTATCGGTTGAATTTTCAGCCGCGCTTTCCGTTGCGGTTTGCGCGTTAAAGTTGTAAACTACGCGTTTTTGCACGATATGCACCTCCTTTTTTTCAGATTTTTTTATATGATGATTTTCAACGATATATTACTTATAAATTTTAGAAACGCGGGCTTCTATCATAAAAGAGCCGCCTTTTTGCAAATATTTGTAAAGTTCTGCGTAGGTATTGTTTGCGAGTTTAAACGTAACCGTAAAGTTTTTTTCGGTAGTGCTTTCGGTGATGCCTATTTCGTTTGAAGGCGCAATTGCCCGCAAATAATATTCGCCGTTATTAACTATTTTTTCGCACGCGATGTTCTTTTTACCTATGTCGCAAGTAGCCGAAGGAATAACGCCGGCGGCGGTACGTTCGTCAACGCCGGTAAAATAAAGGGTGAATTGTAAATTCATGCCGTTGGTTGCTTCTAAAAAAGCTTTTGCGTTGCCGCTTTTAAAACCTACGTCAAACGAGATATCGCCGGTAGCGGTAAGATTGCCTTTGCCGTCGGTAAACCCGGAGTGGTAATAACTGAAACCGACAGGGCTGCTTAAAACTATGTAATTCTGGCTGTCGGTTACGGTGTACACCTCAAAGGGAGAGGCGTTTACCGTGTATTTTACGTTGGGATTCACTATTATCCACGACGAGAACCCCACGCATATTACCGTTATTACCGATAAAACGGCGCACACAAAAACCGAAGATACTTTTAAGGCAGCAGCTTCAAAAAATTTATTAAGTTGTTGCGTAATGGTTTTTTTCATAATCAGGTTCCGTTTTTTTGTTGTTGGTTGGTCGGGGCGTTTGCGTTGTTTTAATGCGGCGTTTTGTGTAAGCCTGCATTTTTTACTCTTGCTATACGTGTGTCGGAAAGATGTGAATTGTGCGAAATATAAGCACAATGCGAATAGCGTTGTTGTCGGTAGTTAATCCGCCACGGAAAAAAATTTTTAGAGAATCTATAATATAATTATATAAATTTATTTGGCTCGTGTCAACGAAAACGGGGGTTGGTGCCTAAAAACGACAAAAATTGACAAAATTTCGTTTTTGCGTTAAAACAGTTGCCAATTTAATCGTTTTGTGATAATATGATAGCAGCGTAGTAAGTATAAGGGCAGGTTTATTTTAACGAAAAACAGATCGTAAAAAACGCTTGTTTGTTTATTTAATATTTGCAAGCGGCGTGAAATGAATATGTAAATAGTAAATAAGGAGAAATTTAAATGAAGTCTAAATTAACTATTTCTATTGCAAGCATTTTGTCGGTGCTGGTGCTGGTGGGCGTAGGCTTTGCCGCATGGGTTATTATCAACCCGAATGTTAATAAAGAAGCTGCAGGGAACATTCAGGTTGAAGAGGTTCACGATTTGAGTTATTCTCTCAATGCTGAAATGACCGGCAATATTGTTTTTGGAGCGACCGAAGCAGAAACGACATACAAATGGCTTACGACTAAAAGTGGTACTCCGGAAAGTTTGACTGCTACTTTAAAACTGACTGTAAACTACAAAGAAAATGGTTGGGATGTGCTTCCCCAAAAGTTTTCTTTTAAAATTGAAACTACTAATGACAACGACAAGGTTTTTAATGCGTTGAGAGATGCAACTATAATTGCCGATAAGGTTACTTCGGGCAAGCATATTCTTGCTAACCCGACTATAAAGTACACTAAAGCAAATGAAGAGACTGAAACGACTGCTACTCTTGAAATGAACAGCACGACTACTGTTGATATTGATCGTACTGCCTTTGTTAAAGATGATACCGCTCATACGGCTACGCTTACTGTTAAAATTGTTTTTGCTTGGGGTGGTGATTTGTCTGGACTCAATCCGTATGAATACTATAATGCCAAAGAATACTCAGATACTTTAGCTGCAGAAGCGGCAGGCGTTTTAAAAGATCTTTATCAATTAAAAAATGTTGGTTATAAAGTAACGGTTGGCGGCAATACAACGCTTCCCGCCTAACGCTTATCAATAATAGTTTTAAATAAAAAAGTAATAAAAAAATTAAACGTGGCGTAATATGTTTAAGCATATTATATTACGTTGAAGGAGAGAAAACAAATGAAAAAAACTACACGTAAATCTTTTTCGCGCAAAGCAATAGTCGCTGTTATGAGCGTGTTTTTAACGGTTTCGTTGACGGCAGTCGGCTTTGCTTCCTGGTTAATCAGTAACAATGACAGCAAGGAAGGAACAGGCAACGTAAACGCTTCTGACGTTTCCGACGCTATTTTGGACGTTACAATCAACAATGCTGAAAATCTCGGTAACATCAATTTCGGACCTCTTAAAAACGATAAAACAGGTACTATTCGTTATAATGAGGCAGAAGCCAAGGATATTGAAGCTCTTGAAATAACCGTCAGCGGTTCTATCGATAACTATAAAACGCTTGCTAAGATGAGTATTACCGTAAAATGTCCCGATACGATTCTGACCGCTGCGGGTTATACTTGGACGGGTGAAGATGGCGCGAGAGTTTACACTTATAATAAAACTAAGGCGTACATAGCTCTTCCCGGTTGCGCTGTAGATAAAGACGGAAAGTTTTTGCCGTTGACTGCAGGCGGGGAAACAACAAAAGCTTTGGATTTTGAAAACGGAAACGCGTTATTTAAAGGCACCGATGAAAATAAGAAGACATTTGAGACGAAAATATCGTTCGGGTGGGGTGCTTTGTTTGAGGGGAAAAACCCCGGCAGATACCTCGACGGCGAAGACGGAACTCTTTCGGAAGAAAATAAAAATGCTCTTCTTGCAATAATTAACGAAGGAAAAGACGAAACCAGTCAATATAAAACGATAGATGCTAAAGGGGATGCCGAAGCGAAGCGCGATATTCTTACCGCTATGAAAAAGACTATTGCGGCAAGCGAAACTAAATTCACCGTAGTTGTCAACGCGCAGGCGAAATAATTAAATAAAACCAAAGGGCAAAGGAGTCAACGCCTTGCCGGAAAAAGAACGGAAAAAAGTCCTTTCGCTTAAGGCGTTAAACCTTGAGCAAGGGACTTTTTTGAAAATTTACAAAAAATCTATTATTTTTAAGGCAAAATTAAGGTAAAATGTCATCGCTCGATATAATTGCGCTTGTGGTAACCGTGCTTGCGCTCGCGGCGTTCTCCGCCGTTTTCACTCTGCTTTTCGGCGCATATAGCAAAAGCGTTGTTCAGAACTATAATGACGGAAAAAACGACGCCGAACTTATAGCTTCTTTCGTGAACGACAAGCTTAACAACAAAAACGTTAAAAAACAGCGGCGGGCTGTTGTTAAACGGGTTGTCGGCTCGGTGATAGCCGCATTCGTGTGCATATTTTTCGTGCTTGCCGTAATCAATAAAATCAGCGGAAATTCGGTGGTTTTGGGCAATAAAATGCTTATGGTGGTTGCAAGCGGCTCTATGAGCGAAAAACACCCCAATAACCAATATTATCTTGACGGACGCGACGATCAGTTTCCCACGTACAGCATAATTTTGCTTGAAAAGGTGGACTCTCCCGAAGAACTTAAACAATACGACGTTATTGCTTACGTAAACGACAAGGGCGTAAACATTATTCATCGTATTTTTCGCATTAACAGCGACGGCACCTATACCACTCGCGGCGATGCCAACCCCGACAGCGACAACGATCACCCGCCTTTTGAAAGGGTGATAGGTAAATACACAGGCAAATATTTGCCCACGATAGGCATTTTTATTCTGTTTTTTCAGTCGTATTCGGGTATTGCCACCATTGTTGCCATTATTTATTGTATGCTTATGATAGATAACCGCAACAAGGCAATGAGCGAGGCTAAAAATCAGCGTTTATCCGCGCTGAAACAGGCGCTTAACCTTGACGAGGTTGTCGGCGTGGACAAACTGACAGTGGAATACGTGGAAACGCTCTACCTGAATAAATTTATTTATACTTTCGAACCGAACGGACTGGTTACCGAGGAAATCCGCGAAGAAATTCTGAAAAATAATCCTCCGCCCGAAAACGACGGAAATTTGCAGAATAAAACCGAAAACTCTTCGGACGGCGGCGAGAGCGAAAAATCTCAATAATCGCAAAAAAACGACGGCTGACCAAGACGTGCGGCCGCCGACTGCGGATTAAATACGTTTGCAAGGTTTAATTCCGTTATAAAAATTATAAGTTAAAAAGAAGGGGCGGTTTATGATAAAAACCCTGTTTACACGAAAAACTTTTATAGCGATATCGCTATCTGTTATGTATGCGGTGCTGCTGGTGTTTACCTGCGCCTGTATAGACGGCGCGCACACGTTTTTTCCAAAGAAAAATTTGGTAAATATGCTTGCCGTCGGTATGCGTTTTGAAGAAATCGCAGGCGGAACCGCGGGTTTCGTTATGGTTATGCTGCTTGCCGTGTTCGTTACCATTGCGGCAGTCGCCATTTGCTTTGAAAGGCAGTTTGCCGTATTTAAAAACATTCAGCCCGAAAGCGGAAAAATGTTTTTATGGTATACGGGTACAGCCGTTGTGTGCATAGCTTTATCGCTTACGTTAGGCGCGCTTATGCAAAGTCCGCTTACGAGCGAAAACATAGGCAAAGCCATGAAATACCTCGGGCAGGTTGTTTTGCTTACTACGGTTATTTATATCGTTTTGTTTGTGGTTATCGGCGCGCCGGTAATGCTTGTGGTAAACTTTTTACTTGTGGATAAGCCTTTCCGCTTTTTCTCGAGCGCGAGTCAGCCCGAATTTGACGACGACAACGTCAGTTTAGACGTTACCGGCAGTTTCGACGGTCAGTCTACTACCGTAGGGCAACAGGTTATTTCCGACGGCTCGTCTGCCGCTGCCGCTGCCGCTGCCGCCCCTTCTTACGACGGCTCGTCTGCCGGCGGCAACGGCATAGGCAAACTCACCGGCGACGATACCATTATCCGCGACAGGGAAGAGGTTTTTCCCACGCTTACCGCTATCGACGAAAAATACGAGGGCTTTGAGTTGCCTGCCGCTAAGGGCGACGACGTTTCGCTGAAAGAGTTGGCAGAAAAGTTCAGACTTTATCTTGCCAAAACGCAGGAATTATATTTCGATATAGATACCGTCAGGTTTTTTATCAGCGGATTTGCCGCAAGTCATTTTGAAATTCTTGAGGGGCTTTCCGGTACGGGTAAGTCGTCGCTTCCGCGTTATTTTGCCGAGTTTATAGGCGCAAACGTGCTGTTTATGCCGGTTCAGGCTACCTGGCGCGATAAAACCAGCATAATCGGCTTTTATAACGAATTTTCTAAAACTTATACCGAAACCGAATTTTTGTCGGCTTTGTACGAGGCGAATTATTCGCCCGATACGCTTAACTTTTACGTGCTTGACGAAATGAATATTTCGCGCGTAGAGTATTATTTTGCCGACCTTTTAAGCGTACTCGAATACCCCGTTGCCGATTGGAAACTCAAAATTATGAGCGTTCCGCACGATTTTGTGCCGCCCGTAAAACTTGAAAACGGGTTTGTTCGGATTCCCGAAAACAGTTACTTTGTAGGCACCGCCAACCGCGACGATTCTACGTTTACCATTACCGATAAGGTTTACGACCGTGCCATTACTTTGGAGTTCTTAAATAAAAACGACGCGTTTACGGTAAGTGAGAACGTTGAAAAAATCCACGTTACCGCTTCCGCTTTGCGTGGACTGTATGCCGCTGCCGAAGCCGATTCGGCAAACGCTTTTAACGCGCAGGATAAAGCCAGACTCGACAAAATTTCGGGGTTTGTTTACGATACTTTCGATATTGCCGTAGGTAACCGTATTCTTAATCAGCTTGAAAAAATCGTGCCTGCGTTTATCGCGTGTGGCGGTACTAAGGAAGACGCACTCGACTTTATGCTTTGCAAAAAGTTGTTCTCTAAACTCGAAGGGCGTTTTGAAGATTACGTTAAGCCCGCTTTGGAAGAAACTCTTGCGCTTATGGATGAAACTTACGGCAAGGGTACGCTTTCCCGCAGCGAAAAGGTGATAAGAAAAATCATAAAAACCCTGTAATGCGGCAGTTATTGCGGTTTTAAACGGATTGCGCAACGAGAATATTCCGCAAAAGCGTGGCGGACGAAAGAAAAATAATATCTTTCGTCAGGTAAAAAAAGTATGATAGCAACCGGACAACTTCAATTTAAAAGCAACGCTCGCGCCGCGGAAGAATTTATTTCGCTGAACGGCGGTTTGGTCGGCGCATATTCCCATGCGGAAAGCGCAGGCGACTTTTCGTTGCAAAAAATTTCGTATGAAGAAGATTGCTCGTACTTTAAAGAAGCGCTTTCTTTGTTGGGCATAATTTTGTCGATAGCGGAAAAACCGCACGTTTCAACCAGGCGCGAAGAAGTTTTTGCCCGAATCGAACAGGCGGGGCAACTTTCCGCCGACGATTTTAAGCGCGTATGCCGCGACGGCAGTTTATGGAAACGCCGCGGTGTAAAAATGGTGCCGGAAGAGTTGTATTATTTTCGTAACGAAGATGAACTTTGTATTTACGAAAACAGATTCATCGTTCTTTTAATTGACCTTATCGGCAAGGAAATTACCGAACTTAAACGGGTTTACGGCGAAAGATTGCCGCGTATAGGCGAAAATACCGACGTGCTTTACGCCGGCGACGCCGGTATGGCGTTGGATTTTGCGCGCAATATAGAAAAACGCGTGGCATATTTAAAAAATACGGGGTTTTATAAAATCGTGGGCAAAGAAAAACCCTTAAAAGGGAGAATTTCGCCCACTAACATTCTGCTTAAAGATTTAAAATATCGCGCATGCTTTAAGTTTTACAACGGATTTCTGAAATATCAGTGCGAGGGCGAAGAAGCCGAAGATTTGCGATCCATTATTAAAATTTATATTTTAAAATCGCTTAAAAGACTCGGTTTCGATTTAAAAGAAGGAAAAAACTTAAACGAGTATAAAGCCTGCGACAAAGAATTTTTGTTGAATTTCGACTTTAATAAAAAAGGTGCGGTAATTCTCGACGTAACGCATAAAATAAGCAAAAAAACCGTTAAATACGCTCTTTTTGCGGAAGACGGACGTTCTGCCGAGGCCGCGGAAGAATTTGCGTCGGGCGACGACGGAAAAAATTTCTGTTCGGTTGAAATTATCGGCGAATGGTCGCTTAAAGACGGCGTTACGCACGAACTTTTGTCCCGCGCGGGGCAAACGGAAGAAGAAATGATTTATTCGTGGCTGGCGTCTAAAATAAGGCTTATACGCGCCGATGCTTCGGTATATAAAAAATATTGCCCGGCGTGCGGCGTAAGCGGCGTTTATGAAAACGACGGGGATTTTTCCTGCCCGAACTGCGGCACGCGCTACGCTTTTACCCAAAATTCGTCGGGCGAAAGCGTTATATGGATTTGTAAATTAAGGAGAGAGGTATGAACGGCGAAAACGTATTGAATCCGACATCCGCGGAATCCGGGCGCACGCCGTCGATTTTAATCGAAGATCTGCACAAAGCCTACGGGAATAAACAAGTTCTGAAAGGACTTAATTTAAAGGTTTATCCAGGTGAACTTTTCGGCTTTATCGGGCGGAACGGAATAGGTAAGTCGACTACTATCGACTGTATGATAGGCGCAAAGCAGTTTCAGAGCGGACGTATACTTATAGACGGCTTCGATATCGTAAAACAATCGCTGGATGCCAAAAGAAGATTCGGTTACGTCGCCAGCGAGCCGTCGTGCTATGAAGTTATGACCGGATACGATTATCTTGAATTTATAGCTGGAATTTATAAAATATCCGAGGGCGAATTTATTAAAAATTACGCCTATCTGTGCGGACGGCTTAAACTCGATTTAAAAGAACTTAAAAATCGTATTTCCGAGTATTCCCACGGTATGAAACAGAAACTTTGCCTTGTGGCAAGTTTGTTGTTTAACCCCGATATATGGGTGCTTGACGAGCCGACCGTCGGACTTGACGTTATGGCTGTCGAAGAACTTAAAAAAATGATGCGCGAATACGCCGATCACGGCAAAACCGTGTTTGTAACGTCGCATAACATCGAACTCGTAAGCCGTATTTGCGACAGAGTCGCCATTGTAAACAACGGCGTTGTTGCGGCTTTATACGATTTGAATAAAGAACCTAACCGCAGGTTGCAACTGGGCAAGTTGTTCATGGAAACGTACGGGGAATAAGCCATGCTGAATTTGCTGTTAAAAGATTTCAAACTTATGTTTTCGGGAAGCGCGAAGCTTTCCGAAAGAATAATATCCGCGGTTTTTACTGTTTTGTTTATAGGCTGTTTCGTCGCCGTGGAATGGTTTGTTTTTAGCGGAATCATAAGCAAAATATCCGACGTGGCAGGTGCTAAAGAGTCGTTTTTGTGCGTGTTTTTGTTTGTTATAATCGTTCTTTCAACCGTATCGTGCGTGATGTCGGCAAAAAAACTGTTTTTCGACCCTAAGGACGTTGAACTGTTATCCAATCGCCCCGTACAGAGCGGACAAATCATATCTTCCAAACTGGTGCTTTTGTTCCTTGTGCAAACTTCGGCTGCGTTCATGTTCGAATATCCGCTGTTCATTGCTTACGGCGTAAGCGAGGGAATGCCGCCGTTGTTCTATTTTACCGCGCTGTTTTATCCCGCATTGTCGTTCGTTACGGAGGCGGGCGTGGCTTTGCTGGCGGTTTATCCCGTATATCTCGTTTCGTGCGCGCTTAACAATCATCCGCTTATTAAGCTTTTTATTGTTTCCGCGGTGATGGCGGGGCTTTCCATCGCTTATTCGTCGGTGCTTGAAATATATTCGTAGAGCTGCTTTCGAATAACGGAATGGCGGGGCTTTTCACGTCGGAAAATATGGCAAATCTTCAAAAGTTTAAAGAGTTTGCTTTCCCCGTGAACGCCCTGCTGAGCGTATTTATAAGCAAAAAAGGTTATTCGCTTCTTGTGTATCTTCTTATCTCTTCGATTATTTTTGCCGCCGGACTTGTTTACACCGTTTTTTCTTATAATTACGTGCGTAACGTTAATTTTGCGGCAAAGCGCAAAAGCAAAGAAAGAAAACTCAGAATTTTAAGCGTTCCCAAATCCCTTGTAAAAAAAGAATTGTCGCTTATTTTCGGCAATTCCGAAAATATTTTTTCGTATACGGGGCTTATAATCATTCAGCCGTTTTTGTTGTGTATGGTGCTTAAATCTATAAATACCGCATTCAACTCCGGGACAATGACTTATTATATCAATTACATACCCGGTTTTGTGGCTTTTACAGACGCGTTTTTCGTTATGGTTTTTTCTACTACCATAGCGAGCGGCGCAAACCGTTTTATCTCCATGGAGGAAAAAACGGTAAAAAATATGAAAACCATGCCTGTAAACCTGCATTTGCAACTGGCAGTCAAATCCGGTTTACCGTTTGTTCTTTCGGTTGTTTCGCTTTTTGTATCGATCGCGGTCTTGCTTGCCGCGGGCGTTATGGGGTTTGCTTCGGCGTCTTTCTGCTTATTGCTCGGTATATGCGCGCTTGCGCTGTACTACGTGGCGTCGCTTTACGAAGAACTTAAAATAAGACGGGCAAAATCGCGTAAAACGCTTATATCTTCGGCTGTATCATATCTGCTGCCCATGTTTTTCGCCGTATTTTCGGCTATACTTGCTTATTCGGGAATTCACCCTTACGTTTGCTTTGCCGTCGGCTCTGTGCTGTATATAGGTCTGGCTGCGGCGGGCGCGTTTATCGTTTATAAAAAATCGGGACGGCTGTTCCTCGAACTGGAGGCGATAAACTGATGAAAAAGAAAAATCTTGCGGTGTTGCTTATCATACCGTTTTTGTTCGCGGTTTTAACAACGGTTACCATAAACACCACGTACATTTACGTTGACGTAGATATTTCGGGTATCGCCTGGGATTACGGCGATCCGGAAGCCTTTAAACTGAACGAAAACGGCTATAAACTTAACGCAAAGGGAGTAAATCAACGCAACTATACGATAGCCGAGGGAAACGAACTCGTGTGGCGCGTGGAAAGCAACGCCGAAGGCGAACCGATAGCGGAAATAGAACGGAAAACCGACGGCTACTATCTTAAAACGCTGGGCGTAGGCGCGGTAAATCTTATTTGTTCCAACAAAAAAGGCAACGTAAGCCGAAAACTCGAAGCCATTATATACGACCGCGGCTTTATCATAGCGCAGTCGGAAATAAAGCCCTCGGGCGCGAACTACGATCCGAATATTTATTACGGTCAGTACGACATGGACGGAGGAGGAAAACTTTCTTCCGCAAAATTCCGACTGAACGTAACCACGCAGCCGGAAGAACTGAAAGACGCGCTGGAATACGAGTTTTCGGATAATATCGGATTCGACGAACAGACCTGCGAAGTAACCGTTAAATCGGCAGGCGACGCTTTTGTGCTGTTCAAGGCAGACGCCGAAGGCGTATTGCCGTATAAGGCGGCTTTCAAAGTGGTTGAAAACGGTGTCAACGTTTATAACTACGATCAGCTTCTCAATTGCACAAACCGCTCGAAAAACGGGGAAATAGCGGTATTGAGAAAATCATTCCAATCCGAATCGTTTATCAAAACCGAACTCGGAAAGGAAAACAACGTTACGTCGTTCGGTAAAAAGGGTGCAAACGGCAAATATTCGTTTGCGTCGGAAATTTATTCGTTCCGGACAAAGTACAACCACGAATATATCGATAAATGGAATGATTTCGCTAAAACGGATAAGAGGTTTTCGCCGATATCCGATAAGATCAACGCGGGACTTCGCATAAGAAAAGACTTTTACGGCAACGGTTATACCATAAATTTGCATAATCTCACTTATCCTTACGAAACCGTTACAACGGGGGACGGGCAGGAAGTCCCCGTTCTCACCGCCGATAATCTTTTCCGCGGGCCGCTGCCGTTTTATACGCTCGGAGATCCTAACGGAATGGCGCTTATAACGGCTTACGGGCAGGATAACGCAGGGTTTTATATCGATGGCGACGGGGTTACCGTAAACGACGTGATAATTAAAAACTGCGACGACGTGAACAGTCTTAAAAAACTCGAAACGGTCGGAACTGCGGTTGAAGCGGACGGCAACGGCATAACCATTAAAAACTGCACGCTTTCAAACGGTAAAAACGTGTTAAGAAGTTTTTCTTCTTATAATTTCACCGTGGATAACTGCCTGCTGATGCATGCCCAGAACTTTTTATTCACTACGGGGGCGAACGAATATTCGAAACCCGACGGCAATTCGGTGAAGAATTTTTCGGATTCTTCCGGCAATGCGTTCGAAGACAAACTTGCGGATTATATGAAAGAGGACGGAAAGGGCGACGTTTTAATGACCGAATACCTCGGTAATATTCCGAAAGAAAAGATCGAAAATTACAAAACCGCGCTTCGTAATATGCAAAACGCGCTTGGCGACGAATCGGTAAAAACCGAATTCAAAGGCAATACGGAGTTTAAAAACTGTCAGTTTTACGATAGCGGAATAGCGTCGATAGTTTTTGAATCGCTGTTTAACGGACCTTTCCTTTATTCTAAAATACCGTCGCAAATAACCAAAATGTTTTCGTCGTTCAGCGGTCCAGAGCAGAAACCCCTTATTCCCGATCCGCCGGAGCAGATTTCCGGCACGAGTTACCCGGTTAAGGTGCTTCTGAGCGGCGATACGGCGTTTTACGATTATAAAAATTTCGAAAAGATGGACATTTCGGGACTTATAAACGAAAATATTTCCACAGTGCTTAAAGAACTTTCCGGAGGCGGCGGTCTGGGCGGAATTACGGGCGGAGCCGATCCGAGTAAATACAATATAAACATCGACTTTATTTTCCCGCTTAAAAACCTTGTTAAAAAAGAGGCGCAGAAACGCAGCGTAAGTTATAGCGACGGAAAAGCGCAGTATACTAATATACCGGTCGCCTATTACGGCGGCGGCGCAAATTATTCCACCGTAGAATTTGCAACCGATTACGTATATCATTTGAATATGAAACCTGCCGCAGAGGTCGATATTATGGAAACTTATCTAAACATGAGCGCGGGAGAGGGCGCAAGACAGTATTACAATATGATGCTTAAAACCGTTACTATAGTTACCGGTTACGAACCCTTCCGTTTTGTGTTTACCGACGGAGCCACGCTCGGGCAAACGCCCAGCGCAGAAAAAATGCAGGCTCACGCTAAAGGAGTTTGACTATGAAAAAAATACTTGCTTTAATAATTTGTTTGTTTATGTGTTTTTCGCTTGCGGCATGCTCGTTTTCGTGGGACGAACAAACAAGCATAACTTCCGCCTCGGTGGTTTACGACGAAAAAGCCGATAAGTATTATCTTGAACTTGTTTACGATAGCGGCGACGTAAGTCGTATAGAGGTAACGGATTTAAGCGCGTTGCGCGGCGATTCCGGCTCGAAAGGCGATAAAGGCGATAACGGAAACGGAATAGCCGAAATAATTACGAAAAATAACGGAATCGAAACCGAAGTAACGATAAAATTCACGTCGGAAGAAATGAAGGACGTAACGTTTTTTATTCCCAACGGAGAATACGTTTCCAACGTACAGATTTTCGAGGCCGACGAAACGCACGAAGGACCTTACCTTGTGTTTACTTTCAGCGGAAGTACCGAGCCGAAAGAGATAAGTCTGCCTCGCGGTAAAGACGGTGTAGGGATAGATAACATCGAATTTCTGACGTCCGATAACGAAGGTTATGCAGGAACGTTGAAAATTACCTTATCCGACGGAACGACCAAAGATATTCCGATTCCCGCCGCAACCGGAATATCGGGAATCACCCGTTCGGAAAACGACGAAAGTTACGAACTTATCATAAATTATACCGACGGAACAAGCGAAACTTTCGATTTTTCAAAGCCGAATCAGTGGTTAAGCGGGGCAAGTACTCCCGATTTTTCGCTCGGCAGAGACGGTGATTTTTATTTTAATACGAATAAAAAGGTAATTTATAAAAAAGTCAATTCCGAATGGATTACCGTAATGGAGTTTGTAAACGAACGGAAACACAGAGTGGTCTTTGAGGCGGAAGGCGCTATGCTTGCAAAAAATAACGTTTGGGTAGGCGATACGGTCGAGTTCGAGATCGTTCACGGTTGTTATATGACCGAACACGTTCCCGTTCCGCGTAAAAACGCGGACGCCGACAAATATAAATTTATAGGCTGGTACAGAAAAAAACAAGCCGAAATAAGCGAAGGGGAGGAATACACTCTTTCAAGATTTACAGACCTTACGCCTGTCTGCGACGATATCGTTTTATACGCGTGGTGGGAAAAAATCGCTTAAACGGTAAAAGTATATAATAAAACGGGGCTACAAGTCGATTACCGGCATATAGCCCCGTTTTTTTACTATGCCGATGTATCCGTAAAAAAAGAAAAATACGAACTCCGATTTTGTTTCGGTGTTCGTATTATTCCCTAATGGCGGAGCATTAGTAACGTAAATCGAATTTTAATTGTCCTTTCTTTAGGGGCTTTTTATACATAAAAGTTACTGTTTATCATTTGCCGAAGTACAGTCTAATCGATTGTATTGCTCATCGGTTACCGGTTCGAGCCATTCGTTAGACGTGTTTACGCCGGGACATTCGACGGCGATATGCGAAAACCAACCGTCTTTTGTCGCGCCGTGCCAATGTTTTTTGCCTGTTGGAATAAACACAACGTCGCCCGCGTGCAGTTTTTGTGCCGGTTTACCCCATTCCTGATACCAACCGTTTCCGTCCGTGCATAAAAGAATTTGTCCGCCGCCTTGATCCGCTTTATGGATATGCCAATTGTTGCGACATTTCGGCTCAAACGTAACGTTAGCCATAAATACCGTTTCTTTGGAATTTGTAAGCGGCTTCAAATAAGAATTGCCCGTAAAGTATTTTGCGAAGGCCGTATTCGGCTCGCCAAGACCAAATATGCCTCCGTAAACACCGTCTTCGGCATAAACTTCTTTTACCATACGGAAAGCCGCCCATGCATTAGGCCACCCGGCATAAAAAGCGATATGAGTCAATATATCGGCAATTTCGGACTTTGTAACGCCGTTTTCCTTTGCTGTTTGCAGATGATATGCAAAGGAGTTGTCGATAAGTCCTTTCGATACCAACACGGTTATCGTCAGGATAGAACGCGTTTTCGGCGACAATCCGTCGCTTGACCACACTTCACCGAAAAGAACGTCGTCGTTAAGTTTTGCAAATTCCGGAGCGAACTCTCCGAGAGAATCGCGCCCGGCAGTTTGTTTGATTTTCATATAATTCCTCCGATTTTATTTGTTATTCAGCGTATTCACAAAATAGTCAAATCAGTAAACTTTATGTTCGTCGGCGCGAATACGTCGTCGAGCAGATTTTTTCTGTTAGTGGCAAACATACAAGCTATGCAATAAATTTTCTCATAACATTATTCTTTAAGCGTTTTTACCCATCTCGTAAGCCTGTTTCGGGAAATCGGTATGATTTATCGATCCTTTTTCGGTTACTCCTACGCCACATAAAACTCCTTTCAATTCGACGCCGTCGAAACAGTCGATCCAGCCTTGAATGTCTTTTATCGCACCGTCCATAGCTTTTTCGTTGCCATCGGCAGAAGTCGCAAGAAGATATACTTCTTTGAATTTGTTTTCGCGGCTATAAAGCGGATTCAATCTGTCAAGAAACGTCTTTAACTGTCCGCTGACGGCGTAGTAGTAAACGGGCGTTGCAAAAACGAGTACATCCGCATTTTGAAAATCTTCGTATAAAGCGTTCATTCCGTCATCAAGCACACACTTATCGTGAGACTGGCAATAAAGACAGCCCGTACAAAATTTCAAACCTATATCTCGTACCGCAATAAAGTTAACTTCATTACCTGCGGCTTTGACGCCTTCCGCAAAATTTTGCGCTAAAACTTCGGAGTTTCCGTTTTTTCTCGGCGAACTCGTTACAATCACTATCTTTTTCATGCCTTGCTCTCCTTGTCGAATGCGGCGTTAATAAATCCCGTAATTTTGTCAAACGGGATAATCTCCGTTTTGTCATATAAATCGGTATGAACGGCATCGGGAATAATGAGCAATTCTTTATTATCGCCTTTCAGCATTTTATAAGCGTCTTTTGAAAAATAACACGAATGTGCTTTTTCGCCATGAACAAGCAATACTGCACTTCTGATTTCGTTGCTGTAAGAAAGTATCGGCATATTGATAAATGAAAGAGCAGACGTCTTGTTCCAGCCGCCGTTTGAATTAAGCGAACGCTTATGATATCCGCGCGGCGTTTTGTAATAATCGTAGTAGTCTTTTACAAAAGACGGTGCGTCGTCGGGTAGCGGATCGACTACGCCGCCGCCTAATTCGTAACTGCCGTTTTTGTAGTCGATAATGCGTTGCTCGTTTAACGCTTTTTTTGTTTCGTATCTTGCCTGCTCGCTGTCTGCGGAATCAAAATACCCTTTTGCGGTTACTCTCGTCATATCGTACATAGTAGACGCAACCGTTGCTTTAATTCTCGTATCGATAGCCGCCGCGTTTATTGCCATACCGCCCCAACCGCAAATGCCGATAATTCCGATTTTATCGGCGTCCACGTCATCGCGGCAAGAAAGGTAATCTACCGCCGCGCAAAAATCCTCGGTGTTTATATCTGGAGAAGCAACGTATCTCGGCTGTCCGCCGCTCTCGCCCGTAAAAGACGGATCGAAGGCAATTGTTAAAAACCCGCGTTCCGCCATAGTTTGCGCGTATAGTCCCGACGACTGTTCCTTTACCGCGCCGAACGGACCGCAAACGGCTATTGCCGGCAATTTGACTTGTGCTTTTTTCGGCGCATATAAATCCGCCGCCAGCGTTATGCCGTAACGGTTATGAAAGGTAACTTTTTCGTGATTCACTTTGTCGCTTTTCGGGAAAACTTTATCCCATTCGTTTGTTAAATTTAATTTTTCTTCCATAATAAGCTCCTTGTCCCTTAGTGCGTCTTTATTGTATACCATTTTTAAAGATATTGCAAATACTTATATATTATTGCAAAGCCATAATTGACAGGCATATATTTTTGTTGTATAATATATCGTATAGGACGGTGACAAAATGGAATTGAGACAATTAAAATATTTTTTAGCGGTTACGCGCGAACAAAGCATTTCCAAAGCAGCCGAGGCACTTTATACAACGCAACCGAATTTGTCCAGACAAATGCAAAATCTCGAAAAAGAAATAGGGCAGCAACTGTTTACACGCGGGACGAAAAAAATCACGCTCACCGAAACAGGACAGCTGCTTCGTAAGCGTGCGGAAGAAATTATCGAATTATATAATCAGACGGAAGCGGAACTCGACAAACCTTTTAGCGAAGTAAAAGGCGACGTATACATCGGTGGCGGAGAAAGTTACGCTATGGGGCTTATAGCGCAAGCGATACGCTTGGTACAAAGCGATTATCCGAACGTAAAATTTCATCTGTTCAGTGGCGACAGCGCAACAATCTCAGAAAGGCTCGATAAGGGACTGATAAATTTCGGAATTTTTATCGAACCTTTCGATTTAAGCCGATACGACCATCTGAGGCTGCCGCTATACGACACGTGGGGAGTACTCATGCGAAAGGATAGTCCGCTTGCAGCAAAGGAGCGTATAACACCCGAAGATTTGTGGGATAAACCGCTTATACGATCGCGTCAATCGGTGGGCAAAAACAAAATAAGCGAATGGTTTATAAAAACCAGTGACGAACTCAACATAGTTGCGACGGGAAATCTTTTGTATAACATGTCGCTTTTGGTCGAGCAAGGAGTGGGTTATGCCGTTAGTCTGGATAAAATAATCAACACGAGCGGCAATTCGAATTTATGTTTCCGTCCGCTTTATCCCGAACTAATTTCGCATCTCGACATCGCTTGGAAAAAGTATCAGGTATTTCCTAAGCATATTCAAATATTTCTTCAACGTCTGCAAGAACTTCTTTAGCAAACACCTGTTTTTGAACATAGAAAAAGCCGAGCGATTAAACGCCCGGCTGGTTCTTCTTTTTGCCGTTCAAATCGACTTTTATGCCGATGTATCCGTAAAAAAAGAAAAATACGAACTCTAACTTATCGTCAGGGTTCGTATTATTCCCTAATGGCGGAGCATTAGTAACGTAAATCGAATAATTACAATTTTTTGTCAATTAGCGGAAGCCATACTCAAATTATTTATGAATAGTGTTTACTCGTCATCCTCGACAAATTCGTCGGGTAATTGGTAGTGTTCGCAAAGGACTAAGTAGGCAGCATATCTTTTTGCTGCTTTTTTAGAATCGGCAAGCCCTGTTTTTTGAACGCCCCAACTTCTAACAGTGCAAGTGCAAGCCCACCATAAACGACCGTTTTGTTCCACTTGTCCGTCGCTCGGAACATATTCGGGCTTAGCGCAAATTCCGTGTTCCGCAAGTTCTTTTAATGTAGTTACAGCGTTTTCTTCCTTAAACTTTTCAGGTCGTTCTTCTGTAGTATCGATATTCGCCAAAAACTTGTCGATATCGAGCATGGTTGCAACGGAATTTTGAATTATATCGGCATTCCAGTTGCTGTCTATTGCGATTGCTCCTAAAATAGCCTCGAATAAATCCGCCTTAACTTTTTCCTGTGTTACTACATTATTATCAATATCGCTGTCGCCTAAATACATAAATTTAGCGAAACCAAAGTAATCGATTCTTTTTGCAAGCGTTTTATTTGAAACGATTTCTTTCTTAATTTCAGTAAAATCCGACTCGTTTTTATGGGCTACGATACAGAATTCTTCATTATCGTTGTCTTTGTCATAATACTCTGATTGAGATTTCATAAACCCGTATTCATCGACGATTGTTTTTACGACATAAAAATCGAGAACTGTATCACCGATAAATTCAAGAACTTCGTTGTTTTCTCCACCATATTGGGTAGAATAAGAACTTCTCGTAAATGCTTGCAAGAGTAAATCGGTATTGTTAAAATAGTAATCGATTTTTTCTTGCACTTCATCGAGATGAGCATTAAGATTTTGCATTTTCATTTTGATACCTCCAAAAAATATAAAATTTGATATTTATCCGAAGGAAACAAAAAAGACCTCTCCGACAAAGAGAGTCCGCCTCTGGCGCGATAGACTACTCCTAACGACAGGTCTCATTTTATCAAAACAATTATTGTAAGATTTTCCACTTAAACTTTTCCGCTTGCAAAGAAAAGCGTAAACAGATTACATTACTCAATTACTTTGAGGAAACTAACCCTTCCTTTCGGACAACTACATAATATCATAAAAAAAGTGTTCTGTCAATAAATTTTACTGTATACACAAAATATGTTACGGAAAAAGGGATACGAACTTTAGCCTACGAACCCCGAAAGGGTAAAATGACGGCACATAGACAATCGAAAAACGCAGATAAAACCCGAATTTTTGCAAAAGAAAAACCTAAACCAAACACTCTCGTATTCGATTTAGGTTTTGATTGGCGGCACAGTTGCATGTCAAATTGAACTATTGATCAGCAAGCAGCATTGCTTTGCCGTAATAAAGAAAAATTTAAGGTAAACAGCGAAAATTTTGATATACATTACGAAAAAATGCAACAAGTTACAGTTTTTCGTAATGAATTATAAATGCAATAAAAGTCGGCTTGTAACCGACTTTTATTGTTGATTTTTTCGTCAAAGCAATGAGCTGGGTAGTAGAACTACCCAACTCAAAATAACCGCCGACGATAGAATTATTATTTTTAGCAAATAAAAGATGAAAGCTATGCGTTAAAATTGCAGGTGAGACAAGATTGTTGTTATTTTATCTATAAGTTTTTTAGTTCGATTGGAAGTGTATTCGTTAGATTCAGACACTTCAAGAAGCCAGTTTTTTGAATCGTTTAGGTAGTCGGAATAATGGTATTGTGTATAAAAGAATATAGCGAACTCTGCAAATTTTTGGGCATGATATAATTTTCTCTTGTCATCTAAATAACACTGTTTTAATATCTCCATTGCTTTATGCATATAATCGATTGCATCTGCATTTCCAATCACTTTATTTGATTCAAACATTATTATAGCTTGTGAGTTTTTAAAGCTAAAATTACATGGATTTTCAGAAATAGCTTTATCTATTTTTATAAATGCTTCTTTATAATCTTTAAAGGCAGTTAGACAAAGTGCCCATTGTTGTAATGTATATGGGCTTTTGTCAAAATTATAAATTAAATCATATAAATATGAAGCTTGTTCTTTATTGAATATCTTAGAAAAAAGTTCTGAATCATATCCTTTACGTTTATATATATCATATTTTGCAATATTGTATGGGGATTCTTTTGAAATAAAACTCATAATTGTTTTAGCAAACTCATCTTTGTATTTCTCAATTAAAACATTGCGTGCACTAATAGCAAAAAGTTTTGAGCGCAAAGTAAAAAAGTCTTGACATTGGTCTTCTATAGCCCATTCAAAGTTGTATTCTCTTAGATAATTTTTAACATGTTTAATCATATTGAAAGCATCGGGATATACATTTTTGTCAAAAAGTGTTGCAATATTTGTGTACGATAAGGCAGAACCACTGTCAGCCAAATAAGAAGTTAGAGCAATAATTGCAAAAGAGGTGTAATCTTTTTTTTGCAAAATACTAAACATATTTGATATTTGCTTCTTTGTGTGTGCCATCATTACATTGTGGGAAATAAACTCAAGCATAGAGTATTTTTCATCGCCAAAATCCTTAAATACAAAATTCTGTTTTCTAATTCCTGTAGGGATTTTATTATATATGTTTTGCGCTTCATGTTTTTGCAACTCGGTGCAATCAAATATTTTATAAGAAACTGACTTATCTATAAGATGTTTAACTGTCTCAAAATGATAATCGTCAGATGTTCCTATGATATGTATGTTTTTGCATTTTGCAAAACAATTAAATGCTAAAATATTGTCAATGCAGTTATTAAAGAAAATCCAAACTTCTCTTTTTCCTATTATGTTAAGTATAAATTCAGCTTCTTCTTTAACAATTCCGTCAATATATAATTTGTTATGAGAATGTATTTTTCTAGATAATTGCATTAATATAGTTGTTTTACCTGAAAATTTGCAGCCTGTAATTATTATACAATTGTTTTTAATTGCTGAGTCTTCAATAATGGGAATGATAGGTCGTTCATATGGAATATCTGCTAAAATAGGGTGCCAACTTGTATTCCCTCCTTGGTAGTAATCTTTTTGAGGTACACTCGTAATCTCGGAAAGCGTAGGTATTTTGTATTTCTTTAATCTTAAATCCAATAATATATCAGATTCATGCTGTGTTGTGTTTTGGATATGACTATCTATCCACTTTAGAAGCTCCTCGGTATTAGCCTCAATTATATGGCATCCTTTATCTCGAAATAATTTAATAGATGAAGTTTCTGTGGGAAGGAATTGAATCCAGATATCGCTAGTTCCCAATTCGAGCAATCTTTTCACCGTTGCCAAAACGCCGCTATCTCTAAAACTGTAT
>ULYL01027076.1_pt1 | contig 26157 bp, 17 predicted proteins | sample 1962211 | NCBI WGS metagenome assembly ULYL01 (sample SAMEA4835864, study PRJEB28245) | human gut metagenome | biome: gut microbiome; material: fecal sample | place: Denmark | collected 2008
AGTTTTCCTATTCATTTTTCGATACCTCCTACGAATTCAAAGTTTCTCGTGTTTACCAAAATGGAATTGAATTGACTTAACACAAAGTGTTGTCTATGTACTCGATAAGAGGCTTTCTATTTACCTTATCCTTATTGTGGATATACCAAGCATAGGCTTCTTCCAACCCCTGTTCTAATGATTTTACATCGCCCATTAGTTCATGCTGCAAGGAAACATCCAAGCAATACTCATACTCATAAAAACTAAAATAATTCCTTTGTTCAATATCTTGATGAATTTCTACAAATGTAGCTTGTTTTCCAACAACAGCGTAGCATAACTCTACCCACTTACGAATCGAAACACCTTCCTTATTTCCTACGTTAAAGATACGCTGTGACGGTTTTACTTTCAACAGAACATCAATGAACCTACATAAATCATGAACATGGAAGAATTGCAACTTCATATCACCAGCTTTAGGTAAATAGAATTTTCGGTCAGCCAATGCACAATCAAAAACAAACGCTTCTCTATATACATTGTTCATTGGACCATATAAGTATGGAGGTCTAAGAATATATGCGTTTGGATTTCGTTTTAGCAAAACAGTTTCTGCATCTATTTTATCTGTTCCATACTTGCCCCAATACTTGTTGATAGAAAGATGAGCATATTCCTTGAATGGTTGTGGAGCATATTCTGGATATACGGCACTTGAACTGATAAGAATATAGTTTTCATAGTCTCCCAAAGCGTTAAGCAACAGTTCTACATCATCACCAGTATATGCCGTATCTATTACTGTATCAAAACGATATTCGCGAAGGGTCTCACCAAGATTATGCCTGTCAGCTTCAATAAGTGTTACGCCCTTTGACTGTTCTTTAGTGTTTCGATTAAGCACGTATACATCGTAGCCTTTAGTAACATAATACTCTGCAATATACCGACTAACAAATACCGTTCCACCTGTTACAAGTATCTTTTTCATATCTGCATTCTCCTTCAACTTCAAATTCGTCACATCACTTTCATTGGAACTATTTTCCCAAATTAGAACATTGTAATTTAATTGCCTGTATAGAAGTGCGCTCTTAGCTTTGCTAAAAGAATTATGCCGTATCCGGCGTGTTATCTTTTTTCGATTTCTTCTACTTTCTTCTGATAAAGTTTCATCAATTCTGCAACACAGGCTGCTTCGCTTTTATACGCTTCACTGCCTTTTGTAAATTCGTATGCCTGCATGACTGCCATATCATTCTGGTGATGTGCTTTTCTCAACTCCGGCGGCTTATGCCCCGTATTTCTATAGCCCTATACTATGCAAACTGGCTATTGTAGAGGTTCGCATAAAATCCGTCCGCTGCAAGTAGGCTCTCATGATTGCCCTGTTCTATAATCTTTCCGTCTTTCATAACAAGGATAATATCCGCTTCCCTGATGGTGGACAGACGATGAGCCACTATAAAGCTTGTCCTGCCCTGCATCATGGTAAGGAACGCTTTTTGAATCTTAATCTCTGTACGTGTATCAATCGATGATGTAGCCTCATCCAATATCAGCATAGGCGGTAAGCAGAGCATGACTCTTGTGATGCATAATAGCTGCTTCTGTCCCTGTGACAGGCTGCCGCCGTCCTCACCGATTTCAGTGTCATAGCCCTTCGGCAGACGTCTGATAAAGCTGTGGGCATGGGATGCCTTTGCTGCTGCAATGATTTCCTCATCTGTGGCATCAGGCTTTCCCATTATGATATTGTCACGGATTGTGCCCTTCTTGAGCCATGTCTCCTGAAGCACCATACCATAGTTGTCACGAAGACTCTCGCGCGTGATTTTTCTGATATCATGTCCGCTCACCTTAATTGTTCCACTGTTTACATCATAAAATCTCATAAGCAGATTGATAATAGTCGTCTTTCCACAGCCTGTCGGACCTACGATAGCCACGCGCTGTCCAGACTTTACATGGAGATTGAAATCCTCGATAAGCTTTTTATCCGGCACATATGAGAAATAAACATCCTCTATGTCCACACGTCCGTCAGCCTCTTCAAGTGTTACCGCATCCGAAGCATCCGGTATCTCCTTTTTCTCCTCAATCAGCTCGAAGATACGAGCAGCACAGGCAAGTGCGTTCTGAAGCTCTGTGATGACACCCGATATCTCGTTGAACGGCTTGGTGTACTGGTTTGCGTATGATAAAAAGCATGAAAGCTGTCCTACTGTTATTCCGCCGGTGAGTGCACTCATGGCACCAAAAATTCCGACTCCGGCATACACAAGACTGTTGACAAAACGTGTACACGGATTTGTAAGACTTGAGAAAAATGTTGCCCTCAGTGAGCATTTCTGTAATCTGTCATTTATCTCGTCAAACTGTTCAAGCGCTTCATCCTCATGGTTGAAGGCCTGTACGACCTTTTCATTTCCTACTATCTCATCGATGAGTGATGTCTGCTCTCCCCTTGTTCTTGTCTGCAGCTGAAACATGGAATATGTCTTTTTAGTGATAAAGCTTGCCACAAAAAGCGACAGAGGTGTGATGAGCACTACAATGCATGATATCTTCACATCTATTGTGAGCATGAAAATAAGCGTGCCTGCTATTGTTGCAATTCCTGTAAAGAGCTGTGTGAAGCCCATCAGAAGTCCCTCTGAAAATGTATCTACATCGGCGATGATACGGCTGACCATATCACCGTGTGAGTGACTGTCAATATAGGAAAGTGGCATTTTTTCAATGTTTAAAAATGCATCACGTCTTATATCCCTCACTATGTTGTAGGTCATCCTGTTGTTGCAGATATTAGTAAGCCACTGGGCTGCTGCCGCTATGACGACTATTATTGCTGCTCTCGTGAGGATGGCTGTCATAGCCGTAAAATCAACCTTTCCTTTTCCTACGATCAAATCAATTGCGCGTCCTGTGAGAATTGGAAAATAGAGCGTAAGCGCCACTGTAACAACAGACAGGGCAAGTGAAATTACAAGCAAAGGAATATATCTCTTCATGTAGCTTAATACCTTGCGGATTGTGCCTGCTTTATTCATCTTCGCATTATCCATAGCCATACTCTACACCTCCTTTTGTCTGGTCATATCCGACTCTTTTTTAAACTGTGAATCATATATCTCTTTGTAGGTCTCGCATGTCTCAAGCAGCTTTTCATGAGGTCCGAAGCCAACCATCTGTCCGTCGTCGAGTACTATGATATTGTCCGCAAACTGGATAGATGAGGTACGCTGTGACACGATAAATATTGTCTTGTCACCATGCATGCCCTTTAATGCCGCGCGAAGACTCGCATCTGTAGCAAAATCAAGTGCCGATGCACTGTCATCAAGTATCAGTATGTCAGGATCCTTTACAACCGCTCTGGCAATTGTAAGACGCTGCTTCTGACCGCCTGATAAGTTCTTGCCGCCCTGCTCTATCATGTAGTCAAGGCCTCCCTCTTTGCCCTTTACAACCTCTGTCGCCTGTGCTATATCGAGTGCCTTCCACATTTCCTCCTCTGTGGCATCATTTTTGCCCCAGCGCAGGTTGTCGGCTATCGTCCCTGCAAAAAGCACTGCCTTTTGCATTACAACACCGATTTTATCTCGAAGCTGCACTGCATCGTAGTCATTTATATCATTTCCCTGAATCCTTATAGTACCCTTTGTGGCATCATAAAACCTCGGGATAAGGTTTACAAGGCTTGATTTTCCTGAACCTGTACCACCGATGATTCCGATTGTCTGCCCCTTTTGCACTGTAAAGTTTATATCTGTGAGTGTCTCATCGGCCGCTCCCTCATAGGTCATGCAGACATGGTCAAACTCAACCTCAGGTGCGCCATCCTTTGCACCAATGAGCTTAGGATTTTTCTCAGGAAGCTTTGATGGAATAGAAAGCACATCCGATATACGATTACCGCACGCCACTGCCTTTGTCACCTGTACGATGAGGTTTGCAAGCTTTATCAGCTCGACAAGTATCTGTGACATGTAGTTTACAAGTGCCACAACCTCACCCTGTGTGAGGATTCCTGCGTATACCTGCTTGCCGCCTGATACGATAACAGCGATTGTTGCGATATTTATAATGATAAATGTCAGAGGATTGGTGAGTGCTGAGATTCGTCCTACAACCTGCTGCATATTGGTTAAAAGCTCGTTGTCCCTGTTGAAGCTGTCAATCTCATCATTTTGCTTATTGAAAGCTCTTATAACCCTGGTTCCCTCTAAATTCTCCCTGGTGTGTGAAAGCACTGTGTCAAGAGAGCTCTGCACCTTTTTGTAAAGCGGAAGGCTTGCAGCCATAACTGAGAATACCACTATTGAAAGCAGAGGTATGGTAACAACAAAAACCATTGCCGCTCTTACATTTACTGTAAAAGCCATCGCCATAGCTCCGAATACAATAAATGGCGAGCGAAGGAAGAGTCGAAGCACCAGATTGACTCCTGACTGCACCTGGTTTATATCGCTTGTCATCCTCGTGATAAGTGTCGATGTGCCCACTGTATCCATCTTTGAGAATGACAGTGACTCTATCTTTTCAAACAATATATGGCGAAGCTTTGTGGAAAAACCGACTGCCGCCTTTGCCGCAAAATACTGTGCTGTGACCGAACTTACCAGACCAACTGCCGCAAGCAGCACCAGCACACCTCCCATCTTCCATATATATGGCTTGTCCGAAGCCGTAATTCCGTTATCAATGATTGCCGCCATGACAAGCGGTACTATAAGCTCAAAGGATGCTTCCAGCAACTTAAATAACGGAGCACAGATGCATTCCTTTTTGTACTCCTTTAAATATTTTAATATCTGTTTCATCTTTTCCCCTTTCAGATTTTATGTCGCCGATTACAGCTTCACTATTATAGATGATTTTTCTCATATATACAAGAAAAACGATACACTAAAAAACCAGTACCCTGCGGTACTGGTTTCATATATCAGCTCTTATGTATATGCTTCTTGATTGCTTCAAAGCTCTCAGGACTGATGACATGCTCTATACGGCATGCGTCCTCTGCTGCAATCTCCTTATCAACACCAAGCTTCTCAAGACACTCTGACAAAAGCTCATGTCTTTCGTATATCATCTCTGCTATCTGTCTTCCTGACTCTGTGAGTGTGATAAATCCTGCATCACTAACTGTGATATTGTTCTTCTCTCTAAGGTTTTTCATGGCTATACTCACGCTGGATTTCTTAAATCCAAGCTCATTTGCTATATCAACTGAGCGTACCACAGGAAGCTTCTTGCTGAGAATAAGTATGGTCTCTAAATAGTTTTCTGATGATTCATTGTTTCGCATTTCGAATACCCCCGTGAGTTTATTTTCGTTCGTTTTAATTCAGTTATATTATTATAACATACATTTTATTGTTTGCAAAACTTTTCTTTTGATTTGTACGTGATTTATAAAAATCCAAAAAAATATCAAAATCCCATATTTGTTATTGACTTCTAATTCATGTTAGTGTATACTAACTATCGAATCAGAAAACAAACGTATGCATGATATATTTCTAAATCTTGTATGCCATAAATGTTTAATTATACCAGATAAGACCGGCTGATCACCGGTCTTATTTATTTTAAAAAATGTACATATTCAGCTTAAACGAGAGCTCTTTTTAACCTTTCCAGCCCTTCCATAAGAACTGAACCGGGGCATGCGATATTCAATCGCACAAAGTAACGGCCATTGCCTCCAAACTCAGCCCCCTCCGACAGATAAAGGCCTGTCTTTTCGCGAATCATCTGCGTAAATGCCACAGAATCATCTGTGAGTGCACTGCAGTCAAGCCACATGAGGTATGTCGCATCGGCATCCACTACATGTATCTGCGGCAGGTTTTCTGCCACGAAGTCACAGACTGTTTTGCGGTTTTCCCAGAGATATTTTCTGAGCTCCTCAAGCCACGGCTCACCCTTTGTGAACGCTGCAACTGCTACCGTGATGGCAAATGCGTTTGGCTCCGCCACCTCGTCTGTATTTAATGCGCGCCATACCTTGTGACGCAAAAATTTATTTGGCACCATCACTGCCGCAGTCTGTAAGCCTGCCATATTAAAGCACTTGGTCGGAGCAATACAGGTGATGCTTATATCGGCGCAGTCCTCTGATGCTGCCGCAAACGGCACGTATGATTTACCCGGTGCTGTGATGTCGCAGTGTATCTCGTCTGATATGACCGTCACATTGTACTTCCTGCAGAGTGCACCTATTTTCGCAAGCTCATCCTTTGTCCAGATGATACCGCACGGATTGTGAGGGTTGCAAAATATCATAAGCGAGGTCTGTGGATTGGAAAGGTCATGCTCCAACCTGTCATAGTCCACAAAATATCTGCCGTTTTCGTACCCAAGCGGGCTTTCCTGTACATTTACGCCGTTATTAAATATGGAATTAAAAAATATATTGTATACCGGTGTCATGATAAGCACATTTTCACCGGGTGTTGTGAGCTTTCGCACTGTAGATGATATGGCCGGTACGACCCCTGTGCAAAAAATCAGGCTGTCTCTTTCGATTTTAAGCCCATGGCGTCTGTCCCACCACGAAATATACGCATCATTCCACTCATCCGGAATGATGGAATAGCCAAACACTCCGTGAGAAACACGCTCTGATATTGCATCTATTATCTGTGGAGCTGTCTTAAAATCCATATCTGCTACCCACATCGGGAGCTCATTTTCTGCCACATCCCACTTTAGTGAGCCTGTATTTCTTCTGTCTACAACGGTGTCAAAATCATACATAGATTATTTTCCCTCACATATTATATTAGTCTTTGATGGGTCAACTCTGTCCTTTTCGATAGTCAGTGTGCCAATCTCCTTTGCCCTTATCACTCCGCTTGTCGGATTTAAAACACTGTCCACCTTACTGCAAATCTCTGCATCTACCGAAGAATACTCAAATGCCAATGTAGTGTTTATGAGCTTACAGTTTTTCATAACGAGGTTGTCGATGTAGCAAAGCCCCTGCAAGCTCTCGATTGTGCAGTTTATAAGTGTCAGATTCTTTGCGTTCCAGCCAAGGTATTCACCTGTAATAAATGAATCATAGACTGTGACATTTTCCGTATTCCAGAAGGCATCCTTTGAGATAAGCTTTGAATCGTGCACCTCTACATTTCTTGAGCCGTCAAACGAATAGTTGCCGACCAGCTGGAAATTCTTCATGATAAGATTATTTGTATTCATGCCAAAATAATCTCCCTTTGCCGAGACATTCTCGATATCGACATGATCACAGCTCCAGAGAGTCTCCTGGGCATTTGGAAATGTCACATTTTTAAGCTTTAGGTTATTGCAGCGCCTGAAGTTCTTAGGTGCCTCAACTATTGAATCAGTAACAGAGATATTGTCTGTATACCAGACACCCGCACGCGCCATGTCAAACCATGTACAGTCCTTTACAGCTATGTCACTACAGTACCATAGCGGATATTTCCATCTAAAAAAACAGCCTGTCAGGCTAATGCCATGGCTCTCCTTAAGAGGTGACTCTCCGTCATCAAAAATTGTATCATATATATCCAGGTCGTTGCTTGCAAACAGGGCTCTTTCGCCTGTCAGAAACTCCTGATGGATTTGTTTTCTTTCGCTCATTATATATACTCCTTTTGTTCCCGATAATTCTAAATAATTATCTGCCATAAAATCAAATAACCGCCGGGTACATAATATATGCAGCCCGACAGTTATCATTATACCCCAAGCCCTACTGAATTTATAGTATTTTATATAAGTTTAATATTACAAAATTAATATTAAGAGCCTGATATTTACAGCTCAAGCCCGTCAAGTATGCTCTTAAGTGCATCAGCAGACTCCTTGAGCTTTAAAGCTTCCTCACCGTTTAACTCGATTGGGATATCGCTCTCCACTCCGTTTGCTCCAACGATTGCAGGCATTGAGAGAACCACACCGTCAATGCCGTACTGTCCGTGCATCATATGTGAAACAGGAAGAATAGACTTCTCATCGCGCATGATTACCTCGCAGATACGTCTGACCGACATAGCGATACCATAATATGTCGCATGCTTTCGGTTGATTATCTCATAAGCACTGTTCTTTACGTTTGCAGCGATTTCCTCTGTATTCTCCTTGTGCTTGTAGTGACCTCTCATCTCGCACATCTTGTGAAGCTCCACTCCGGAAACATTGGCTGATGACCATGCAACCACCTCACTGTCTCCATGCTCACCTACTATAAATGCATGTACGCTTCGGCTGTCCACCTCAAGGTGCTCTCCAAGCGCGTACTTAAGTCTTGCACTGTCAAGCACGGTACCTGAACCGATGACACGCTCCTCAGGAAGTCCTGAAAGCTTCTGTGCCACCTGTGTTAAAATATCTACAGGGTTTGCAACGATAAGTAAGATTCCACCGAAATTTCTCTTTGCGATCTCCGGAATGATGCTCTTGAAGATTGCAACATTTTTATTTACCAGATCAAGTCTTGTCTCGCCCGGCTTTTGGCCTGCACCTGCAGAAACAACAATGATAGCAGCATCTGCCACATCATCATAACCACCTGCATATATCTTCATAGGTCTGGCAAAAGGAATACCGTGGCTTATATCCATCGCCTCTCCCTCAGCCTTGTCCTTATCAGCGTCAATGAGAACTATCTCAGAAAAAAGACCGCTCTGCATAAGTGCAAAAACTGATGCCGAACCAACGAATCCACATCCGATCATTACAGCCTTTCTTGGGTTTGTCTTAACAACTGCGCTAGTTTTATTGCTCATGTACGTTCCTCTCTTTCTTAAACTATAATTCAAATAGTTGCTTTTTATTATAACTATTCATCCCAAACACAAATTCTCAATATCTGCTTTGTTATCAGTAGTTCTGAATAATTATCTTTTATTTATATTATACCCGCATTGTACATATAATCCGTTGTAAAAACAACAAATTACTTGATAAAATACAATCAATAGCCCATTGTTCCCATTTTTATACAATTTTAATGCAGATTTTTACATAAAAAGTGCAGTAATAAAAAGCAAACCGGACCAATACAGCTGAATGAATTGTCATTTAGCATATTGATCCGGTTATATTAAAATGCTGTATCCGCTTATTTTGTGCTTGAATTTCTGTACTCAAGCGGTGTCATTCCATACAGCTTCTTGAACTGTCTGTTAAAATGCTCCACATTCTGATATCCTGCCTCGATTGCGATATTCTCAACAGTTGTGATGCTGTTTCTCAGCAGTGTGCGTGCCTTCTTCATCTTGGCATTGGTGACCAGCTCCCCGAAAGTCTTGCCTGACTTCTCCTTTATGTACTTGGAGATATACGGCTCCGTCAGGTTGAACTGTGCAGCCATGTCTGCAAGCGATACTGTCTTGTAGTTGGCCTGGATGAAGTTGAGCATAGCAATATAGCGCTCATCCTTCACGTGACTGTCAGCCTTGGTGGCAAGGTAATGGTTTACCGCAACAACAAGCGCTCCGATTGATGCCTTGATGATATCCTCATCCACACCTGCGCCCCAGAACATACTGCCGTCAACTGTGATACCCACATATGCCATAGCCTTTGATGAAGATCCGTGTGAAAGCGCATGCTCCTCGTATACAGTGAGCTCAAAGCTGATGTCAAAATACTGCTTAATTATATTGCTGACTGCATCGAGACGGCCGTTTCCATTGGCATCTACCTTTCTGGTGCTGTCATTGTGTAAAATAACTGCCTCTGCGAAAATGCCGTTTACCTGCTTAAAGTGGCACTCCGGTATAGTGAAATATGGATGAAAATCCACATAATTGTCTGTAAAGATACTGTGTACCCACTCAGGTGAAAGCTCCTTGTGCTCCTCGTCCGATACCTGCTTGACCATGTATCCGACCTGCTCTCTCATCTGCTGTGGCACATTGATACCGAAGCTCTGCTTAAGGATATATGCCACTCCGCCCTTTCCTGACTGGCTGTTGATACGGATAACATCAGCCTCGTATGTCCTGCCGACATCCTTTGGATCTATAGGCAGATATGGAACCGTCCACTTATCAAGCTTCTTTTCCTCTCTCCATGCCATGCCCTTTGAGATTGCATCCTGATGCGAGCCTGAAAAAGCAGAAAAAACAAGGTCTCCCGCATATGGCTGTCTCTCGCCTACCTTCATTCTGGTAAATGTCTCATACTTCTCCCTGATCTCAGGCAGATTTGAAAAATCAAGCTGTGGATCCACTCCGTGTGAGTAAAGATTCATGGCAAGTGTCACGATATCTACATTTCCTGTTCTCTCACCGTTTCCAAACAGCGTACCCTCTATCTCCTCAGCTCCTGCAAGCACACCAAGCTCTGATGTGGCAACACCGCAGCCTCTGTCATTATGAGGATGTAAGCAAAGCACTACTCCGTCTCTATACTTGAGGTGCTTGTCGATATACTCTATCTGTGTGGCAAAAACATGTGGCATAGCATTCTCTACTGTGGTAGGGATATTGATGATGGCCTTATTATCAGCCTTTGGCTGCCATACATCAAGCACAGCGTTGCACACATCAACCGCATAATCCACCTCAGTGCCCGAAAAGCTCTCCGGTGAATACTGGAAACGGAAATTACCGTCAGTCTCTGCTGCAAGGTCTCTCAGTAAAACAGCTCCGTCAACTGCAAGCTGCTTTATCTCTTCCTTTGACTTCTTAAACACCTGCTCGCGCTGTGCAACAGATGTGGAATTGTACAGATGTACAACTGCTCTCGGTGCTCCCTCAAGTGCCTTGAAGGTCTTCTTGATGATATGCTCTCTGGCCTGTGTCAGCACATGTATAGTAACATCATCAGGAATCATATCCCTCTCAATAAGAGCTCTCGTGAAATTGAACTCTGTCTCAGAAGCTGCCGGGAAACCTACCTCGATTTCCTTAAAGCCTATATCTACAAGCATCTTAAAGAAGTCAAGCTTCTCCTCAAGACTCATCGGCTCGATTAGAGCCTGGTTGCCATCACGTAAATCAACCGAACACCACAGTGGTGCTTTATCTATATAATCCTTCTTAACCCAGTCATAAGTGCATTCAGGAGGCAGAAAATAACTGCGCTCGTATTTTTCATATCCTTTCATCTTAAAACCTCTTTTCGTTTGAACTGATATAATTGTAACACATAAGCGCAGTTATTGGAATGATTATATTTAATCACTTTGATTGATGTAATTTAATTTTTTATAAAAATATAATCAACTTTATTGATTTTGATTATTCTAATCAGATATTTAGGCTAAAATATCCGGCTAATCCTCTCTCTTATTACCCCAGAAAAACAATGCAACTGTTCCCGGACCTGTGTGGCTTCCTATAGTCGTACCGATATCATTTATCTCTACTTTGCCTTTCATCTTAGGGAAGGCAGCCTCAATCAGATCAGCTACGGCTTTAGCATCCTCATAGCATGCAGAATTTGATATATAGACCTTATCCGAATAATCGGCACCATCCTTGCAGAGTGCCTGCATCTTCACAAGCATCTCCTTTATTGCCTTCTTTTTGGTGCGGATTTTCTCACGCACAATAAGCTTTCCCTCATTGCTCACATTCATGAAAGGACAGATATTCAGCACATTTCCCACGAATCCCGCGGTCTTTGAGATACGCCCGCCCCTGATAAAAAATGTAAGGTCTGATGAGAAGAACCAGTGATTCACCTCAAGTCTGTGCTCCATGGTCCAATCAGCCAGTGTATCAATATCCATGCCGCTATCCCTAAGGTCAGCGAGCTTATCCATCAAAAGACCAAAGCCTGACGATGCTGCCAGCGAATCAATCACATATATCTTTCTGTCAGGGTATTCCTCCTCGAGAGCCTCCTTTGCAAGCCTTGCCGAGTTGACTGTACCTGATATACCGGAGCTTAGTGTACAGTGAAGCACATCATATCCCTCATCCAGGAACTGTCTGAAGTACTCCATGTACTCCTCCTGATTGATCTGCGAGGTCTTTGTCATGGCACCTGCCTCCATTGCCTTGTAGAAATCCGGCAGTGGCATGGACTGTCCTAAATCATCCATATATTCTTTACCATCAAGCTCATAGTGAAAGCATGCGTACTTAATATTTCTCTCGAGCATATGCTCCCTGGTAAGATCTGCTGTTGAACAGCAGCTAATCACATAATTTGACATATTATTTTCCTTTACCTTTTGACCTTTTATCATTATATGTAGTCAGATACATATGGTATCTCATGATATAAAATATCGTCAAGCTTTGCAACAGCATCGTACGTAGTCTGTATTTTGCCCATCTGCAAAAGCTTCTCGGCACTCTTGTAGCCTAAAAGCAGTGTGGTAAACGTGCCAATAGACATGCTTAGGTGATACTGTGGATTTTTGTCGGTGAGAGCACAGTGCCCCTTCTCAAAATCAATGACAAATGTGCCATTGTTCCACGGAAGAAGGTCATCTGCTATCTCAAAGCTAAAGCAGCCGCCCGGGCCATCCGGGTCACAGTTATACTGTGATATAAACTGCGCCACGTCGATGATTCTGCCCATGGCGTATGGTCTTATTGTCTCCTTTATATCACTGTCATCGAGCTCAAAAGCGATGGGCTCGCTGTAATAGTTGTTGCCTCTGACCTCATCAATCATGGAATCGTGCGCATGAATGTACTCCCACAGACCAAGCTGCGCCTCACGGTTTAAGTAGATGAGCTCCTTGATGTGCATGACATCGGAGCTGATAAGATACACCATATAGCCACACGGTTCATCATCCTCGTTATAGTAGATGGCGACCATCGTATCGTCCTCATCCCAGCGGAAGTACTCCTCCCAAGCCAGATTGTTTCTGTACAGACAGCCGTGAGTCTTCGCGGCAAAGTGAGTATGAAGCTTTTTAAACTGCTCGTCATCCCACTGCACACGGCGCACATAGCCCGGCTCCTTAAGCTTTGTAGGAATCTGTCTGTCCTTTATCACATATGTCATCTTGTTTGAGATAATCTCCCAGCCAAGTCCTCTGTAAAGAGGTATGGAGTATGGATACAAAAGGGCAAACGACTTGTTGCTATCGCGCATCCTCGTAAGACTCTTTCTCATAAGTTTCTTCATGAGACCATGGCCTGTGTACTCAGGATACGTGCACACACTTGTGACAAAGCCTACCTCGTAGCGCTCACCATATATATTCATATCGAGCGGATATACCGCAAACTGAGCCACAAGCTCCTCTTTTTTGTCTATGATATTGAAGCAGCCAAGCACATCAGCTCTCTCAAGCACCGGAAACTTCGACTGCTTGATTTCATCATCCTTCCAACCGGTCTCGGCAAGATCTGCCTCTGTTACCTGAAAAGCATAACGAAGCAGTGCATTGTATTCCTCCGCATCATCCTTTGTCAATACTCTTATCTTAAATTCATCTGATTTAAAAGAATGCATAGTGTCCTTTCTCGCCTGTCTTTACTGTATACATCAGATCGTCCGCCTTCTTAATCAGCTCAGTAATCTGACTCTCACTGGTGACATTTCTCTCATATGAAATACCAATAGAACAAGTGATATTCTTCTCCTCATTAAACTCTACGTCATGATTCAGATATTTCTTTATCTGGCTGCTGAAGCCATCAGCCTCTGCAATCCTCGCATAGATGTCCTTCGCAATATTCTCAAGCTCGTATCTGGCACAGGACTCAATAACTATGATAAACTCATCACCGCCATATCTGCTCACAAAGCCTCTGTCCTTAGCAACTTTCATGAACACAAAGGCCATCTCCTTAAGTATCAGATCTCCTACATCATGACCATACGTATCATTATAATGCTTGAAGTTGTCCAGGTCAATAAACATAAGCCCCACATCCATACCACCGGATGTCACACTTATGCGCTTCTCAAGCTTTTCAATCTCCTGATACATACCTGCTCTGTTGTATATACCTGTCAGCATATCGGTAACTGCTGCCTGCTTGAGTCTCCTGTTCATCTCATTGGCCTTCTCATTGGCCTCAATACGGGCAATTGAATACTCAAGCTCTCTGAATAATAGCTTGAAAATGCTCAGATCATCCTCGTTGAGCATGTATCGCTCTATGGAGCCATGCCAGTTATCCTTCATTCGCACATATGCTATGAGAACACTTGAAAGCGCATCATTCTTGATAAAAGGCACCGCTACAAATGAACATACATCATCCACTCCGAAGTACGAGATGACATTTTCATACTCGTAGAAGCCCTCTGCAATCTTTGATGTGGCAATGCCCTCCGGATAGTCTATCATGATATCACATATGCCCTTTATAACCTCATCTGTCATATCACAGCCCGTATCATTATAAAGCACCTGTGGCTCCTTCGCGTGCAGATCTATGATCAGCGCACAGTCAAGACTGAAATGATTGATGAAATTGCTCATGGCATTTTCAATCATGGTGTCCTTCTTCTGGTCATTGACATCGATAATGGTCTGCCATATGGAAATAAACTCCATCTGACGCTTTGAGCCCTGATAATCCTTTTCGAGCCCATGCTGCTTTACAAGCATATTAATCTGCCGCTCATTGATATGGCCATCACTCAGTGACTCTAGGTTGATATTTTTTAACATGTCAAGCGGAGCTGCCTCTGCTATTTCATGCATCCTTTTATTGTGTGCCTCTAAAAGTATTCTCTCATGCTCTATAAGCTCATTTTTGCCGAGCAGCTCAAACAGCTTCATCCTGCTTTCCCTGTATATCGAATATGCAAAAAATTCGTTTCCCTCCGCATTAACGAGATATCTCTCCGCATCCTCAAAACGTAAAAAGGCTTCTTCCTTTTCACCATCGTGCCACAAGAGCATGGCTGATGCAAAGGAGTAAAGGAACATCTCATCATCGCATCTGGAATAGTCATGGACTGCATCAGTTCTTGTGGTGTCAATTACTCTGTAGATGACATAATTAAGAAACTGCTTGCAGCTGAGCAGATAGCGCTCACAGCTGAATCTGTCACCCGAAAATATAGATGCAAGCGCAAGAAGCGCATATACCTTACTCGTGTTGCACACTCTTAAGCTGTTTAGATGAAGCTTTATAATAGTCTTCATGGCAACTAAAAGTGCATGGACAGCCTCCTTATAATTGCCCTGCATGATATAGTTAAGAGACTTGTTATAATACACCTCAGCTATATCCTCCGGCATCTTCAGGTAATATAACATATTGATTGCAGCATTGTAATAATTGTCAACCAGCTCATTTTTACCCATGGCACTTAAATTGTAGCCTATAGACGTAAGCACTCTCGCAACATATATATTGCCGTGCCCCTTCATGAACTCGTATGTACGGATAACATATAAAAAGGCTATCTCATTGAGACCGCTTGTGCTGGCAAGCATAATAGTCTTCTGATATGCATCATACACAAGCTGCTCATTTCCTATCTCCTTCGCAAGCTCAAGCCCCTTCGTAAAATGCTTTAGTAATGATTCATCATAAAAGGACTGCTTCACCACATCCCGGCTATTGTCGTATGCGTAAATATATATATGTGCCAAATGATTCCTGTAGCCGTGCTTTATGAGCTTTTCTATAATTTCATCACTGACAGGTATATCCTGTACACAGAAGAATATATTGTACCAGCCTGACATCTTTATCATGACTGACAAAAGCTCTGCCTTAAATATCAGTGTGTCATCCTCTGCCAAAACTGCATAGTCATAGGCACTCTTTGCACTGTTTCCGGCCTTCTCAAGCTTGCCCTGATACATATAGCAGGTGCCCTTCATGAAATAATACAGCGAAAGATAATGCTCACTGTCATTTTCCGGTATCAGCGCCTTGTATTCATTCGTGAGCTCAATCGCTTTGGACATCTCTCCAAGTAAAACAGACGTCCTTGCATAGACCATATAAAAGCGGCGCAGGCTTTTCTCATCAATCCATGCATCCTCAAACTTAAGCTTATGCTCTATAATGCGGCAGCCTCTCCTTGCCTGCTCAAAATCCAGAAACTCCATGATATTTGATGCTTCCTGGATGCTCTGCTCAAAGTTCATAGTGATATACAGCTCATCATCATTTGTAGTTTTTACGTTATTTTTAAGCGGTCCGGCACTGCCTATATAGTATATGGCGCTCCTGTCCTCAAGCGACTCAACTATACGATCCCACACCTCAACAGTACTGTCAGTACCCTTGACTATGGCATTGACACCTAACACGATACCGATATTGGCGCATGGATTGTCAATCAGATACTTGATGGTCTCAATTGAACTCTTAGACGCCATCTGGAATCTGTTTATCACAATCATCAAAGGCTTCACCTCAGAAAGCTTCTTGAGCATGTCAGCTATGGCCATCGTCATGCGTCTCTGCTCATATGCCACCTCATTTAACAGCACTGTCTCCTCTCTGAAGCACTCACCTGTCTCATAATAGCTGTTTAACACCTGTCTGTGCAGATAGTACACACCGCACTCCTTCTGGAAATCATCAAAGCTTCCGCCTATAAAGCGCCTGTGCATATTGCATATGATGTCCAAAAATGGCTCATAAGCTCCGACCAGCGTATTGTAAGAGAACTCACTGTATGCAAAAAAGACGTTATCCTCATTGCTTTGATAACGTCTTATAACCTCAAGATTTTCAATCGAAAAATCATTGCTATAATTCGCCATTACGATATTTCGAGTCTCTTTTCCTATGCGATTGTAAATCTGCTCGATTACCCCGCTATAATACTTCTCTATCATCTAATTACCCCATCATGTTCCAAAGCCGACACAGTGTATATCAATCCTCCTGTAATCAGGCTTTTCCGAAATAATCCTAAAACCATAGTAGCCCAAAATTCCTAAAAAGTCAATCTTTTGACTCAATAATGATAAATTTTCCTCTATGGATATCAATCACTGCATGGTCATCAATTATTTCATTGGATATGCCAAGCGATGTAAATCTGTCAAAGGAATAATCAGTAACAGGATACTTAAAGCCTCTAAGGCTCACCTCATTGTCATCTGTCACAGCTATAAGCGAGACAAACCTGCCATATTGTGCTGATTTTTCAATGGTTACGGGCTTATCCGACATCCTTATACGGTTGTTTGTGTCGATAATGCTGATATCAGTTTTACTTTCCAATCCTATTCCCAAAAGTGAAATATTGCCGAGCACATGGTCTATTCTGCTTCCTGTTGCTCCAAGCATCACTATGCTTCTTGCACCCTCGCTTATGGCAAGTCTTATGGCATACTCTGTATCAGTATCATCCTTTATGGGATTGAGCCTGTGTATCTCCGTCTGTCCCTTTCTCTCAAAAAACTCTAAGGCCTTTGTCGTAGCTGAATCGAAATCACCTACAATTATATCAGGCGTGACACCGTTTTCGTACAGGAAATCCATTCCGCTGTCAGCCGCAATTATAGCATCTATTCCATCAGTCTTTATCTCATTTAAGCCGAATTCCTTATCTATTTTTCCACCACATACAATCAAATACCTCATTTTATCCACCTTCTTATAAATAACATATCCACATTTGCTACAGCCCCGGAAGCATTTTTGTTTTAACCTGCATCTGTTACATCATGATATTCAGAAAACCCTTTACATTTTCTTCTATATCTCCGCTAAACACCGCACTTCCCGCAACAATGATATTGGCTCCTGCCGCAAGCAGTGTCTCCACGTTCTCAAGATTAACACCACCGTCCACCTCGATATCAGCCTTATTTGCGGTTTTCTCAAGAAGTGCCTTTAAGTCGCGCACCTTGTCTACAGTGTACGGAATAAGCTTTTGTCCTCCAAAGCCCGGATTTACAGTCATGATAAGCACCATGTCCACCTTTGGAAGCACATACTCTATGGCTGAGAGCGGAGTAGCCGGATTTAATGCTACACCTGCCAGTATTCCCTTTTCTTTTATTGCCTCGATTGTCCTGTCAAGATGCTTACATGCCTCCGCATGGACTGTGATGATATCTGCTCCTGCTGTCGCAAAATCATCTATATATCTGACCGGCTCATCTATCATCAGATGCACATCAAACATACGCTCTGTGCACTTTCTGATTGTCTTTATGACCGGCAGTCCTATTGATATGCTGGGAACGAAACTGCCGTCCATAACATCTATATGCACATACTGTGCTCCTGCCTCATCAAGCTGCTTAAGCTGCTCTCCGAGTATTGAATAATCCGCTGATAAAATTGATGGTGATAAACAGTTCATGTTTTCCTCCGTTTGATTATGCTTTAAATTAATACTTTTGTCTGTTTTTAAGCTCCTCATATAAAAGCTTATAATTATCATACCGCACCTGCGATATTTTCCCATCTGTAAGAGCTTCCTTCACACCACAGTCCGGCTCATTTATATGACTGCAGCCCTGAAACCTGCAATATGGCTCATACTCTACAAACTCCGGATAACATGTCCACAGATCTTCCTTTTCAAAGCCCGGCACATCCATCGAGCTAAAGCCGGGTGTATCCATGATATACGTGCCATCCTTTATAGGGATAATCTCAGAATGTCTGGTCGTATGCTTTCCGCGCTCTATTTTCTCACTTATATGTCCGGTCTCCATCTGCACATCATCCTGCAGACAGTTGATGATAGATGACTTGCCAACACCTGAGGGGCCTGCAACCGTGGTCGTCCTTCCCTCTAAAATGTGCTTTATCTCATCTATGCCCTCACCTGTTTTCGTGCTGGTAAAAAGCACTCTATAGCCAGCCGGCTCGTATATACTTTTAAGCTCCTGCTGCTCTTTAGGTGTGATTAAGTCCTTTTTGTTGAAGCATATGGTAACCGGGACATGCTGATACTCCATCATACACAAAAACCTATCAAGCAGGTTGAAATTGGGATCCGGCTTTGCGGATGCAAAAATAACCAGGGCCATGTCTATATTGGACACAGCCGGCCTGATAAGTTCGTTTTTCCGTGGCAGTATACGCTCGACATTGCCTATGTGCTTTTCATCATCGAGGACTGCTATGTCGACGATATCGCCTACCAGCGGCTTTATCTTTTGTTTTCTGAAGGTGCCTTTTGCTTTGCACTCGTAGAGAGTGCCGCCTGTGGCAGTTTCTTTTGCTTCTTTGGTTTCTTCTACGTAGACGTAGTAGAAGCCGGCAATTCCTTTAATAATTTTTCCTGTCATGGTTTTCCTTGTGTGCTTTTGTATTTGCAGGAGTCACGCTTTCGGCGGGGTGCATGCCGCGCTTTGAGGTTGTGTGGATGGCGGTGGCAGGCATATATTCCTCTTAAAAAATATGAAGCAAACCCCGGGCTCTCCTACGAACAGGCTATAGCTTGCTCTGCCCTGTTCTTTCCTCGGTAGGTTTATGGCACCCCGGGGCATTTCATATTTTTTCCTCGGAACACATGCCTGCCCCGCTTCCTTAGTTTCTCTCCGCGAGTTCAGGTTTTCGTCCGCGGGTTGGTGTGGTAGTGGGGTGCGGATTGCACCACTTCGTGGGTGCTATCCGGTGGCTACAATAAAGACATGTATTGTGTTGCTGTTTTGTGTGCTATATGTGTATTGTGTGTATTTACAAATATGATGGCGATACGGAAAACTTGACGTAGCTGCGCTACGGCTCGTTTTCCTCATGCTCATTTTTTATAATATTAACAATCAATATCATACAAATAGTTATCTAACAGTAACTTCCTTAGTTGCAGTCTTTCCCGATTCTCTATTTTCAGTTCCATCTTCATTTGTCGTAACTAAATCATATGTCCATTTTACTGTTGCAATTGCTGATGAACCATCAATTGTTCCAGATACTGTAACCGAAGCACCCGTTACATTACCAGAAGCATATTCTTTCTCATCATCATGCAGACTATATGTTCCTGATATATTTTCTGCTTTTGCACCCTCTGGTATATCCAATGACAATGTCGTTGAAACCTTCTTTGAAACCTGCTGCTTACCCTTACTGAGTGTAAGTGTGATTGTGGTGCCTGCGGCTACGGTTTCGCCGGATTTGGTCTGGCTGATTACGTTGCCGGCGGGTACTGTGTCGCTGTACTGGGAGTCAGCATAGGTGTACTTGAGCCCTGCTCCTGCGAGGGCGCTTTCTGCATGTGACTGTGAGGCACCTACTACGTTTGGCACGGTGATTGGCTTCTGGCCCGGTGAGAGGGTGACTGTTACTGTGCTGCCCTTTGCGGCCTGTTTCTTTGCTGATGGTGACTGTGCTGTTACTACATCTGCTGCTACACTGTCATTGTAATCTCCATACTCGAAGGTGACACTAAAGCCTGCTGACTCGAGTGTACTCTTTGCTGAGCTCTTGGTCTTTCCGATTACACTTGGTATCTTGACCATCTCTGATGTACTATCACCTTTTCCTGCGATAACTACATTAATCTGTGAACCACGCTTTACTGTATCTCCGGCCTTGACATCCTGGTCAAGGATTGTGCCATCCTTTTCATCTGACTGCTTTGTCTCAAATGCAAATACTGTGAGGTCAAGCTTTAAGCGGTCTACTGCCTTCTGAGCATCCTCCACTGACATGCCTCTGATGTCAATCATCTGGCCCTCTGTCTCAGTCTGTGTCTCTGACTCTGATTCAGACTCGGTCTGTGTCTGTGACTCTGTCTGCTGTGACTCTGAGTTCTTTTTGCCGCCAAACTTAAACACTCCTGCCACTGAAAGTGCAAGATATATGATAACTATTACAATGATTACGGCTGTTACTATACCCATGATTGTGATTGCTTTATCCATCTTTGGATTTAAAAGCTTGCCGTCATCATCATCGTCTTCGTCTTCTTCGTCATCATCGTCGTCTAAGAGTGACTCATCATATTCATCATCATCGTCTTCATCGTCAGCATACTCATCACCATTATCTGCATCGGTATCATCATCGTTTAAGTCCTCTGCAACACCTCTGCCTTCTTTTATCTTGTCAAGCTCCTCCGGGCTTATAACCTTGGTCTTGCCACCGTCAACGAGTGGTGCTATTGTAACGAAATCCTCATCAGGATGCGCAAGAGAGCGCCTTATGTCTGTGAGAAGCTCCTCAATAGTCTGGTATCTGCGGTCCGGTGTCTTTTGTGTACACTTTAAGATGATTTTCTCAAAGCTGATTGGCAGATCCGGTGCGTAGATGCTTGGCCTTGCAATCTCCTCCTGTAGGTGCTGCAGTGCAACTGCCACTGTGGTATCACCGTCAAACGGCACACGGCCTGTAACCATCTCAAACATTACGATTCCCAGTGAGTAAATATCACTTCTGCCATCGACGAAGCCGTTTCTTGCCTGCTCCGGAGATGCATAGTGTACTGAGCCCATCACATCTGAGCTTATTGTATTTGAAGATGTAGCCTTTGCAATTCCAAAGTCTGTCACCTTTACCTTGCCATCTGTAGAAATAATGATATTCTGCGGCTTGATATCACGGTGAATGATATTTTTATTGTGAGCGGCCTCTATGCCCCTTGCCACCTGGATTGCAATACTTGCAGACTCCTTGAATGACAGCTGGCCCTTTTTCTCGATATAAGTCTTAAGTGTGATACCCTCGACATACTCCATGACAATGTAGTACAGACCATTCTCGCTGCCTACATCATAGATATTTACGATATTTGGATGCTCAAGTCCTGCTGCTGACTGTGCCTCAGCACGGAACTTGGTCACAAATGAACTATCCTCCGAAAACTCCTGCTTTAAAACCTTTATAGCTACAAAACGGCTCAGTATATGGTCTTTTGCCTTGTATACATCAGACATGCCGCCTGCGCCAACCTTGCTTAGGATCTCATATCGATCCGATAAAAAACTTCCTATCTCTAACATCTGTTATTACCTCGTCTTAAAATGGTTTAATAATCATTACAGTGATATTATCGCGGCCACCGTTTGCATTGGCCATGGCGACAAGCTGTGACGCTGCTGTCTCGATATTATCATTTTGCCTAATAGTATCGCATATTTCTTTATCTCTCACCATATTGGTAAGTCCGTCTGTACACAGAAGAATCCTGTCGTCCTCACATAGCTCGACCTCAAAAAAATCTGCCTCCACATGATCTGCTGCCCCGACAGCTCTCGTGATGATATTCTTGTCCGGATGAACTCTCGCCTCGTCGGCATTTATCTCACCCATCCTGACCATCTCATCAACCAGTGAATGATCCCTGGTAATTTGTCTGATCTGCTCTGTGCCACCTACAATATAAAGCCTGCTGTCACCTATATTGGCCACAAAAAGCTTGTTTCCTATAATAGTTCCTACGACTAAGGTGGTACCCATTCCACGCTTAGCTTCATCCTCACGAGACTCAGCCACCAAAAGCTCATTTGCCTTGTTGATAGCCTCTTTGATGATGGATACCGGTTCATCCCCGGCATTTCTCGATACCGATGCAACCACACGCTCTATAGTGTATCTGGAAGCATAGTCACCGGCTTTGTGTCCTCCCATTCCATCTGCTACGATGAAAAGATTCGGAAGATTTCCTACTGCAGTGTCAGACGAGAAATAAAAATCCTGATTCATCTCACGAATAGCACCTGCATCCGTAATGGAAAACGTCTTCATCTAGTTTATTCCTCTCTCTTTATCTATATGCTTCTTGCGAAGCTGTCCACAGGCACCGTCTATATCTCTGCCCATTTCCCTTCTAATAGTAACATTAATTCCGTTTTTTTCAAGCCTATTTTTAAAAGCCTCTATAACACCCTTGTTGGACTGCACGTAATCGCGCTCCTTTATCGGATTTACCGGAATCAGATTTATATGGCAGTTCATGCCATGTACGAGTGCCGAAAGCTCTGCTGCATCCTCGGCTGTATCGTTCACTCCGCCTACCAGGCTATACTCAAAGGTGACTCTGCGGCCGGTCTGTGCAAAATAATATTTGCATGCATCGACCACATCATGTATATCATAACTGTTTGCAACCGGCATGAGAGCTTTTCTCTTTTCCTGGTTGGAGGCATGCAGTGAAAGCGCCAGCGTGATAGAAAGCTTTTCATCTGCAAGCTGTCTCATGCGCGGTACTAGACCGCATGTGGAAACAGTCAGATTGCGCTGGCTGATATTGATTCCGTTTTCATCAGTGAGAAGCTCTATAAAGCGCAGCAGATTGTCGTAATTGTCAAGCGGCTCACCTGTGCCCATGACAACTACATTTGAGATGCGCTCTCCTATGTCCTTGCCTATCTGATAAATCTGGTCAATCATCTCAGACGGCCTAAGCCCCCTGACGAGACCGTCAAGAGTGGATGCACAGAATCTGCACCCCATCCTGCAGCCAACCTGCGAAGATATGCATACAGAGTTTCCATGCTTGTACTTCATAAGCACACTCTCTATGACGTTGCCATCATCGAGTGCAAAGAGATATTTTCTCGTGCCATCGAGCTTTGACACCTGCACCTCCTCTTTTTTTAGCGAGATGAGTATTGCATTGTCCTTTAATACCTGTATGAACTTTTTTGAAATATTGGTCATCTCATCAAAGCTGTCCACATGCTTCACATGAATCCACTCATATATCTGCTTCGCACGGAATTTCTTCTCTCCGAGCGATATGATAAACTCTGTGAGCTCGTCCATATTCATTGATTTGATGTCAGTTAGTTGTTCTTTTATCTGTTCCATATCATTTTTATTAAATCTGCATTTAACTATTGTTTTATAAATGTTTTTCTTATTTGTTTTGCTTATTGTTTATTACTTCACTAATTATATCCTGAAATCTGGTTTCGTAATTAAAATTCATCATTTAAATCTGCATAAACAAATTCTTCTAATTCGAACCAATTTATATTTATTAATTCATGATTTATTTTAATATCATAATTTGCTTTTTATGAATCTTGCAATAAAGAATCCGTCACTTCCATGCTCACCGGGCAGTATCTGTTTCATTCCGGTGCCTTCAGCAAAGCTCTTATCCAGCTCAAACTCCGGATGCTTTTCAATAAACCACCTCACATTGTCCTCATTCTCAGCCTCATCTATCGTACATGTACTGTACACGAGCACTCCGTTTGGCTTCACGTATGTATGCACGGTATCAAGTATCTGTCTTTGAAGAGCGGCAAGCTCATCTACAGACTCAGGCGTCATCTTGTAGCGGATATCCTTCTTTCTGCCGAGCACTCCAAGCCCTGAGCACGGCAGATCACAAATGAGTATATCTGCCTTTCCCGCCGAATCAGCATCAAATACTGTGGCATCCCACACCTCTGCCGACATATTGTTAAGGCCATGCCTTTCTATATTTTCCTCAATCATACCGACCTTGTTATCGGTCAGGTCACGTGCGAGCACATGGCCGCTTCCCTGCAAAAGCTCAGCTATATGGGTGCTCTTGCCACCCGGTGCTGCGCATACATCTATCACATAGTCGCCCTTCTTTGGAGCAGCCGTCTGTGCGACAAGCATTGAGCTTATATCCTGCACATAGAAAAGCCCATCTCTGAAGCTCTGCAAGCCATTCAAATAATCAAATCCAGATATAACAAATGCATAGTTAAGCTCATCAACCGCTGTGACCGTCACACCCTCTGCCTCAAGCGTCGCGCGAAGCTCATCCGGAGTACACCTGGTCAGGTTTGTCCTGATGCTAATTGTGCTCTTATTGTGAAAGGCCTTGAAAATCTCCTCTGCCTTCTTCTCTCCGTATGCCGCAACAAATCTGTCCACTATCCACTGTGGCATGGAGTATCGGATGCTTAATGTATCAAACTGTACTGAATCTATATTTCTTGCAATATTTCTGAGTACACCGTTTACAAAGCCCGAAAGCTGTGCAAACTTATGCCTCTTTGCAAGCTTCACCGCCTCATTGCATACAGCTGAATCCGGCACCGCGTCCATGTACTTTATCTGGTAGACGCTCATGCGAAGAAGGTTTCTGATGAAGGGCTTCATCTTCCTTACCTTTGTCTTTGAAAAAAAGTCTATGATGTAGTCGAGCTGCAGCATATACTCGATAGTGCCGTCAACAAGCCTCGTCATAAAGGCTCTGTCCTGCTTTGACAGATACTGATACTTGTCAAGCACACTACGAAGCACGATATGTGAAAATGATCCACGCTCATTAATCTCAATAAGCATCTCAAGGGCAAGCTCACGCGTATCTACAGAGTGCTCATTATGCGCTGCCACATTTGATTTTGCCGGTCTGCCCGGTATATTATTTTTGTTTATTTGGCTATTTTTATTATTATGATTATTTTTACTATGATTATTTATCATGATGATGTTTCCGAATAGTTACATATACATTTAATTTTCTAACTAATATATCCAATTTGAACTGCCACCCTGTAAAATCACAGGCAAACAGAATCTAAAACAATATCAGTCGTCCCGTCTGCGTCCGTTTGTGATAAGTATGATACGAAGGAGCTGTAAAATAGCAGCCGCCGCACTGGCTACATAGGTAAGTGCCGCTGACTTGAGCACCCTTCTTGTGTACCTAAGCTCGTCATCTGCAAGTATGCCCTGTGTACGAAGCATGACAAGCGCACGTCTTGAAGCATCAAACTCTACCGGCAATGTCACGAGCTGGAAAAGCACTGCTGCCGAAAACAGCAATATGCCTATATCAATAATAAGCCCTGACGAGCGTGTGTTAAATAATAAGCCGATAAGTATAACCGGCCATGCAAGCATGGAGCCAAAATTGGCTATAGGTACGAGCGCACTCCTGATTGAAAGAGGTGCATAGCTTTTTGCATGCTGTATAGCGTGTCCACACTCGTGGGCTGCTACGCCAAGTGCTGCGACCGATGTGGCATTGTACACAGGATCAGATAAATTCACTGTTTTGGTGCGCGGATCATAGTGGTCCGTCAGACTGCCGGACACATGACGCACCTGCACATCATATATGCCTGCCGCCTGAAGCACTCTTTGAGCCACCTGTGCGCCATTCATGCCTGACATGCTTCTTAGCTGTGAGTATTTATTAAATGTACCTTTAACTCTTGCCGATGCAATCATACATATCACTGCACCTATCACAACGAGTATATATGTCGGATCCCAGTAATAATATCCCATGTATCATCTCTGCTACTAAAAACATATACAAATGTGTATATGCTAGATGATTCGCTACAATCTCACGATTTGTAGTTACTGCTTCAATGTGTATGCTTTGGCGATTATAAACAATACGCTACTCACAAGTTCTTGTACACTCCACAGT
>ULYL01052475.1_pt1 | contig 25470 bp, 19 predicted proteins | sample 1962211 | NCBI WGS metagenome assembly ULYL01 (sample SAMEA4835864, study PRJEB28245) | human gut metagenome | biome: gut microbiome; material: fecal sample | place: Denmark | collected 2008
TCAGAATGGTAGGGATAGCGGGCTCCGGCGAGTATAGATCCTGACGCCTGTTATTTTTTGTGTGCTGCGGAATGGGTAAAATTTACCATACTGTCCCAATTGGCCGGTAGAAGTTGCAGTCATTGTTAAAACATTGCCTGATAATGTCGCAGGTCCGAAAGAAGTCGTCATATAACCTGCGGAGTCTGAAACTCTTATTGATTTGAAATAGATTGCGTCATTCGCAATTTCTCCAACAAAATTAAAGAATCCTCTTGCTTCTACTTGAGTCTCAGAGATTTTAGAGATGGTAAGTGTACCAGTGTCTGTTAATGTTCCTGAATCATTACCCCATACGACATGTTCGATGACGCTTATTGAATATGTGCCAAGGAATTTGTCAGCGCGATTATCTGTAAATGCATCTCCTTCTTTAGAACAAGATGAGATTGTAAGTGTCAAGAAAGTAATCACGCATCAGAATATTTTATTGATGGTTGTCATAGAAATGATTATTGTGGTTTTATTCATTTGTTTTCAGGTGTTTTGACTATCGGTGGTTTTTTGAATGGAAAATTACATATTTCAGTTGATTTGTTAAATGCAAATCTGCATAAATACATTATCTTTGCTTAAAACGGAGGGCGTATGCAGAAGGCTGATATGACGGAAAGAGGAAATTTTGAATTGGATGTAGCCAGATTCATTGTGGAGAAAACGGATATGAGTCTGTTTCTCACTGGCAAGGCGGGGACAGGCAAGACCACGTTCCTCCGGGAGGTGGTGCGCTATACTAAAAAGAAATGTATCGTGCTGGCTCCCACCGGAATAGCCGCTGTCAATGCCGGGGCAATGACCATTCACTCCTTCTTCCAGTTCGGTCTCGGACCCTTCGTGCAGGGTGTCATTGAACCGAAATCTGATTTCAGAATCAACAAGTCTAAATTGGAACTGATACGCCATCTCCAGTTGCTGATAATCGATGAGGTGTCAATGGTCCGGGCGGATCTGATGGACCATATTGACGTGGAACTCAGGCGCATCCGCCGCAACAGCAAGCCGTTCGGCGGGGTTCAGCTCCTAATGATCGGCGACCTGCAGCAGCTCCCGCCTATTGCCCACGGTGGAGAAGATGAACTGTTTAGACAATATTACAAGACATTGTATTTCTTCAGCAGCGCGGCGCTCAAAAGCATGAAATACAGCTGCATAGAGTTGAAGAACGTCTATCGTCAGACGGACAGGCATTTCATCGACATACTGAACCATGCCAGGAATTGCACATTGACAAGTCAGGACATTTCCGACCTCAATGCCCGTTATATTCCCGGTTTTTCGCCTAAGCCGGAAGACGGCTATATCAGACTGATGACGCATAACCGGCAGGTGGATTATGTCAATGAAACTGAAATGGAAGAGCTTGACAGTAAGCCATATACGTTTGTGGCCGCTGTGACAGGCACTTTTCCCGAGGAATCTTATCCGACGGCAGACAGCCTGACATTGAAGAAGGGCGCGCAGGTGATGTTCATAAAGAATGATCCGGAACGGCGTTTCATCAACGGAACGCTCGGGGAGGTCAAGAGTATTGACAAGAACAGCATTGCCGTAAGGCTGGCAGAATCAGGGGCGATAATCGATGTCGAGCCGATGGAGTGGCAGAATATCCGATACCAGTTCGATGAGGAGAGTAAAGAGATATCATCCAAGCAGATAGGACGCTTCAAGCAGTATCCGCTGAAGGCTGCATGGGCGATAACCGTACACAAGAGTCAGGGTCTTACGTTCGACAAGGCCATCATCGATGTGCACGCCGCATTTTCACCGGGCCAGGCTTATGTGGCGCTGAGCCGTTGCCGCACCTTGGACGGGCTGGTCCTGAGTTCGCCGGTTTCCGCCTCCGTTTTCATGAGGGACAATGCAGTGGATGCGTATATGAACTACATCTCCAGACCTGTAGAAGAGCTCGCTTTCTCCTCTTGCTATGAGTATTTCGAGTACGAGAAAAAGCCTGAACCAGAAGATGTTGCGCCAGTGAAAAAGGTCAAGGTCAATAAAGAAAAATCTAAAAAGGAGAAAAAAGAGGAACTCCGCGATGATACCGGCAAGAAACTGAATACTTTTGAATATTCGTATTGGCTTTATAACCAAGGTAATACGCTGAAGCAGATTGCCGAAAAGCGTGGACTTAATCAGAGTACGATAGAAGGTCATCTGGCACGCTACGTGGCTTCAGGAGACATTGATGTCCACGAGTTTGTAGATGGCGATACATTGAAAAAGGTCGAAGCATATTACATGGAACATCCCGAGGAAAAGGCATTGAAACCTATTTTCGAGCATTTCGACGCGAAGATTTCCTACGGTGTCCTGCGGATGGCCATTGCCGCTATCAGGAAAGAAATATAAATTTACAATAGACCTACTGACGCTCCGGTGATCAGGGTTGGAGACAGCTCTATCTGAGTGGTGCTGCGTTCTCCGGATGAGATGCATTCGAACAGGAGCTTTGTGGCAAGTTTGCCCATTTCTTCGGTGGGTTGTCCAATGCGGGTAATCGCCGGGGTCATGTAGTCCATATAAATGTTATTGTCGAACGCTACCAATGAAATGTCTTCGGGGATTTTCAATCCTGCCTCGCGGATTGCCCGGAATGCTCCGAGCATTATGGTATTGCTCAGGGCGAAAATCGCTGTAGGCCGGTCAGTCTTGTTCAGAAGAAGCTTGGTTTCCAGATAACCGTTTTGGATCGAAAAATCATTGCCCACTACCAGAGCTTTGTCTTTGATGCCGGCCTTGTCCAATGCAGCCAAGTATCCTGCCACTCGCTTCTTGTTCGGCAGGGAATTGACCACTCCTTGGATGCACGCTATGTTGGAATGCCCATTCATTATCAATAAGTTGATGGCATCTATTCCTCCCAGGTAATTGTTTGTGGTGATGTACGGCAGCATTGAATTTGAGAAGTAACGGTCAATGAGAATTACCGGGATGAATTTCCGGTTGATTTCCTCAAAAAGTGACGGGTCGTCGCCGCATGGAACCGCAATGATGCCGTCCACTTGTCTGGACATAAGGGAGGAGATTCCGTCTTTTTCCAGTTCCGGGCTTTCTGCAGAGTCCAGGACGATAGTGGTGTAGTTCCTGTGCCGGGCTTCCTCGATTACTGAACTAGCAATGTCGGCAAAGTAAGGGTTCGCTACGGAAGGCAGCATCAGGCCGATGGTATTTGTGCGGTTTGTCCTGAGATTTTGCGCAACAAGATTCGGGAAATAATTGTTTTCCCTGGCTGCTGTCAAGATTTTTTCTCTGGTCTCAGGACTGATTCTATGCTGGTCAGCCTTCCCGCTGAGAACTCTGGATATGGTCGTTATTGAAAATCCGGTCTTTGCCGCAAGGCCTGCAAGTGTCTCTTTCATATTGGAATCTTTTTTAGTGCTTGGCGCAAATATATGAAAATATAGCGCAATATTGAATCGTTTTTGCGCAGGAAATTTGCGAAAGTGAAGCAAAAAAGTAGCGAAAATGCGAATTTTCTTTGCGCAATGCCCGTATATTTGCTAAAACGATTGCGCATAATGACAATGCTGCACTACGTTCAAGTATCACATTATTAATGACACAACTGATGACAAGTAAAAAGATTCTGGTAATCGGAAGCAGCAATACCGACATGTCAGTGAAATCAATCAAACTTCCAAAGCCCGGAGAGACGGTACTGGGAGATGACTTTCGCATGGGCCCCGGAGGAAAGGGTGCCAATCAGGCGGTTGCTGCCAGAAGATTAGGTGGAGACGTATCCTTCATATGTAAGCTGGGCAAGGATATGTTCGGTGAAAAAGCATTGGAACATTACCGCTCATGCGGCCTGGATGTCTCGCGCATCCTTTACTCCGACAAACCCTCCGGAATAGCATTGATAACAGTCGATTCGCTCGCAGAGAACTCTATAGTAGTGGCATCCGGTGCCAATGCGGACATCACTCCAGAAGACATCGACGCTTCTGCAGATATCATAAGGAGCGCCGGGATGCTCCTCCTTCAATTGGAAATTCCAATGCCCGCCGTCGTGCGTGCGGCCGAAATCGCCCATGAGTCCGGCGTGAAAGTCGTCCTCAACCCGGCCCCCGCCACGAAGCTCCCCGAGGAACTTCTGCGGTGTGTCTCGATATTGATACCTAATGAAACTGAGGCATCTGCAATCTCTGGCATTGACATAACTGATCTCAAGACAGCCGGCAAGGCGGCTAATATGTTGAAGAGTAAAGGTGTCCGCGAGATTATTATCACAATGGGCTCCCGAGGGTCAGTTGTCTGTGACGGAGAGACTACCTTTATTCAGGCCAGGAAGGTCAATGCCGTGGACACGACTGCGGCTGGGGATACGTTCTGCGGCGGCGTCTGCGTGGCATTGTCCGAAGGGAAGGATATTTATGATGCGGTCCGTTTTGCGACAGTTGCTTCTTCTATCGCCGTCCAGCGTCCAGGGGCACAGGATTCAGTTCCGTCAAGACAGGAAGTGGATTATATAATGAATAACAATTAATATTTACTGCTATGTTTATCGTCAACAGTTATTCCCTTGCTGTGGTTTTCTGCTTCATCACCATGATGTGCTGGGGCTCGTGGGGAAATACACAGAAATTGGCATCCAAGAGTTGGAGATATGAACTCTTCTACTGGGATTACGTAATCGGTATGTTGCTTTTCTCTCTTGTCATATCGTTTACTATGGGAAGTTTCGGTCAGGAGGGGCGCCCGTTCCTCGAGGATCTCGCTCAGGTCAAGATGTCCAATGTCTTGAGCGTAATCATCGGAGGCGTTATTTTCAATGCTTCGAATATCCTGCTTTCCGCATCGACATCCATCGCCGGCTTGTCTGTGGCGTTCCCGCTCGGAGTCGGATTGTCCCTAGTCTTGGGAGTTATAATAAATTATATAGGTGCGCCTAAGGGAGATCCGGTGGTTCTGTTCATCGGTGTCGCACTCATCGTGGTAGCCATCATCTGTAACGGTATAGCATCAGGAAAAGTCCAGAAGTCATCTGACGAAGACAAGGCAGCCAGCCGTAAAGGCATCATGCTGGCAATCGTAGCCGGCGTGCTGATGTCCCTGTTCTATAGATTTGTGGCCAAGGCTATGGATCTCAATGATTTCGCGCATCCTGCAGAAGGAATGCTCACCCCATATAGTGCTATCTTCATCTTCAGCGTGGGCGTGTTCCTCAGCAACTTCATTTTCAACACATTCGTGATGCGTCACCCGTTTGTGGGCGAGCCTGTTTCCTACAAGGCATATTTCAGCGGCTCACTTAAAACTCATCTCGTAGGTGTTCTCGGCGGTGCTATCTGGTGTCTCGGTACAGCGTTCAGCTACATCGCTTCAGGCAAGGCCGGAGCAGCCGTATCCTACGCATTGGGCCAGGGCGCTCCTATGATTGCAGCAATTTGGGGTGTGTTCATCTGGAAAGAATTCAAAGGCGGCTCCAAGAGCGTTTACGGACTGCTCTCCGTCATGTTCCTGTTCTTCATAGCCGGCCTCGGCTGCATAATAGTTTCAGGAGGAAACTGATGAAAACAGCAGTAAAAAATATATTGGTGTTGTGTCTCTCAATGGTGTTGTTTTCAGTGACAGCGCCATTGGTCTGCGGATGCAAGCCTGAATCAAAAGACAACAATGAAATTCCGGAGCCTGGCACTGGTCCTGGTCCGGCACCGGAGCCGGGAAAGCTGGCCTCTGTTTCCACTATGGAAATAGGGGAGACCTTCACCATCCCATTTACCGGAGAACTGTTGCTTCCTTATAGCGGAATCAAGCAAGGAGATGAGATTGTCCTCACCACAAGAGCTGACAAATCTGTGAAATATACTCTTGTCTGTACGTCAGCAAATGATTCTGAAGGCGCTACGTTCACTGTTCCGAAACACTTTGTCGGAGCCATGTGTACCGTCAATGCATTTGGGAAATCGGTAGAAACATTCGTAGAAGTGACGGATGCGACCGCTGTGGAAAAGGTTGCTGGCAGAACCACCTATGGACGCGTAATCGACTGGGACGGAAAGCCTGTTTCCGGAGTATCCGTTTCCGACGGAGTGTTCGTCACCACCACAGACAGCGAAGGCCGCTACTATCTTGCATCAATGCGTAAGAACGGATATGTGTTCATTTCTGTACCGAAGAACTATCGTGTCGCGGTCAATCGCACTATTCCTCAGTTCTTCAAGCGTTTCAAAGCAACTACAAGTTCCGAGTATGAGCAGCATACCTTTATTCTTGCACCTGAGGACAATGTGAAACACCGGATGCTTGCATTTACCGACTGTCATCTTGCCAACAGGACAAATGACATAAGTCAGTTCGACCAGATGTTCAAGGATGATCTCCGCGAGCAGATAGTCAAAGCCAGAGGCGAAGATGTGCCGCTTTATTCTGTATGCTTGGGTGACATGTCCTGGGATGAATGGTGGTACAAGAACTCCTATTCCCTTGAAAACTACTATCGTACGATGGAAGATCTGGACATTACCATATACAATGTACCAGGAAATCATGACAATGATCCTTATGTCCCAGACGATTTCAAGTCTGAGAATATGTTCCGCAAATGGATAGGCCCGACCTATTATTCATTCAATATCGGTGACATACACTATATATTGATGGACAATACCATTTTCCGCAACAGCGGCGCGTCTCAGGGAGTGGTCGGAAATGTTCAGGATTACAGTCAGGGGCTCACTGCCAATGAAATGAAATGGCTCGAGGCGGATCTTGCCAATGTTCCGGCCGGTAGCACTGTTTTCGTGGGAATGCACATCCAATATACCAATCGACCTTCCAGGAAATCTGACGGAAGTTTCAAGTTCGCTTATGCTTTCCCTGCCGAGTCCCGTTCGGAACTCGTGAGGATACTTGAGCCGTTCAATGTGCATTTTATTACAGGACACACTCATGTCAACTACACCAATGACATTTCCTCCAAGGTGATGGAACACAATATTGCTGCAGTTTGTGCAACTTGGTGGTGGACAGGGTATTATACATCCAACAAAGCTCATATGTGTCGTGACGGAGCACCTGGAGGATACAAAATTTTCAACATCCTGGAAGACGGCGCCGTAAAATGGGCTTACAAGCCGATGAAAAGGGATGCAGCATATCAGTTCCGCGTATATGACCTGAACAACTGCTACATCACCCGAGAGGTGTTCTGTCCAGGCGCAAAGTCAAAGGTTTCGGACTCATTCTTCTCCCAGTATGCATATGGCTACGACAAGCCTCGTTCAGACAATAAGTTGCTGGTCAATGTCTTTGACTATGACGAAGGCTGGACGGTAAAAGCATTTGAGGGCTCGAAGGAGCTTAATGTGGGAAGGGTGGACACTTATGATCCTCTTCATGTCGTGCATTTCAATATGGCGAGGATGAATACCAATTCCACTGCAATGACATTCCCTACACTCAAGACTTCACATATGTTCGAAGTTCAGGCCTCTGACGCATTGTCCACAGTCACTGTTGTGGCTACAGACAGATTCGGGAACGAATATCGCGAGACCGTATCGCGTCCGAGGAAACTATACGATATGTCCAAAGCATCGATTTACTAATTATTAACATCAATATGAAACGCCAACTGACATTTATTATGGCTTGTCTGTCCATGATTGCGTTCTCCTCGTGCAAAGAGGATGAAGGCAGTTATGTGAACCGCGTTCCGATTTTCAATGTCATCGGACCGGAAAATACAGAAGGCACAGAAATTTCTATCAGCGGAAAAGCCCAGACTGTGAAATTTACAGTTATGGCTACCGACGAATGGACAGCATCAGTATCCAATGATGCTTATTCACTTGCACCAGCTACGGGAGCAACTGGCAAAACGACAGTTACGCTTACCGTTCCCGCCAATGAATCAGGCTCTGTATATAATGCAGTAGTCAAATTTACATTGAATAGCGGGAAATCCTACGAATTCAATGTCGCTCAGGCTGCTCAGCAGCCATATCTCGAAGTGGATCTTCACGATATAGCCATTACAGGCGACGGTGACGAGTTTACTGTCAATGTGGACACCAACCAGTCAGAGTGGACTTATGAGTTTGACGGAACTGTCTCATGGATAACAGAAAAAGAAAAGACAGAGACATCCGTAACATTTACAGTTCCTGAAAATCTTTCCGGCAGCAAACGTTCAGCCGACATCAGATTCTATGCTACGGCAGCGCCAGAACTTATGGATTATGTGGCTGTTTCACAGACTGCACCGGTTCCGGCACCTACGGCTGACCTTCTCGACGTAGTCTTCAATTCAGATGCAACTGCAAAGGATGTTTCACCAATGTCAATGACGGTCATGTCCGACAGGCTGGATGCTGATGTCACTTCAGTATGGAATCACAAGTACAACTGCAATTGTGCGATATTCAACAACTCTACCATCGGAAGAATGAATCTCGAAAAAGGATATTACTATATTCCTTATACGACTACATCTGATTTTGCGAAGAAACTTACCGACGGATTTACTTACGAACTCGTATTCTGCTCATACACGGAGCCTACAGCAAAGCAGGTCAAGCCTTTTGCTTCTACTCAGGCCGGCGGCATCGGCATGTGCTTCAGGGCCAAGACAGGTGAAATCAATTTTGAAGTTCACGTAGGCGGCTCATGGTGTGAACTCTACAGCGGCGTGCTTCCTCAGAAGAATCAGTATTACCACGTAGTGGCTACTTGGGATAAGGCCAATGGCTTGGCAATGCTTTATGTGGACGGTAAGCTTACCGCTTCAGCAAATACGACAGGCGACTTCAAGTTTATGACGACTTCAGTGGACAAACGCTGGTTCGGTATCGGTGCAGACCCTTCAGGAAATGACTTGGGCGAAGCATCTTTCCACGGCGAAATTGTCAAGGCGCGCCTGTACAGCGAACCTGCAAGCGCTGAAGAAGTCAAGGCACTTTATAAACTTGTAAAATAGCATAATATGAAAATAACACTCAAAAATATTGCATCTGCATTCTTGACATTGGCCTGTTTGTTCATGGCCTTTCCGTCAAAGGCAGCAGCCCAGAGCCGTTCGGTCTCAGGACGTGTTGTGGATGAGAATGGAGAAGGAGTGATCAGTGCAGCAGTAACCAATAAATCCACACGCGAGACTGTGATTACTGACAATACCGGATTCTTTACCATCTCAGCATCAAACGGCGAAGTCCTCAAAGTGGAAATGCTCGGCTATCAGAACAGCGAACTCACTTTTGCCGGGAAGTCTCCTGTGACGATTGTGCTTCAGGAGGACAACCAACTTCTCGATGATGTAGTGGTTGTCGGATATGCGGTACAGAAAAAGATCAATGTCACAGGAGCTGTGTCTTCCATCTCAGGTGACCAGCTCAACGCAAGACCTGTGACCTCTGCATTGCAGGCACTTCAGGGGGCCGATCCGTCTGTGAATATCCAGACTGCTTCTGGTAACCCTACAAGTACAGCATCTATAAATATCCGTGGTGTGCCTTCAGTGAACGGCGGCTCTCCACTTATCTTGGTGGATGGTATCCCGGGACTTTCATTGAACCATATCAATGCTTCAGATATCAAGTCCGTGTCAGTCCTTAAAGATGCTTCAGCAAGTGCAATCTATGGCGCTAAGGCTTCTGCAGGCGTTATCCTTGTAACCACCAAGAGCGGTTCGGAAGGACGCACCAAAGTGTCCTACTCGTTCAATGGAGGTTGGGTGATGCCGACTACATCCACAGATTACATTTCCACAGGTTATGACTGGGCAAAGGCTGTAGATGAAGTGTATTATGCAAGATACGGCTACAGCGCGTTTACATATACTGAAGATGACTGGGCTCAGCTCGAAGCCAGAAGATATGACAAGAAAGAGAATCCTGAGCGCCCGTGGGTGACCGTAGATAAAGACGGAAAATATCATTACTACGGTAACTACAACTGGTACAAGGCTCTATTCAATGATTGCCGTTTCCAGCACCAGCACGATATCTCCATTTCAGGAGGAAACAAGGCTGTGAAGTATTTCGTGAGCGGCAAATACTACAATCAGGAAGGCCTTTTCAGTGGTCCTGCCATCACCAACAAGGAAAAATTCGACACATACGCTTTCCGTGCAAAAGTCGATGCCAACCTTTTCAAATGGGCGAAATGGAGCACAAATGCATCAGTGAATGCTGTTCATCAGATGTATCCCGGAACCACCAACGAGGCATTGACCATCTCTGCACTGGACCAGGCATTGGGCCCGATGTTCGTTCCGCAGAACCCTGACGGCTCTTACGTCATGTACCCTACGGACATCAGAGGTGTCGGTGTCGGCAAAGGCCGTGGCGCCATCCTTACGTATGAAAACAACAGGCATCATATCAACAACAGGACATTGGCATTGTCCAACACATTGGAACTGACCCCTCTGAAAGGCCTGTCGTTGAAAGCGACCTATAACATTTCAAATTATAACCGCCTCTACAGAGACCGTAATCAGGATGCTTCCCATTCCAGAGTGATAGGTCAGGTAATCACCAATACGTCCTACTCAAAGGATGAATACCGTGAGAGACATTATGATTATACGGTACATAGTGTGGATGCTGTCGCTTCCTACAATCACACATGGAAGGATGCCCATCATTTCAATATTCTGGCAGGTATGAACTTCGAATGTAAGAGAACTACAGATCTCACTGTGGACCAGTTCGGTGTAGGCAGCAAGAATCTGAATACGTTCAACTCTGTTACTGATGATACATATTATCAGATAGCTCAGGATATTACGGCGTACAAGACTCTCGGTTTCTTCGCACGTGTCAATTACAACTACAAGGAGAAATACCTGTTCGAAGCTTCAATGAGGGCGGACGGCACTTCAAGATTTGCAAGTAATCACCGCTGGGGATATTTCCCGTCAGCATCTGCAGGTTGGAGATTCTCCAAGGAGCAATTCTTGAGTTCTGCAAAATCTTGGCTGTCAGACGGTAAACTAAGATTTTCCTATGGCTCACTCGGTAACCAGCAGGTGAAAGATTATCTCTACATGCAGACAATCTCCACTAGCACTCTTAGTTATCTGTTCGATGAAAACGGCAAACCTAAGACTTCAAATGTTTCTGCTCCGATGTCTTCAAATCTGACTTGGGAAACAGTAAAGACTTACAACGCCGGTCTGGACATGTCTTTCCTGAAGGGGAGGTTGAACTTTACAGGTGACTTGTTCGTGCGCAAGACAGAGGATATGCTTACTACATCATTGACATTGCCGAGTGTCTATGGCGCTGCGACTCCGACTGAAAATTGCGCGGATCTCTGCACCAACGGCTGGGAAATCGCAATCTCCTGGAAAGATGATTTCAAACTCGGCTCCAAGCCGTTCCAGTATGGTATTACAGCGACATTGGGCGACTATATAACCAAGATTACGAAATTCAACAACCCGGATAAGATTTTCTCAAATTATTACGAGGGCAAGACTCTTGGGGAAATCTGGGGATATCATGTTCCGAGACTCTTCAAGTCTGATGAGGAGGCTGCTGCATATCAGAAGGCTGTGCACAATGCATCCAATATCTATCAGCGTGTTTACAATATGTCCGGTGGCGGTCAGGGCTATCTGATGGCAGGTGACGTGATGTTCGAAGATGTGAATATGGACGGCTACATCAACAAGGGCGCCGGCACAGTAGATGATCCAGGTGATATGAGAGTTATCGGTAACTCGAGTCCGAGATACAATTATTCATTCCGTTTCGATTTCAACTGGAACAATTTCGATTTGTCAGTGTTCTTCCAGGGAGTAGGCAAACGTGACTGGTATCCGACAGCCAATCCTGAGGATGTTTACGGTGCGACAAGGTTCTGGAACCTGTACAGCTACACGATGGTTTCGTTCATCTCCAAAGATTACAAGGACCATATCTGGACAGAGGATAATCCGAACGGATATTTCCCTCGCCTGCGTCCTATCCAGACTTATTCAGGCGGCCCGCTGGCTCAGACAAACGACAGATATCTTCAGAAGGTCAATTACTTGAGGCTTAAGAATATAACCCTTGGATATACCGTGCCGTTCAAGAGCAATATCATATCGTCCTGCAGAGTATTCTTCTCAGCCGAGAACCTGTACTACTGGTCTCCTCTGAAAAAATACTGCAAGACCATTGACCCTGAACTTGCTGTAGCCACAGGCGTTTACAAATCAGGTACAGGAACTGGATATACCATTCCTTGCACTGTTACTTTCGGTGCCAACATTAATTTTTAAGGAGAACTGAAGAATGAAAAAATATATTAAAGCAATGCTTGCAGTGTCTGCCGTTGTTGTGACATTGGCATCCTGCGATCTTACTCTGATCCCTGAAGATGAGGTTTCTCCGGAGTACTATTTTGAGAATGAATCTGATTGCCTGTTATGGTGCAATAAATTCTACAAGAATATCTTGGAATCTCCGACAATGGGTGCGACGACAGACCTGTACATGTCGAACGGCATATCTGCTTATGTCTCCGGTAACCGTAACCCTGCCACCCAGAGCTGGTCGTTCTCTTCTTTGCGAGACATAAACTACCTGCTCGAGCACCTGAACCAGTGCAAGGACAAAGCTGTAGCCAATAAATATGAGGCTGTCGGCAGATTTTTCCGTGCATATTTCTACTTCAAGCTGGTGAGGACATATGGCGATGTCCCTTATTATGACCACGTCTTGGGTTCTACGGATAAGGACATTTACAAGGGGCGTGATGACAGAGGTTACGTTATGGACAGAGTCCTGGAGGATTTCGACTTCGCTATCGCCAATCTTCCTGGTTCATGGGAAAAACTTAATACAAGAGTCACCAAGTGGGCTGCTCTCGGTTATGCGAGCAGGGCTGCATTGTTCGAAGGCACATTCCGCAAATATCATGGACTGAAGGATGCTGAAAAGTATCTGACAGCATGTGCAGAGTATGGAAAGGCGTTTATTGACGGAGCTCCGTTCAGTCTGTACAATACCGGTGCGACACCTTACCGTGATTTGTTCTCGTCAGTGAATGCCAAGACTCAGGAAGTCGTTCTTTGCCGTCACTACGATGTGCAGTTCGGTGTGTTCCACGGACTTGGAAACCAAGTTTCCTTCAGCCGTTCTTCATTGACACGTCGTTTCGTGAACCATTATCTTATGGCTGACGGTACCCGTTTTACTGATAAGGAAGGCTGGGAGACAATGTTCTACACCGATGAGGTCAAAGGACGTGATCCGAGACTTGCCCAGACCGTGCTTTGTCCGGGATATGTTCAGGTAGGTGCAACAAAAGTTACTCCGTGCATATTTTACTCATGGACGGGCTACGAACCGATCAAGCACGTTCCTGCAGCAGAAAGATGTGTTTCATCTTCAGATGATACAGACTGGATTCTGCTTCGCGCTGCAGAGGTCTATCTCAACTTCGCGGAAGCAAAAGCGGAACTTGGAACTATCACTCAGAGCGATCTGGATGTCTCTGTCAATAAAATCCGCGCAAGAGCCAAGATGCCGTCCCTGAATTTGACTGCTGCCAATGACTCTCCGGACCCGTATATGGTAAAATGCTATCCGAATGTGGACAAAGGCAGCAACCGTGGTGTGATTCTCGAAATCCGTCGTGAGCGTACCATTGAGCTTGCTCTCGAGGAACCTGAGCGTGTATGGGATATGTTCCGCTGGGCGGAAGCCAAGCAGTGTCTCCAGCATTACGTTCCTTGGTATGGCGTATATATCCCGGCGCTCGGTGCTTATGACACTACCGGTGACGGAAAGGCTGACGTCGAATTTATAAAGGCAACTGACGGAGCAGTGAAAATCAAAGTCGGAACTCAGATTCAAGATGTTGTCCTTTCCAATGGTGACAGCGGCTACATAGTATCATATTCAACTACAGATTACGGCTACCTTTGGGATGATTCCAGAGATTACCTGTGGCCTATTCCTGCCAAGGACAGGACATTGAATCCGAACCTCAGCCAGAATGAAGGCTATGTGGATGGTATTGACTAATAAATAATTGAAAAATGAATAAGCTAACATACATATTGTCATTGACTTGCAGCCTGGCTGTCTTGTCCTGTACCAAGACGGAAGCTCCGTCCATTATAGTGGACAAGACTGAAATCAATGCTGAATTCGGCGGGCTGGAGGAAACAATCGGTGTCAAGTGTAACCGTGACTGGGTAGCCACCGCGGATGTGGACTGGATCACTATGTCTCATGCTTCGGAAGAGGCTTTCGAGGCTCCGTCCTATATTCTTGTCACCATTCAGGCCAATAATGGCGAAATCAGAACCGGAACAATCTCTATTGAGTCCAGATCCGGCGAACTAAAGGCGAGCGTGATTGTAAAACAGGGCGAGAATACTGAAATAATCAGAACTGGTGATCGTTTTGTAGAATACCTTAATCTCGTAAAAGAAGGTAAGGCAACAGATGGCTTCAGGCTCGGTGCAGATATTGACCTTGCAGGAAAAACATTGCCGGAGATTGCTGAAATGACCTATGCCTTCGACGGCCAGAACCATACGATAAAGAACTGGACTGCGTCATGCAGCATGTTCGGTAAAATCGGCAGTGGCGCATCTGTCAGGAATATTGTCATTGACGCTTCTTGTGCATTGACAATGCCGTCTGCTGAAGGCAACTTCGGCTTTATCGCGACAGAGAATAACGGCACCATCGATAATGTCATAAATGCAGCATCTGCCTCAGTACTATCACTCGGCGCCGGAAGCAAAGGCATGATTTGCGGTATCAATGCAGGTGTCATCTCAAACTGCATGAATAAAGGAAACCTTGTTGCCGCTACTACCGAAGTTATGGAAAAGGACCTCTGTGTCGGTGGTGTTGCCGGTGTCAATGCCGCGAAAGCCAAGATGAACGCGTGTGTGAATGAAGGTGCAGTTACAGTGTCATTGGCCGGATCCAAGACATTGGCAACAGTGGCCGGTGTGGTGGGCCGCAGTGAGTCTGAGATGGCTTCCTGCAGCAACAGTGGCGCGGTTTCTCTCTTCTGCGAATCTGCTGAGGGAAAGGCTGATGGCTGTTACAAGGCAGTGTCTGTTGCCGGTGTCGCAGGTATACTCGCATGGGAAAACGGCAAGGCTTCAGACTGGGCCAATACAGGAAACATTACATTCCGAGGCGGTTATACTCTAGGCGTGCATGCGGTCGGTCCAATAACCAAATTTACATCAAATGCTGCCGGCATTGTCGGTGCCGCATACAAATGTGCTTTCGAGAACTGCATCAATAAAGGCAAGATTACCAGTTATATAGGCGATATCGGCAACACTTTGTCCGTATATCAGACAACCTCCCGTCAGAGTGCCGCCGGAGTTGTTTCCTCACCTTGGGGAAAATTGACAAATTGTGTCAATGAGGGTGAAGTAGATGTGGACTGGGTGACCAAGGCTCACGATGCCGGTCTCGTAAAACAGTTTGTTGGACAGATAGGTGGCGTAGTCGGAGGTGACTATAACTCTGACACCAAGTCTTCGTCGTTGGAGAAATGCACCAATTCGGGAAAAATCAATATCGTATGCGATGCGGCTCAGTCAAACAATGCATTTGGCGGTGTTACTGGCTGGGGCGGTGCAGAAAATGCAGGTGGTGTCAATGTGCTCAAGGGCTGTAAGAATACGGCTCAGATTACACTTGACGGCTATAGTAAGACCAGACTCGGCGGTATCAGCGGCAGTCCTGTGAAAATAGAAAACTGTGTCAATACCGGTGAAGTGTATCTTAAAGGCGGATTGGCAAACTGCTCGGTCGGCGGTATCTGTGGCTTCGGTAACTTCTTCAATATCATTGACTCGGAAAGTTATGGAGCGCTGAAGAGTGAAGTGAAACTTTCCGGTACTGAAGCTTCTGCAGCTGGCGGTCTTGGCGGTCTGGTAGGTGCAGCCGGAAATACACAGATGGCATATACAGGCTGCAAGGTAGATTGCACGATTTCCGCTCCTGCAGGTTCTGTAGTGTCTATGCTTGTGGGCGTAATCGGCCACAACAAGAGTGGCGGCAAATCTTTTGCAGTGGGCACTGCGGCTTCACCGGATAAGATCAAGGGCACTGTCAATGGGGTTACTGTCACAGAGGAGAATTATCAGACGTATATGCGTCGCCCTGACTTTAAACTTGTGAACGCAAACGTGACTTTCAATGTTGAATATCTTAAATAACAGGACAATGTTAAAGAAATTGTTATGTGCGGCATTGCTAATGATGACCTGTGTAGGGGCATTTGCCGCAGGCAAGAAAGGTTGTGGTGAGGCGCCTATCAGGATTATTCTCGACACTGATATAGGTAACGACGTGGACGATGCGTTGGCTCTGGATATGCTCTATAAATATCAGGACCAGGGAGTTGTGAAGATATTGGGCATTCTTACCAACAAGGATACCAAGTATGCTCCAGAGTTCGTGGACATCATGAATACCTGGTATGGCTATCCGAGAATTCCTATCGGAAAAATAACCGGCGGTGTATGTCTTGACGATTATGTGAACTATGCGGAGAATGTCTGCAAACTGAACAATGAGGACGGTACTCCGATGTTCAAGCGCAGCCTCAAGAGTTATGACAAACTGCTGCCGTCGCATATCCTGTACCGCAAATTGCTTGCGGCCCAGCCGGACAATTCCGTGACTGTCATTACTGTCGGCTTCTCCACTAATCTTGCCAGACTTCTGGAAACGCCTGGTGACAAATATTCTCCGTTGACTGGTAAAGAATTGGTGGCCAAGAAGGTACGTCTGCTTTCAGTTATGGGAGGCGACTTTATCGAGAATCCTCGTGCAGAGTTCAACATTGTCAATGACATACCTTCGGCAAAGAAACTTTTCTCCGAGTGGCCGGGTGACGTAGCCGTTTCTCCGTTCGCTGTGGGCAAGGTGATAAAGTTCCCTGCTTCAGTGATTCAGAATGATTTCAACTGGGGAGTTCAGCATCCGATGGTTCAGGCGTATCTGCACTATCGCCCGATGCCGTATGACAGGCCGACTTGGGATTTGACATCTGTGCTTTATGCCGTTAAAGGAGCCGCTGATTTCTTCGGAGTTTCAGAGCCGGGAACCATCACGGTTACAGATGACGGACATACCGTTTTTACTCCGTCAGAATCAGGCAAGCACATCATCTTGTCTGTGGATAAGGCTCAGGCCCAGCGAGTTAAACAGTATTTTATCGAGATTATTACACGGAAACCAAATTCGGTGAAATAAGGCTTATAGGTCCAAACTGTCTTCCCGGATTTACGACTGGAACTTGCCAAATTGGCACTTTTTAGTCGTGAATCCGGGATTAAGTTGCAATGTTTCGGTGATTTTTTCTAATTTAGAAGAATATTTAAGTAAGCGTTAAAAAATAAGTTGGTAAAGATTTGTGGAGGATTTTCGAGGATAGATTTCTTTTAGAAGAAGGAGTGTGCTGGACGCACACGACTGATGAGAAAAGGAATATAGACCGGAAAGACCCGCAAAGATTAACAAGTTATTTTTAAAGGATTACTAAACACTCACATAAGCGATGAAACACAAACTATTGACATTGGTAGCTATGACTGCAGCGATATTGTCCGGGTGCTGCGGAGGCGGCTGTAAGGATGGGAAGAATTACAGGATCAGGGATGGCGTCATTGTGTTCAATGAACCGAAACCGTCTGCTGGTCAGCAGGATATGTTGCAGTTCGCGGCGGATCCGATCGATACGGTCAGAGTCGGTTTTATCGGGCTGGGTATGAGGGGATCAAGTGCAGTGTCGCGTTTTACCAACATTGACGGAACTCGTACGGTAGCGCTTTGCGACCTGGAGGAAGACCGCGTGAAGAAGTCACAGAAGACACTGGCGAATGCCGGGAAGCCTGAGGCTGCGGAGTATTTCGGAGAAGACAGCTGGAAACGGCTCTGCGAGCAGGATGACGTAAATCTCGTGTATATCTGTACTCCTTGGGACAAACATGTGGAGATGGCAGTGTATGCGATGCAGCATGGAAAACATGTTGCCGTGGAGGTTCCTGCGGCTACTTCTGTGGCAGAATGCTGGCAACTGGTCGATGTTGCGGAGCAGACACGCAAGCATTGCATGATGCTGGAAAACTGCGTGTATGATTTCTATGAACTGACCACGCTCAATATGGTCCAGCAGGGATTGTTCGGCGAAGTGCTCCATGCGGAAGGCTCTTATATCCATAATCTTGCAGATTTTTGGAACCGATATCATGACAATTGGCGTCTGGCATTTGACCAGGCTCATGCCGGTGACGTTTATGCTACACATGGCTTGGGCCCTGACTGTCAGGTACTTGACATCCACCGTGGCGACAGGATGGATTACCTGGTTTCAATGGCGACCGTTTCGGTTGCAGGTCTGGAATTGGCCAAGAAGAACATGGGCGCCGAGACATTCGCGAACGGGGACCAGACTTCCACGCTGATTCATACTGTCAATGGCAAGACCATCCTTCTTCAGCACAATGTCTATACACCTCGTCCTTATGACAGGATGTATCAGGTGGTCGGCACGAAGGGATATGCGGAAAAGTATCCATCCCCTGGATTCGCATTCGAACCTGACCAGATAAATGGCGATGCGGATTACGAGAATCTTTCGGCGCATAAGTTCGTTCCCGGCGATGTCTATAAGGAACTTCTGAAGAAATATCAGAGCCCTATTGTCAAGGATATTGAGGAGAAGGCGAAATCGGTCGGCGGACATGGCGGCATGGATTTCATCATGGATTACCGTCTGGTATGGTGCCTTAGGAACGGCAAGCCGCTTGACATGGATGTTTATGATGCGGCCGAGTGGTCCTGCATCGGTGACCTGTCAGCTGCGTCCATCGAAAATGGCAGCAAGCCGGTCCTCGTGCCTGACTTTACACGTGGCAAATGGAATAAGATCCAGGGCTACCGCCATTCAGAATAGCTTGCCCGAGTCCCTTAATTGATGGTCAATGAAGATTGAAGAAGCCATATTATACGTGCTTGCCGAGCGGAACGGAGGTCTGCGCACAGAACAGATTGCGGAGGTCATAAACCGGAGACGGCTTCATGTCCGGAAAGACGGTAAGCCTGTGACCTCAGCCCAGGTCTATGCGGTCGTGATGCGCTATCCTGACACTTTCGTCAAGGCAGAAGGGCGCATCATGCTGATGATATGAGTTCTGGCCGCTTTACAGATAGTCGGTGTAGAGGATGCCGTCGAGGTGGTCGCACTCGTGCTGGAAGATGACGGCGGTGAACCCCTGTATGCTTTCGGTGGTGTCTCGTAATGTCCTGACGGAGGTGTATGTGATGTCAATGTCGCGGTAGCGGGCTACTTCACCTCGTTTTCCGGGAATGCTGAGGCATCCTTCGAAACCAAGTTCCTTTTCACCACGGCATGCGGAAATGCTTATGTTGGGATAGACCTCAAACGGCTCTCCTTCCTTGTCGAAACGCTGTACCGCCACTATGCGTCTGGATATCCCCACTTGAGGTCCGGCGATACCGACTCCGTCCTCCTCAGGTGAGGTTACCGTAGCTATCATCTCTTCGACAAGACGTTGATACTCATTGCTTTTCAGCCCTTTTTCGCTGATTCGACGACACTCTTTCCTCAGTGTCAATGAATCTGCTGCGTCATTGACAGTAAGCACGCGCATAGTGGTTCTTTCATCTCTGATAAGCTCCATTTCAGCAGAGCTCCAGCCGCTACGATTGCCGCACGAGATGGCGGTCGCAGCCATCATTGAAGTAAGAATAATCCCGAGAGTCCTCATATTGTCATTTTTTTATCAATGCAAAAATACATTATTTCCAGCATTCTCGCGTCGGTTTTAGAACATCTATCCTCCTTTTTTTGTCACAAAAGTCTCATACATTGTTCCTACATTTGCAGCCAAATTTGGAAAAAAACATGAATTTTAGAAAGCACAGCAATTCGTTCAGGGAATCTTACATCGACACTCTCGGTAAACTATATGAATATTCGACGCGCAGGTATGCGAAGAATCGGATGTCGAAAGTCATTGATACTGAGCATGAATATACATACGAACAGTTCAGGCGGACATGTGAGATGCTGTCGAAGAGGCTGACGCAATTCGGAATCGGGGCGTCTGACAAGGTGGCGATTCTGGCGCAGAACATGCCGGAGTGGACTGTCGCATTGTTCTCGACCGTCCCGTTCGGGCGCATTGCCATTCCAATTCTTCCGGAATCGTCTGCCAATGAAGTTACCAATATCCTGAACCATTCGGAGTCCAAGGTGCTTTTCGTCTCGAAGAAGCTTCTGCCGAACGTCACACAGGAGTGCATTGACAAACTTACGCTGGTCATAGATATCGAGACTTTCGAGGAAATCAAGAAGGACGACAGCAAGTTCCGCTGCGACGGCAAGGTGGCAATGCCGATGCCGGATGATATCGCCACAATCATTTATACATCAGGCACTACGGGCAATGCCAAGGGCGTGGTCCTGAGCCACAGGAATCTCACTTCCTGCGTAATTTCCTGCTGGCATTCGCAGCGCAGGACGGAGAAGGACCGCTGGCTGTCGATCCTCCCGATGTCACATACATTGGAACTGACTTTAGGAGTGCTGTATCCGATGTTCGTGGGCGCGAGCGTATATTATATGTCGAAGCCGCCGGTGCCGGCACTGCTGCTGAAGGCAATGCAGGTGGTCAAACCGACGACAATTCTTTCCGTGCCGCTTATCATAGAGAAAATTTACAGAAACAGTATCGTGCCGACCATACGGAAAAGCCGGATGCTGAGCTGGATGGACAAGAACATGAACTGGCTGATGTGCAAAGTCATTGGCCTGAAACTGAAGAAGACTTTCGGCGGCCATTTGTCGTTCTTCGGTATCGGCGGCGCGAAGCTGGACATTGAGGTGGAGCGTTTCCTCCTGAAGGCGGGTTTCCCGTACGCTATAGGGTATGGATTGACGGAGACTTCGCCGTTGCTTAGTTTCACGGTCGGTCGGAGCCGGTTCCCGGGTTCTATCGGTGTTCCGGTCCGCAATGTGGAGCTGCGGCTTGACAATGTCAATCCGGAAACCGGTGAAGGTGAGATAGTTGCGAAGGGACCGAATGTCATGCTCGGTTATTACAAGGATCCGGAGCGCACCCGCAAGGCGTTCACGAAGGATGGCTGGTTCAGGACCAATGATCTCGCATGTCTGGATGAGAAGGGGCGTTACTTTATCAAGGGGCGTCTTAGCAACATGATTCTCGGGGCTTCGGGGGAGAACATCTATCCGGAGGAGATCGAGCAGGTCATCAACAACATCGATGACGTGAACGAGTCCATCATCATTCCGCGTGACGGCAAACTGGTGGCGCTGGTGACGTTCAATGAGAATGCCATCGACTGGAACCAGGAGGGCGAGGATGAGTTCTTCCGCAAGATCGAAGAGTACAAGTCAATGATTCTGAACATCGTAAACAAGAATGTCAACCGCACTTCGAAGGTGAGCGCCGTCCAGATTCTGCGTGAGCCGTTCGAAAAGACCGCCACCCGCAAGATCCGCCGTTTCAAGTATTTCGACGTGAAGGGGATATAGGGGTAAGGTCATAGCCGATAACTTCGGCTTTTTTTTTGTTAAAAATTAGGGCTTTTTTTTAACAAAATGGGTTTTATTTCTCATTTGGTTTAAAAATGCCGCGTTTTTTTAACCAAATGACCGGCTTGTTGCTAATGTGACATATTTGCCATAACTTAGTTGTGTGACTTCCGTGACAACACACGGATAGCGCCACTAAACTATACCGAAAAAAACTATGTCAGAATTTAGAGAACGCGAAAATTTCTGCCTGCGCACATTCGAGATGAATGGTCCGTATTGGCATTTGTTCACTTCCGGAAAGGAAACCCCTCAGATATTCAAGAAAAAGGAAGACTTTGGGTTCGCTATGAACGTCATCGCTCAGACGGCATTGAAGTACAACGAAATCAAGATTCTTACCTTCGAGTTAATGGGAAATCATCTCCATATATTGGCTGAAGGACCTAAGGAGCAAGTTCTTGCATCATTTAGCTTTATAAGAAAACGACTGGGACGAGGATTGAAAGACTGCTTCCCTGATAGTCTGCCGAAAGGATTTGCGCCTTCGCTAAAAGAAGTTACTTCTTTGGATGCCATGCGCAATACCATAGTCTATATCAATCGAAATGGTTTCGTAGCTGATGCCAATCACACCCCATATAGTTATCCGTGGGGTGCAGGATGTTATTTCTTCGGTCTTTTGCACTCCTACGATACGACATTTAAAGACACGACTACAAAGCAACGCTTCGACATGTTCCATGGCCGAATTCCGGACATTCCCGATGATTGGCCCATGGCAGCGGAGGGCTATTTGATACCGACAGGATATTGTGCCATACAATTCGCAAAATCCATGTTTCGTAATGCACATCACTATTTTTCAATGCTTTTTAAAAACGTGGAAGGCTATAGTGGTGTCGCATCTGAAATAGATGACGGAGAGTATCTTACAGACAGCGAACTGTTCTCGCAACTAAGCAATATCTTACGAGAAAGGCATCAATCAGCATCCTTACGAGAACTCTCAAAGGCCCAGAAACTCGACCTTGCACGCACACTCCATTATGATTTGCGCTCATCGAACAGTCAAATCCGACGAGTACTTGGACTAACTCAATATGAAGTAGATTCGCTGTTTCCTATGTCGGCGAAGAAATGAGTTACCTACAAACTATTGCATTCTCATTGACAGATTGGCACGGATATAAATTTGGAGCTGCAGTAGCGAAATTGGCACATAAGTTGCACGCTCTCAAGTAACAACGGCTTAATGAGGCCGCTATGAAAAGAAGGATTTTAAATTATAATGATTATGATTACCGAGAAATTGCAGAATGCGGTAAACGATCAGATTACCGCTGAGTTATGGTCTTCAAATCTGTATCTCCAGATGGCTTTCTACTTCGAGAAAGAAGGTTGGAATGGTTTTGCACATTGGATGCACAAGCAGTCTGATGAAGAAAGAAATCATGCAATAATGCTTGCCAACTATCTTGCAAAACGTGGCGGCGAGGCTAAAGTAAACATGATCGATGTCGTTCCGAGTGGTTGGGGCAGCGTAAAAGAGGTTTTCGCCAATGTCGCTGAACATGAGCGCCACGTATCAAGGCTTATAGACGACCTTGTGGACGTAGCTTCTGCAGAGAAGGACAAGGCTACCCAGGATTTCCTCTGGGGATTCGTCCGTGAGCAAGTCGAGGAAGAAGCTTCTGTTGACGCTATCGTGAACAAGATTGAAAGATGCGGTGACAGCGGATTGATTTTCTTGGATTCCGAGCTTGCAAAAAGATAGACATTGACTCGTATTTATGAGTTGTCGAAACTTTCTGGTGAGCATTGTCACATTGCTCTTCATGTTAACCCCGGCTGCAGGACAGACGGGGCTTTATTCGTATAAGGGAGGTTATTTTCTCCGGAACGGCTCGCATTGGGAAGAATACCGTCCTGACAGCAAGATCGGCGTCTGGGCGACATACGAGCAGTATAACGAAGAGAGCAACTTCTTCAATATCAAGAATTCCAGTTGCAGCGTGAGTGTGCCGAAAAAAACTTCATGCAACTTTTTCTATGCCCTGCCGGGCGGTGAATGGAGTGAAATCTACACTACAAGTGAAATCTACGATTACATGCCGAGCGACGCGAGGGATATATACTGTTACAAGGGAGGATATTTCGTCAGGGACGGCCTGGATTGGTATGAATATCGTCCGGGCAACAAACATGATGTGTGGAATTCTTACAAGCAGGTAAGTTGTGATTTCAATTTCATATACCTGACAAGCGAGAACGGCGATTTCCGTATCGGAATTCCGAAGTCGGAATCAGCTGGTAGCATATACATGAAGAAGGGAGATGGCGAATGGACGGCAATTTACACATTGACAGGGATTTATGATTGCGGAAAGGGGTATGGGTATTCCATTCCTTTCGGGATGCAGCATACCGGGAATTCAACTGACAGTCTGTCAATATATACCCGCATCAACATTGACAACAACGGAACGTGCCAGGTGCGGTATTCGGACAAGTCGTTTCCGTTCAAGTATTCATCAGAGAGCCTGTATGAAGCCTCGTACGGAGATGCCGGCTCCATGTTTTTCATGATGCTTGCAGGCTACACCGGTGACACCAAAGGATTCGTCCTGTATCGGGACAATGACAACAAAGATGAAGTCTTGTCATATACCAGCACGTCCGGCATAACCGTATGCACTGTCACCGATGTTCCCGGACTTGGAACGATGGAGTTCAGGAACTGCCTTGACGAATCGCCTGGCGAACAGATTCACGAAAAGATAGCTAATCTGGAGTTCTAGATGCAAGTCCGTCCATACTTGGTCGTTTGACGCGCCCCGGCGGAGTAGAGCCTTTGGAGGTTCGCTGCGCTCATCCCGTCAGGCTGGCGCCTGACACCCATTCACAAGGTCATGGGCGACTATGCCTCCAGAGGCTCCACCCCCGTCAGGGCTTTCCTGCCATGTGGTCTTTACTGATGGTCATTTCCATGCAATGTAACTCCCCGTGCGTGTTAAAACGTTTTCCACGCACGTCGTGGTGAAAAAATGTCATATCGTGCGTAAAATGGCCGGATTTACTCACGACACGACGAATATTGTAGGGCTTTATTTCGTCGAAAACGTTTTTAAACGCTACGGAATTCCAAGTGCTGACAATTACTGGATAAAGCTGGTGTAGAGCTTGTATTTGTCTGTGACAAAGCTTCTTGTCGCTTTCACGCGGGTATTCCGCAGCTCGATATCAAGGTGCATGGAACTATTTTGTTCTTGTCTTCGGAGAATCTGGCTATCAAGTTCCAGCATTTGCTAAGACTTGTACCTCCTTTGAAAGCAATATGTTCTGCATATGGCAAAGTATGAAGGGCTTTCAATACCTGCGTTACCCACCAGTCCTTTTCGATGCTTGACGGCGGCAATCCGGTCTGCAATGCTACGGTATTGATAGCTTCACGTTGTCTATCTTCTGGTATGTCTATGAATTTCATCGTGCAATTAGTATTTTGCGCACCCATGCAGGGGCAAGTTTAATATCATGATTGAAATCGTTGTCGCTTACATTCCTTGTGTGTTCGACAAGCAAGTTGCGTTCCTCATCGGTCATTTTTTCTTCGCCTATGGTGCGCATGGCTGTTACAATAAGCATCATCAGCTCTGATTTATAAGCAAAGTTCTTGCCCGAAGAAGAATGCTTAAACAGGATGCCGCGTCCGTTTCCGATCTTTATCCTACGTGGTGCGCCGTTGGTCAGGAACACAACATTCATAGGCATCTGCGTGGACAATCCAAGACGGTTCAAGGCATATGCTCCCATAGGTACGATATTAGCTTTGTCTCGTTTAGCTATAGCTTGGGCGATGTCTTCAACAGATGGGTATATGATACCAAGTCCATATTCCTTGTCCTCTTTGGGGTAATAATAAAT
>ULYL01010226.1_pt1 | contig 24891 bp, 7 predicted proteins | sample 1962211 | NCBI WGS metagenome assembly ULYL01 (sample SAMEA4835864, study PRJEB28245) | human gut metagenome | biome: gut microbiome; material: fecal sample | place: Denmark | collected 2008
GCTCACATGCGTGGTATGAGATCCTTCGGCTCAGTCCCCACTTGTTCTGGCTGTTTTTTTCTCACATAGGGCGTTTCTCTCCGCTCGGGATGACGGTGCTTGGGGAGCGGATGGTCTCACGGGGCGGCGGCATCGCTGCCTTTTTAGAAGAGGGTATTCTCGTATCGACGACCTAATCCCTAGCCACCAATCCCTAGCTACCAGTCGCCAGTCACGCCAACGACAGGATGCGATATTTCCAACATTGTTGGATGGGTGTTTTCTATTTATGCTATAATGAGGGAAAATCTTTGATGGTAAGAAGGAGGCGGTCGCATGGAGGAGCTGCGCGGTGGAGCGGATGTGGTGCTGAAGAAGATCATGCGACAGGCGGCGGCTGAGAGGGCGAGTGATGTCCATATCGAGCCGGGAGCTTCCTTTGTGCGGGTACGGTTTCGGAAGGACGGGCTGCTTTCGGATCGCTTTTGTCTCTCCTCCTCCATGGCGCCGAATCTTTCGGTGCGCGTGAAAGTCCTTGGGCGGCTGGATGTGGGGGAGAGCCGTTTGCCGCAGGATGGGAGCTGGGCGGAGGAGATCGATGGGGTGCCGTATGATTTCCGTATTTCTGTCCTGCCTTCGATGTATGGGGAGACGATCGTCATCCGTATTCTATCGGGGCGGGTGAATTTTATCGAGAAGAATGAGCTGGGGATGCGAAGGGAGCAGGAGTCGCTGTTTCGGCGGGCGCTTTCCAAGGGGCAGGGGCTGATCCTCACGACGGGGCCGACGGGCAGCGGAAAGACGTCGACGTTGTATGCGGCGCTGAAGCTCTTGAATCAGGAGACGGTGAGTATCATTTCTATCGAGGATCCGGTGGAATACCGGCTGCCGGGCGTGACGCAGATCCAGGTGAATGAGCGCTCGGGGCTGTCCTTTGCGCGAGGGCTGCGTTCGCTGGTCAGGCAGGATCCGGATATCGTGATGATCGGGGAGATCCGTGACAGGGAAACGGCGGAGATCGCGATCCATGCCTCGCTAACCGGGCATCTGGTGCTGTCGACGCTCCATACGATGAGCGCGGCCGCTGCGCCGCTTCGTCTGATGGATATGGGCATACCGCCCTATCTTCTTTCCGCGTCGCTGTCGCTGGTGATGGCGCAGAGGCTGGCGCCGCGGCTTTGTCCCTCCTGCAAAAGGAAGGTGGTCTTGACGGAGGATCTCCTGACGGCCCACGCTCTGCCGCACTCCCTTGCCGGGCAGGCTGCTTATGAAGCGGCGGGCTGTGAGGCCTGCCGTCATCGCGGGGTTTCCGGGCGGACGGGAGTCTTTGAGATGATCGCCATCGGAGACAGTGAGAGACGCATCCTGCATCATGATTTCTCGCAGGAGCAGCTGCAGCAGGCGATGCGGAAAGCGGGACAGAAAACGATGGGCGAGTCGGCGCTTCTTCTGATGGAAGAGGGGGAGATCTCGCCGGAGTCGGCGGCGGTCATTCTGGCCGGGGAGGCATGAGATGGATATAGAGAAACTGCTGGCAGCGAATCCTGCCATGACGGATATTCACTTGACCGAGGGGCTGCCTCTTATGATCCGTGTCTATGGGGCGCTGAAGAAGATGAAGGAGATCGCGGAGCCTCAGCTCTTTGCAGAGCTCATCTCTTCCTATGTGCCTGAGGATAGGCAGGCGGCGTATCAGCGGACAGGAAGCGCGGATAGTGCGTTTTCTTTGGGAAATGTCCGCTGCCGTCTGCATCTGTATCGCAGCGGCGGTCTGGCATCGGCGGCGATCCGCATCCTGCCGGAGCTTTCTTTGCTCGGCGCGGATCCCGACAGGACGTGGCTGGAGAAGGTATCGCAGCTTTCGCACGGGCTTGTCCTCATCACGGGCTCTTCGGGAAGCGGCAAGAGTACGACGATGGCGCGCATTCTTTCGCTGATCAGCCAGAAGAGGGCCTGTCATGTGGTGACGCTGGAGGATCCGGTGGAGTACGTGATCCCTATGGAGAAGGCGCTCATCCATCAGCGGGAGATCGGGCGTGATGTGGCGGATTTTCCGCAGGGCATCCGTGATGCGCTGAGAGAGGATCCCGATGTCATCGCGCTGGGAGAGATGCGGGACAGCGAGACGATCTCTGCGGCGCTGACGGCGGCAGAGACGGGTCATCTGGTGCTGGGGACGCTGCACACGACGCGCGCGAAGGATGTGCCTGCCCGCATCATCCATGCGTTTCCCGGCGATCGGCAGGAGGAGATCCGAAGTCTTCTCGCAGCGAATCTCGTGACGGTCTCTTCTCAGATGCTCTATCGCAGCGGCAAGGAGACATGGCTCCTGCGTGAGATCCTGACGAATGTCGCTGCCGTCGCGCATCTGATCCGCGAGGGCAAGGAGGAGCAGATCCCGTCGTATATGGAAATGGGACTTTCGCAGATGCGGACGATGAAGCAGGCGATGTATGCCATGAAGGGGATCAGTGAACGGGAAAGGGAACGGCTTTTGAAGAGTTTGGAATAAATTGTGCGCCTCTTCCACCCCTTCTGAACCTTCTGAACCTGTTTACCAAGTCATCAGTCACTCATTTCCCACAGCAAAGGACCATTCATGAAACAATTTCACTATAAGGCTTATGACGAAGAGGGCGGGATCCACGAAGGAAGCCTTGCGGCAAGGACGAAGCGGGAAGCAGCGGCAGCCCTCTTCTCGGAAGGGCTGTCGGTCATCCGCCTTTTTGAGGAGAAAGAGGCGCATCGTTTTTTCCGTGCGCGGCCTTTTGCAAGCCGCCGCGCGCTGTCCCTTCTGGCTTCGTCATGGGCAGCACTCCTTTCCGCAGGGCTGACGGTGACGGAGTCGCTCTCGCTCCTCGCGTCGAAAGAAAGACCGCAGGAGAGGAGGCTTCTCCTCTCTGCGAGAGAGAGGATCGCGAGCGGGCATTCTCTGTCGGAGAGCTTTGCGTCGGGCGGCTGGTGTCCGTCTTTTTTTATTTCTCTGCTGGAAGTGGGAGAAATGACGGGGACACTGCCGTCGGCCCTCACACACATCGCGCTGTACTATGAGAAGGAGGATCTGTTCCGGCGGCGCCTCTCGCGTTCGCTGGCGTATCCGCTCTTTGTGCTTGCCTTCGCGCTGGTGCTTCTTCTGGTGATCCTGCTCTTCATCCTGCCGTCCTTTGCGATGCTTTTCGAGACGCTGGGGATCACGCTGCCGCTGGCGGCGCAGGCGGGGCTGGCGCTGGGGCTTTTCCTTCGGCACTGGGGGATGCTTCTTGGCCTTATACTCTTCGCTGTCCTGATCGCCGGAGCGCTGTACCTTCGGACGCGCGCGGGCCGGCGGCGAAAGGAAGTGTGGCTCTACCGCTCTGCCTTTTATCGCCGTCTGCTGCTCATCCGATTCACTCTTTCGCTGTCCTCTTTCCTCGAAAGCGGAAAGCCGCTCTCGGAAGCGCTCGCCGCCAGCATGAAGGTGCTGGGCAATCATGTGGCAGAAGAAAAGGTGCGCGGTATGGAGAGGAAGCTGATGCAGGGGGAGAATTTTGCGGGCGTATGGGAGGAAAGCGGTTTCTGTTTCCCGCTCCTCTTTGAGCTTTGTCAGGTGGGACTTTCGAGCGGGGAGCTGCCGCGATTTCTGGATCAGGCAGCAAGGCTCATGACGGCGGAAACGGAGGAGAAGCTTCGTCATTTCCGTCATATCGCGGAGCCTGCCATGCTGCTCTTCGTGGGCGGCCTCACGGCGCTTGTCCTCTTTTCGGTCATGCTGCCCGTTTTCCGGATGGCGGGCAGTCATTTGGGGTAGGGAAATGCGGATCGCCTCTCTGCGATCGATTCCGTGTTTTCACAGATCAAGGAGAATCAACATGTCCACAGCAGTCATTTTCGACATGGACGGCACGCTTTTTGATACGGAGGCCGTCTTTCAGAAGTATTGGAATGCCATCGCAAAAGAACGGGGCATCGTACTGCCGGATGCTTTCAAGTATGAGATCTGCGGCACCTCGGGCGAGGTGATGAACCGCATCATCGAGAAGCATTATCGGGTGAAGGATGGCACGGAGATCCAGCGGGAGTGCAAGCAGCGCGTGGCAGAGGAGCTTTCGCGCGGCGTGCCCCTGAAGCCCGGCTGCCGGGAGATCCTTGCATCGCTTCACGCGCGCGGCATCCCTATGGCGATCGGGAGCAGCGGACGGCGGGCGCAGATCGAGAGCAATCTGTCTGTCAGCGGCCTTACGTCCTATTTCTCTGCCATTGCGAGCGGAGATGAAGTCCTTCACGGGAAGCCGGCGCCGGATATTTTTCTACTGGCTGCGAAAAGACTGGGCGTCTCTCCGGCGGATTGCTGCGTCTTTGAAGACAGTCCGAATGGCATCCGTGCGGCGCACGCAGCCGGCATGAAGCCGATCCTCATCCCCGACCTCATGCCCGTCACGGAGGAGATCGCATCGCTCACGGTCGGCGTGTACAAGGTGCTGACAGATGCTTTGGAAGAATTGGTGGCTGGAGACTAGTGACTAGGGATTAGGGATGAGTAGCTAGGGACTAAAAGAGAGTACCTCTCATCTAAAATTCACGGCGCTTCTGATTTTTATGCGCCGTCCCTCCTTGGAACCTATAGAACCTATGAAACCTCTTTCTCGCCATTGACAGTATTTTTATGTTATGATTAGAAACAACAAAGATTTCTATCATAGGAGGACGCATGAAAATATATCGAACGATGGGACTGGGATTGGCGATCCTGCTTTCCGTTTCTACGACGGGCTGCGGGGTGAAGCAGGTGGCGATGAGCGGTCAGGGAGAGAGCTACACCGTGGTCGATGCGACGGGGCAGGAAGTGAAGATTCCCGGCAAGCCAAAGCGGATCTTGGGAAATTCGGCATCGATCGATACGATGCTTCTGGGGGTCGTGACGGCGGATCATCTGGTGGGAGCGACGGAGGCGGATCGCGATTCGGCGATTTCCTATATCGCAGAGGATACGAAGGATATCCCGATGACCATTCCTCTCTCGGGGCTGTCGATGGAGCTTGTGACGCAGGCGCGGCCGGATCTGGTGGTGGCTTCGACATACACGAAGGGCGAGGAGCTCACGATGTATCGCAATCTGGGCATCCCTGTCGTGGTGATCGACGGGCCTCGCTCGATCCAGCAGGTGAAGGATGATGTGCGGATCATTGCGGCGGCGGTCGGGGAGAAGGAGCGCGGCGAGAATGTGATCCGCGAGATGGACCGCCAGCTGAAAGAGGTGGATGATACGCTGGGAGCGCGTACGGACAAGAAGCCGGTGGTGTACCTGGTCTCGCAGATGACACGCTATGGGGGACCCGGCTCGATGTTCCACGAGCTTTTGACGCGGGCGCGTCTGGAGAATGCGATCGAGAAGGCAGGCGGCGCGAATGGGCAGGCCATTTCGCCCGAGCTCATCGTCAAGGCGGATCCGGATATGCTCTTCGTCTCGACCGACCGCACCTCGGATACGACGGGTGCGGGGAAATATCGGGACGATTTTCTGGCGAATCCGGCGATCGCTCAGATGCGTGCGGCTCGGCATATCGCTCCTATCGATGACCGCTATATTTACGCCGCCTCGCAGAACTGTGTCTACGCGGTGAAGGCGATGGCGAATGCGGGATATGGAGATCTCTTTGACCTGTCGGATGAAAAGCAGATACGCGGGTATTAAGGAAACGCTGATTCAATCGCAGAGTCAGATTCCACAAAAATTTTTATACACGACTTCGTCATAGCCTTCCTTAAATAGCCCGCTATTCGCGTCAGGATATTCCTCGTCATGTATAAAAATTTAAGAGTAAAATCAGACAACGATTTAATCAGTGTTTCCTTAAAGGAAATGAGAAATGCAGGAGGCACCTGCGCCGCCATTTTATATGACAGTGACTGGTGACTGGTATTTCGTTTTCCACCGCTCAGGATGATGATGCATGGGATTGGAATGGCAGCGAAGAGCGTTGACGAAGCCGGGAAATCGTGCTAAGATACGGATAGGCAAAGGTAATGATGCCATAGGCATAAAAGAACGAACCCCCAAAAGATGTGCGAGATCTTTTGGGGGTTCTTCTTGTTCAAAGCACAAGTGAGCTTAGGCTTATCAAGCACTGCTAGGTTTTCCTGTCAAGCCATTTGCAAAGATAATGCGCGATCATGCTTGCTGCGACAGAACCACAAAAGGTAATGATGAAATCCATAAGGCACCTCCTTCTTGTCACGATTCTCGTGCGAGGAGTTGCAGTGTGACGCAATTAGTATAGCAAAAATGATAGACGGCAGCCAGCGGCCGGGGGGATATTCCAATCCCCATCCAAAAAAAGGCGATGTGAAATAACGATCATCTCATTTTTGCGTTCCATCTGCCGCGGGGGACTTGCAGCTCTCATAGGAGTGACCGGGAAACCTTATCCCAACTGTCTTTCATGCCATAGTCACCCTATCCGCCCCTGCGGGGCACCTTCCCCTAGAGGGGAAGGCTGCGATACGAGAATACCATCTTCTAAAGAAAGGCGGCGAAGCCGCCACCTGAACCTTGAACCCTGAACCCTGAACCAAATGAAAGCAAAATAAAAAAGGGGCTGTGAAGAAATGAGGATTCATTTCTTCACAGCCCTTTTTTATTTTCGATAGCTCATACGCTTTCTTGCGATCTTCTCCGCTTCACGTTCGGCCTCGCCCTGATTCGGGTGGGCTTCTTCGTCCATTTCATACTGCCACATGCGCGTGGGGACCATTTCGCCCTCGGGGCTGCTGGTGTAGCGCATGGACTTCGGCATGGTCTTTACGGTGGAGAGCGGGCTTGTGAAGCCGCGGCCGATGACGTCTGTGGTATTCATGATGAAGAGAAAGGCATGCGGGTCGATTTCTTCGATGTAGTGACGGAGCTTCGTGATCTGTGTCAGATCGACGATGGCAAAGATGATGCGCTTATCCATGCCGGAGAAGGCGCCCTGCCCGTAGAGGAGGGTCGCACCGTGGTGAATGTTACGGAGGATGGCGTCTGCGATCTCAAGAGGCTTGTCAGAAACGATGAAGGCGGCTTTCCGCTGGGCGAAGCCGATGACGAGACGGCTCGAGAGATTCGCATTGATGTACATCGCGATCAGGGTGCAGATGGCGAGCTCCAAGGCAAAGATCCAGGCACTGGCCATGACGATCAGGAAGTTCAGCGCAAAGACGACGTAGCCGATCTCCAGATTGAAGTATTTCTTCAGGATCGCGCCGATGACATCGAGGCCGCCGGTGTTGCTGTTGTAGCGGTAGAGGAGCCCCATGCCAAGGCCAAGGATGACGCCGCCTGCGATGGCAGAGACGAGCGGCTGTTTCACGGAGGACATGGCGGCAAGCGGTGCGGTGAGGTCGATGAAGACGGAGCAGAGCACGGTGCCTATGATGGTGATCAGGGTATAGAATTTCCCCATGAACTTGAGGGCAAGAAGAAGGATCGGGATGTTCAGGATGAGGTTTGCGATACCGATGGGAAAGCCCGTCAGGTAGTTCAGGATCATCGCGATGCCGGTGAGCCCGCCTGCGAGAAAGTGATGGGGGACATAGAAGGCATTGATGCCGACGGAGTAGAGAAATGTCCCGACCACGGTGATGGCCAGGATGAAAAACAGCCGCTGCCAGAAAGTGGGGCTTCTGTAGTCAGCCCCCAACGGGGTGTTCATGAGTGGGTCCTTTCTTTGAAACATGGAAGCACCAAGGGTGCTGTGAGAATATTTACATCATATTATATCACGGAGAGCAAGGAAACATGAGGCATGGCGCATAGAGCAGAAACGCTGCGGAGCATCCATCGGGCGATGTCCGAATGTCTCTTAGCCACCAGCCACCAGTCCCTAGTCCCTCATCCTCCCAAAAAACTTTTCTCAAAATTTTTTGACCCTGTCACTTGTGACAGGGTCAGAAGGAAGAATCTCCTGTATAATAGATACAGAATAGGGATCGTGTATCCTTTTTTAGAAAAAGCAGATGGATTTCTGTGCCTGTTGCCTTTTTTCGATGGAGGATCTTGCCATGAAACGTACTATACAATCGCTATCTCTCAGTCTTTTGACAGCCCTTCTTTTTTCAGGCAGCGTGAGTGCTGCGCCGGCGCTGCCGCAGCTCGATCCAAGGGATCCGGCGGTACAGAAGGTGACGGATCAGGCGTCGCGCATGAGCGAGACGAACCAGCAGGTGACGTCGTATTATCAGAAGAGCCGCTACCGCACGCTGGATGCCGTGCATTCTTCGGAGGCGAAGGCCGAAGAGGGCGGGCTGGTCTTTGAAGTGAAGGAGATCCGTGTGACGCCGTCGAAATTTCTTTCCGCAGAGGAGATCCGGAAGGCCATCCATTTCAAAGGCGCAGGACCTGCCACCGTGAAGGAGCTGACGGACATGGTGGCCCGCCTGAATGCGCTGTATCAGGAGAAGCATATCGTGACGGCGCAGGCCGTGCTGCCGCCGCAGAAGGTACAGGACGGCGTGGTCTACATCCGGCTCATTGAAGGGAAATTCGGAAAGACGGTCGTCACGGGAAATCAGCGGATCTCCGAGAAGTCGCTCCTCTCGCGCATCCATGGAAAGACGGGCGAGCTGGTGGACGTGGACCGGCTCGAGGATGAGCTCCGCGTATATAATTCGACGAATACCTATCAGGTGCAGGCAGAGCTGGTGCCGGGAGAGGAGGAAGGGACCTCCGACCTCCATCTGCTGCTCGGAGAGAAGGAGAATCCGCTGACATCCTTTATTTTCACGGACAATGCGGGCCAGAAAGAGAGCGGCCGCTATCGCATCGGTGCGTATACGGAGTACCGCGGGATCGGCGGGCATGATGCGAGCCTCGCGGTGAGCCCGGTGTGGACGGAAGGCATCTGGGGCGGCTCAGTGATGTACGATACGCCATGGGGGCATCACGGGACGCGGGCGCAGATTTCCTACAGCAGAAATCTGGTGGATATCATCGACGGCACCTTCAAGGATTATGACATGAAGGCCAATTCGAATGACGCGGCGATCTCCATCACGCACCCCGTGAATATCACGCCGCTTTCCCGTGTGGATGTCTTTCTGGAAGGCCATCGGAAATGGTCGGATACCACGTACTCCGGGATGGAACTCTCGAATAGCGAAACGCGCACGGTGAAGGCCGGACTGTCAGCGCGGAGCTTCGATGAGAACGGGCTGTGGTTCTTCATGACCAGCGTCACCGGCTATGAGAGCGATGACCGCGTGAATGATAAGGATAACAACGGCTCATACTATAGCGCCTACCTCATGCGCCGGCAGAATCTCAAAAATGACCAGTACATGCTCTACCGCCTCTACGGCCAGTACACCGCCTTCACCTCGCTGCCCTCGACGGAGCAGTTCACGCTGGGCGGTATGGGGAGCGTCCGCGGATACAAGGAAAGTATCCTTTCGGGTGATAAAGGCTGGTTCGCCGGTATGGAGTACGGCTTCCCCATCAGCAGTGACCATCAGACCTGGCGAGGTTTCGTCTTCCTCGACCACGGCGTCGCATATAACAATTTCAGCGTCAAAACAACGAAGGACTATATCACCAGTACCGGCCTCGGTCTGGAGTGCAGCAAGGGCGGCTGGTATGGCAAGGCCGTTCTCGGTATACCGCTCAAGGATTCCGGCAATATCGGAGATGCATCGCCGAGAGTCCATTTCTATCTGCAGAGGAATGTGTGATTTTGAGGGACTGGGGACTAGTGACTGGTGACTAGGAGACGTCAGACTGTCAGACGTCAGACTGCCGCCTTCCCGTATCGTCATCCCGAGCGCAGCCCTCGATCTTTGTCATTCGCGTTCAGGCGGACGATGTTTGGAAAGCTCAATCGGGAAACCTTCGGGCATCGCCCTATTTATGCTTCGCGGCGCTTCCATATTTTTATGCGCCGCACCACCACTCCTCACTCCTAACTCCTCACTCCTAACTAGAGAGCACGAAGCTTTCAAACGGAATCAAAGGGCAGCACGTCCTACGGGCTAACCCTGAACCCATCAACCGATCTTCATGATCTTCTCACCCAAAGGAGGACCGTCTTATGAATAAAATCTACAAAGTCGTATGGAATGCCGCGCGCGGCTGCTATGTGGTCGCTTCGGAGCTGGTGAAGACCCATCAGGGGAAGAAGAGTACGCGCGGGGGGGAAAACATCCTTTCCCATGCAGGGACGGCACTGCTCCTTGCCATCGCAGGCTGGGGCGCGGCTTGCAATTTCATCTATGCGGACGTGACGGTATCGGATCAGAAGCACTATGGCAATACGGTCACCGTGAAGGATATCGCAAACAGCGGCAAGCAGTATGACATCACGAACCAGAAGGTGAAGGATGGCAATGCGCTGAATAAATTCACGGATTTCGGTATCAAGCAGCACGATGTGGCGAATCTCCATATGGGAGAGGCGAATCACCAGATCAATGTCGTCAAGAATAAGATCGACATCGACGGCGTGGTGAATGCGATCAAAGACAACGCGATCGGCGGCGACGTGTATTTCTTCTCGAATGCAGGCATTGCGGTCGGCAAGACTGGCGTCTTCAATGTCGGGCGTTTGACGCTGGGGACGAATGCGGCGTATGGCGAAGCGCTGTACAATGGCGGGATGGAGAAGCATTTGGCGCAGTCCGCTGCGTCGCAGGCGAAAGCAGTCGCCGGCGGCAGTGACATTTCCCTCAATGGGAAGGTCTATGCCCAGAGCGATGTCGTTCTGGGGGCGGGCAGTGTGAATGTCAAGGGCGGCGAAATCCGCACGCATAGGAATAACGCGGACACTTACGCTGACAAGAAGGCAGCGGAGGCATATAGAAATCAGCTGGTGAATGTCTCACCATCGGCGACGGTCGCGGCGGCTCTGGGTCATGGTGACATTGCGCTCGCAGCAGTCGGCGCATCTTCTGTGGCAAAGCCTTTCGAGACGAAGGGCGCGATCGTCATTGACAAGGCATACATGGACGCGGCGGGTGGCGACACGTCGGTCATCGCCAGCGCAGAACGGAATGGCGGAAATCTCATGGGCAGTAAGGCGGATGCGTCTGTCGAGATTTCGAATGCCACCATCAAAGGGCAGAATGTAGCGATTTCCGCGGAGACAAAAGTCAGCGGCAAGGTCGGCTCGGCGGATGCGTACAAGACAGGTGCAGAAGAGGATGGCATCCTCGGACTGCTCCATGAGACCTTTGGTGAACAGGTGGGAAGTCTGGCGTCTGTCGTGAAGACGGGCGCAGACTCTCGCGTGACGGTCAAGGATTCGAAGCTCACCGCAGCGGAAGACCTTACGATTTCCTCCAAAGCAGAGTCGGAGATCGGCAGTGAGACGGGCGGCGCTCTCGGCGTCGGGATCAATGTCGGCATCGCGGACGTTTCTTCGAAAGTAGAAATCCAGGGGACAAGTGTGCTCACGGCAGAGAAGGATCTCGCGATTTCTGCGGAAGGCAGTAACGCCATCGATCTCCAACGGCAGGGCAGCGCGGAAGATCTTCCCATCGCGATCGACCTTGGCTGGGCGGAAGCGAAGACAGATGCATCCGTCACTGTAGAGAAAGATGCGACGCTGAAGGCGAAAGAAAATGTAGACGTATCGGCGAAGGCAGAGAGAAATCTCTCCGTCGAGGTCGAGAACAGCAGCGGCGACGGTACGCTGGGCCTCGCGGTCGGCGTCATCCAGTCCGAGACGAAGGCAACGGCCGATGTGCAGGGCAAAGTCTATGCAAATGGCAAGGTCAGTGTCAGCGCGGAGAATACGGTGTCGGACGAAGATGGAAAGTATGACCCCGATACGCTCCACATCACGAGCGAGAGCGAAAGCGATGATGGCACCAGCTCGGATCCCATCCACGACATCGTGGATGTAGCGACGACCAAGGGCAAGGGAAACCAGCTCATGGCGGGCATCAGGAAGCTCTGGGGCGATCAGTCGACCGAGAAGAAAGCGGCGGACGCTGGAACGAGTGCGGCTGACCAGACCGCTTCGACAAGTGCGGGCGGCGGCCTCGGTCTCAATGCCGCGACGGCTTTCCTCTTCAGCGACAATAGTGCAAAGGCATCCCTTGCGGGCGAAGTGCGCAGCTATGATGGAGCAAGCGGTGCGGGCGCAGTCGATGTACACGCGGAGACCTTGTCGCGGACGAAGGTGAAGGCAGGTGTCAGCCAGGGTGCGGACAAGAGCGCCGGCATCGCGGCGGCGGTGAACTATATCGACCAGAATGACAAGGCTGAGGCCGAGCTGGCGGGCGACATCAAGTCCAAGGGCGATGTGAAGGTCAGCGCGGAAACGAAGCGCCCCTGGCAGTCGAATCTCAAAGGCTTTGGTGAAAATCCTGCAAATGATCTGGCAACCATTTTCGGCCCGAATAATGGTTTTGAACTGTCGTACCTGACCGACTCTTGGACGCAGACGGGCGGCGCGGGCGAGAAGGTCTCCGGCGCGGCGGCGCTGAATATCATGGAATACAACCACACCGCCAAAGCAACGGTGAAGGAAGGCACGAAGATCTCCATCGACGGCGGCGATCTCGAAGTCAAGGCGAAGAATGATATTCACACCGTGAATTTCAGCGGCGACATCAAAGCGCCGATCGGTGACCAGCCGGGGAGTCTCGATTTCTGGGAAGACATCGGGGGAAGTCCTTTCTCCGGCGGTGGGAAAGCCGCATTGGGCGGCGCAGCCCTCACTGTGCATCAGAAGAATACCGCCGAAGCCACCGTGGAAGATGGCGTGACTGTGACGAATGCGAAGGATGTCAGCGTTTCGGCAGAAAACAAAGGCTCGAATCTCTCCATGGCGGCTGCGGGCGGCAAAGGGCAGACCGTTGCCATCGACGGGACGGTGAATGTGAACCGTTTCGAAAACACCACGAAAGCCACGGTCGGGAAGGCGATGATTTCCTCTGCCGGTGACATTGTCGTCAAAGCAGAAGATGATACGAAGGATATCAACATCGGCGGTGCGATCGCTGTCTCGGAACAGGCGGGCATCGGCGCGACCATCGCATACAACCACATCGACAGATCGACCGAGGCGGCGCTTCTGGGAACCGTTTCTTCTGCGAAAGATGTCAGCATCACCGCGAAGAACACCGGCGCACTCTACGCCATGTCCGCCGCGGGCGGCATCACGATGGAGTCGAGCTCTGTGAATGGTGCGGGCAGCTCCGGCCTCCATGCGCAGGAAGGGGCTTCGGGCTCTGGCACGTCCTCCATCGGGGACCTCGCAGGGACGCTCCTCAATGCGGGAAAATCGGAAAAAGATAAGAAATCCATCGATAGCGGCGATAGCGCGCTGACGAATGTTGCAAACCAGGATGCCTCCATGGGTGAGAATGTCGGCGCGGCGAAGGGCGGCTTTGCCGCAGCGGCGAATGTCTCCGTGAACCGCATCACGGACGCGGCGAAGGCATATACGCAAGGAAATGCGGTCACCGCGGATGCACTCACTATCCGTTCCGGCAATGACAGCCAGATCACGACGGGTGCGGGTGCGATTGCCCTCGGCCTCTCACAGAACAGCAGCGCTATCGCGGGGAGCTTCATGTACAACGCCATCACGGACAAGAATGAAGCCTATGCCGAAGATGCGACCCTCAAGCTCACAGGCAGTGAAAAAGACAATACTTCGCTGACCGTCGAAGCAGACAATGCGGCGAAGATCACAAACATCGCAGCGAGCGGCAGCGGCGCGTCCAAAGGCAGTGCCGTCGCAGGCCAGATCAGCCTGAACTGGGTGGATAATGAAACCGACGCGCACGTCAAAGGTGGCAGCCTCAAGGCGGGTAAAGCGGCGACGATTTTCGCGAAAGACCGCGGCACCATCAACTCCTACACGGGCGCAGTGGCGATTTCACCGGGCAATAATGGCGCGGCGGTGGGCGCTTCCATCGCAGCCAACCTCATCGAAGGGGAAACCACCTCTTCGCTCGAAAACACCATCGTGAACAGCGGCGGCGCTCTCTCTGTCACCGCGGATGAGACCAGCCAGATCCAGTCCATCGTGGCGGCGGGCGCAGGATCCGGTAAACTCGCGGCGGCCTTCGCGGCGAGCGGGAACTGGATCCACACGACAACCGATGCCCATATTTCCAATGCGAACGACATGAAGACTGGGGCGCTCTCTGTCCTTGCCAAGAATGGCAGCAATGCGACCCTCGGCGTCGGCAGTGCTGCCGCCGGCGGCAACTCCGCGGGCGCATCCATTGCCGTCATGGTGAACCAGTCGGAAGTCAACGCCAGCCTTACGGGCGATAAGGAAAAGAATCATATCATCACTGCGGACGGCATCACCATCAAGGCGGACAATGCCTACAACGGCAAGGCTTCGGATACCGAAAGTGAGACCGCCAAGACCGTCGCGGTCGGCTTCGCCGGCGGCACCTCGCAGTTCGCCGGCTCCGGCTCTGTCACCGTGAATGTCATCGACCAGAAGACTGATGCTACCATCGGCAAAGGCAAGTATGACGCGGGGCAGAAGGATGTCCATGTAGAAGCAAAGAATGCTGCGAAGCTCTTCGGTCTCGCCGGCGGTGTGTCCCTCTCTGCCGGAAACGGTATCGGCGCAGCTGTCGATGTCCAGACCTACAACGGTCACACCTACGCAGGCATCGCCGATGGTGCGTCCCTGAAAAATGCGTCCTCCGTCACCGTGAATGCGGACTCGAAAGAACACCTGACCTCTGTCGCAGCGACCCTCGCCGGCGGAGCCGGTACTTTCGCAGGGGCAGGGGCAGCTGGCGCACACTCCGTCTCGACCGATACGAAAGCATATGTGGGCCAGAGTGAAGTGACGGATGCCGGTGTTGTCTCTGTCACTGCCAAGGATGAAACGAAACTGAACACCATCGCAGGCAGTGGTGCTGCCAGCGGAAATACCGGTGTCGGTCTCACCGCAGCGGTCGAAGTGGTGAACAAAAAAGCCAGTGCGATCGTGGGTGACAATGCGGAAGTGACAGGCAGCAGCCTCACCGTGAAAGCAGAAAACACCAGCAGCAGCGTGACCAGTGCAGCCGGTCTCGGCGTGGGCGGTACGGCAGGTCTTGCCGGAGCGGCATCGGAAACCTTCGTGAACCAGGAAACCGATGCACATGTCGGCAAGAATGCGAACGTTAACGTCGAAAAGGGTGCGGAGATTCTCGCCAATTCCACTTTCACACAGGGCGCAGCCGCAGGCAGCGTCGGCGGCGGCGGAACCGTCGGCATCGGCATTTCCAATGCGACCGTATCCCTCCATGCCGCAACGAAAGCCTATGCGGATGACGGCGCTGTGATCTCTGGCGGAAATCAGGTGAAGATCTCCGCAGACCATACGACCAAGCTCACCTATGCGACCGTCGCAGGGGGCGTCGGCGGAACGGTCGGCGTGTCCGGCAATGCAGCCGTAAATATCATCGATACGGAAACGAAAGCGTACACCGGCAAGAAATCTGCCCTCTCGGCAGACGATGGCATTTCCATCACCGCCTCTGACACCACCGAACTGCATGGCGGCAACGGCGGGGCCGCGATCGGTATCTCCGGCGGCGGCGCCGGCGTCGCTGTCGGTGTGACGAATCTCAAGAAGAATACCTCCGCCTATGCCGATCAGAATGCGAAACTGGACTCCAAAGGACAGGTCGCTGTCTCGGCAAAGAACATGGAAGATATTGATAATGTCACTGTACAGGTGGCAGGCGGTACGTATGCCGGACTGGCAGGGGCGGTCAATGTGATGAACCTGTCCGCCAGCACGAAGGCGTATACCGATACCGGCGTACAGATCAACCAGGCGAATAAGGCGTCTGGCCGTTATGGCGGAGATATTTCTGTCAAAGCGGATCATGCGCTCAAGATGACCAGTGCCGTAGGCGGTGCAGCCGCAAGCGGCGGCGCTTCCGGCGGTGCAGCGGTCGATGTGGCAAACATCAAGACACAGACCAATGCCTACATCGGTGACAGCAACACCATCGATACCACGGGCGATGTGTCTGTCTCTGCGAAAGATGAAGTGACCCTGAACTCTCATGCGTATGCCGCTTCGATCGGTGCGGTTGGTCTCTCCGGCAGCATTTCCGTCTACAGCATCGGCAGCGCGTCCTTTGATGACAAAGACGGCATCCTCACCGGAAAAAACGCAAAAGGACAGGACGAAGATCTCACGACCTGGGTCAATGGACAGGTGAATCAGTCCAAGACGAAGGACGCGATGAAAGCGTATGATGGCAAGACCGGAGCGCTTTCCGATGTCAACAAGAAACTCGATACGACTTACAAAAGCCAGGAACCGACCACCGAAGAAAAGGGTACGCTCGCCAAGATCGGCAAGGGTACCACCATCACCGCAGATGGCAATGTATCTGTCGATGCCGCAGACACCCTGAACATGAAGAACTACATGAGTGTCATCGCCGGCAGTGCGTTCGCCAGCGCCGGGGCTTCGGTCAGCGTCGTGAATACGGATACGCAGACCAAGGCGCTCATTGACAGCGATGCGAAGATCGCAGCCGGCAAAGATCTGGCAGTCAAATCGAAAGCCGCGCACCAGATGGATCAGAAAATCACGGGCGCATCGGTCTCGGGCGGTGTTTCCGGACAGGGAACGGTCGCTACCTGGAATGACAGAAGCGATGTATCCGCTCTGATCGGCGCTTCCCGCGGTATCCAGGCGAACAATGTCACCGTCACCTCGGACAATGACCGCACGCTCCTCAAAGCCAAGGTGGCAGGGGCATCGGTCGCGCTCGGCGCGGTGAACGGCTCTGTCATCGTAGCGAATACCTCCGGTTCGTCCACCGCCGGTGTGGGAGATGAATCGAAGGAAAACACCGCAGGCGAAGGTGTGACCGCCAAGGAAGCCATCACGATCTCTGCCAATGCAGATACGAACCTCGATGCGACCGCCATCGGCGCCGCAGCCGGTGTATTTGCCGGTGATGGGACAGGCGTTCGCCTCTCCTCAGATACGGATGCGAAAGCCTTCGTAGGTAAGAAAGAAAAACTGAAAGCCGGGAGAGACCTCTCTGTTACGGCAAAGAATACACCGAAGATTTCCGCCCTCTCGACCTCGGCTGCTGTCGGGCTGGCAGGCGTGGGGATCACGGTGGCAATGGCCTCCTCGGATGACAGTGCGCATGTATCCGTTGGAGACGGTGCATCGCTCACGGCAGGCAAAGCCCTCACGATCAAAGCCTCCATGGACAAACCGGCATCCGGCAGCAACATGGAAGCCCATGCCATTGCCGGCGGCGGTGGTGTCGTATCCGGTGCCGTCGCTGATGTCCGTGTGAACCTGAATCAGCATACCGATGTATCCATCGGCGGAAACGCAGCGCTCAAAGGCAGAACGGCAGACATTTCTGCGGCGCACCAGAGTGCATCGGCGCTCGCGATGGAATCCGTCGCGGCAGGCTACTACAGCGGCACGGGCGGCGAGACGCATTTTGCAGAAACGTCCAATACGCGCGTCGACGTAAAAAATGGCACGAGCATCCAGACCACGGATGAGACCCGCATCCTCGCTGACAACCAGACCGAAAAAGCACAGACGGCGACCAGCGGCGGCGCGGCTCTTGCGACGGGCGCGGGCATCGTGAATGAAACGACGATCCAGCATACGACCGCCGTTGATCTCGGGAAGGTGGCGATCCAGGCGAATGCATCCGCTCTGACCGAAGCGGAAAAGGCAGCGGGCAAGACGCTCTTCGATAAGAATGCCATTGCCATCGACGCAGTGAGCAAGGTCATTTCGAAGGATCAGGACGTCATTGCGACCGGGTCTGCGGTCGGTGCGGCGCATGTGAAAAATGCCAATGCCGTGAAAGCGGAAACTACGACCCGCGTGGCAGAGGGCGCAAGCCTCCTTGCGGGCGATACGGAAGAAATCAAGAAAAAGCACAAGGATGAAGATCTGAACAACACCGAAGACAAGACGTATGGAAAGACCTATCGCGGCGGCTCGATCGGCGTCGGCAGCAAAAATGATGCCGAGCTCACGAGCACCACGATGGTCGACGTCTTCGGTGCGGCGGGCTATGCCGGTACGTCGAACAATGTGACCTATGACGGAAAGACGCAGACTTCCTTCGGCGGCAAGGCAGAAACCGCGAAGGGCGACATCCGCGTCGCTTCCGGCAGAGACTCCGCGGGAACGATCGGGCAGCTGAAGGCCAAGGCGAAGAGCGATATCCTGAATGCGACGGCGATCCCGATTTCTTCCAAGAAGGATCCGTTGGCGAAGATTTCCTCGGACGCAGCCCTCTCGATGAATGGCACGCTCCTTGCCGACCGGGATATTTATCTCCAGTCGACGGCGGGCGAGACGAAAGCCACCGGCTCGGGCGAAGTGAAGGACTGGGTGAACAAGGTGGGTGAAGTCTTCGGCACGGAAGGCGGCTCCATCGGGAAATCCAAGGTGACGACCAAGGCGGCGGCAGCGCTGGATGGCAAGGCCGAGACGGGCATCCATAGAAATAAGTCCATCACCATCAGCGGGAACGACGAAGACGGCACATGGAAGACCAGTGTCACGACACAGGGCGATATCGCCTTCACTCTGAGCAAGCAGAAGGAGTCGGCGGAAACGCTCTCGAAGCGCCTTGCTGAGCTCAAGAAAGAACTCGCGGACCACATCAGCGATCCGGCGGCAAAGGCATCGTATGAAGCAGAGATTTCCTTCGTCGAAAACAAGATGGTCGAGCAGGGGCTGGGCTATCGCGCGAAGGACGGCACCGGCACCTTCGTAGAAATCGATCCCGGCAAGCAGACGGAGTATGAAGAAACGAAGATCATGCTGGACGGTATGACCGCTTCGAAAGACGCCGTGCTGAAAGCCATCGAGAAGGATCAGGCTGCGGCGAAAGCAGAGCAGGATAAGATGACCGCGATGCAGACGACGCATGATGCCTATGCGAAGGCGCAGGTTGCAACGGGGCAAGCAGAGAGCGCGAAGACCGACGCGGACGCAGGCTTTAGTGCGGCGGAAACGGCGCTGAAAGAAAAAATCGGAAGCAATCCGACGCAGGATGATATTGATACCTATGTCAATAACAAAGCCAATGCCAACGAAACGGAAGTCAAGGACTACAATGCGGCTAAGGCTCTGCGTGATGAAAAGGCTACTGCCCTGCAAACCGCGCAGGGAGCTGAGTTGGATGCTAAGACAAAGTATGAAGAGGCGGTGAAGACCGCGGGCTACGATCCGGCGAAGATGGATAAAGACCAGATTCAGAAGGATTGGGATGCGCTGGGCAAGCTGCAAGATGCATATAAGGCATCCACGGACACCATCGGAAAGGACATCGACAGCCTCACCAAGCAGGTCAATGCGACGAAAGATTTCAAAGACAAAGGCGGCACGGAAAAGGACGGGAAGTTCTACAGCGCTAACGGCAGCGAAGTGACTAACGGCAAGTGGAATGGCGAGACGCTGCTCCACATCATCGCGTACCCGCATATGACCCGCGACGTGACCATCGAGGATACGGTTTCGCAGCTCGGCGACATTTACCTCGAAGGCGATGAGGTCACCGGCAGCGGCCATTTGACCGCACACGGCGATGCCACCGTCACCGTGACGAATGACTCCCCGAACAATCTGGTGGTCGGTGACATCAAAGTCATCGGCAAAGAATCCAATGGCCAGATCGGACAGGGCGGTGCTTTCTATCTGAATGGCAATGCGATGAAAGGCACGGAAAAACTGGGCAATCTGACGCTCAAGAGCCGTCACCAGACCGACGATCCGACCGTCACCATCACCAGCTCCTTCAATCCGAACAGCTATCTGACAAACGTGGATGGTGTGAACGTACCGGCTTACTCTGCACCGAACCTGCAGCTCGGCAAGGGCAAGACCATCTACAACACCCGCGGCAAAGTGACGGTCGTAAGCGACTACGGCGACGTCTATAATGACGGCAGCATCGTCGCAGGAAGCGTCGAACTGACTGCGAAGAATGGCGATTTCATCCAGTCCTACAGCAACCGCATCGCCAACATTGGCGGCGATCCCTTCGTCGAAGGCGGTAACGGCTTCAAGCTGAATGACCATCTGGGAAGCGGTATTCTGGCGAATGGCAACATCTTCATCTCCGCGCGCTACGTGAATATCAATGCGAAGATCCAGAGCGGCGTGGCGAACTGGGCGCTGGACATCCCTGAGACGCCGACCTTCTACTACAAGGGAACCGATGGGAAGCCGATTTCCATCACGGCGGAAGAAGCGAAGACCTTCGGGAAAGACCATACCATCTATGTGGCAAATGCGACAGGAAATATGGCGGAGAACCTGACCTATGCCTATGACGCTGAGACAGGACGAGGACGTCTCGTCCTCGGACAGACGGAAGTCCACGGCGGCAAGGTCTCCATCGTCGGCACCGTCATCAATACGACGAATGACACGTCGAAAGCGCGCATTGAAGCGCTGGATGGCTACGGCAGCATGACCATCGACAACAAGTCGAAGCTGGATCTCGAGCTCAAAGGACTTCACACCGGCGAAGGCGTGGAAGGCGTCATCGAGATCACGGACCTTGACCCGACGAAGGGTACGCCGTCTCGCAAGACCACCTACACCCGCAAGGATGGCAGCGTCCATATGCTGGTGCAGGACTATCAGAATGGCAAGTGGACTGCGGGGACGGAAAGCACTTTTGACGGTACGTATAAGCCATCGGCCGATCAGCACTATGTCTTCCAGACCGGGACGGACAAGAGCACGACGAATACCTATGAATACCATGGCGATAAATTCGACTGGTGGGGCATCGAAAACAAGACGCCGACCAGAGACGAGCTGATCGCGATGGGGGCGAAGCTCACGAATACGGTCACTGGCGAAGAGAAGGCGCTTATCAATGGTACCTTCATCTCAGGGTCCACCGATACCATCGGCAATGGCCAGCCGAAGGAGTGGGATGTCCTCAATAAATCGGATGTCATTGACTACTCCATCAAGACCAAGCGCCGCTGGTATACGATCGGCCTGACCAAGAAGTATGACATGAAAATGGTCATCCGCGACTACGAGACCCATATCAAGCAGTACGAAACTGGAGCAAGCAATGCCATCGGCATCGGCTTTGGCGGCGATGAAACCGGCGGTAACATCAAGATCAATCAGAACGGCGGGGCAGGCAATGTTTCGATCGCCGGGACGATTTCCAATGTAGGCGGCACAACAGCCATCAGCGGGGATGCCATCACGCAGAGCAAGAATGGCTTCCTTCATACTGATTCGCTGGCGCTTACCGCCAAGAGTGGCGCAGGCAGCAAAGACCAGGCACTCCTTACGGACGCGAAGAATGTCTCTGGCAGTGTGACAGAGGGCAGCTTCTACCTGAAGTCCTCTGCGGCAGATGTGTCCGTAGGAAATGTGGAAGCCAAAAACACTGTTTCCCTCACCGCCGAGGGCAGCCTGACCCAGAAGAAGGATACGATGGTGATGGGCAACCGTGTCGAACTGACAGCAGAAACCGGTGCGATCACCGGCAAGAACGGCGACGATTTCAATATCCAGACAGAGCAGAAGAGCGGCGAGGAATACGGCCTCAAAGCCAGCGCGGACGGAGATATTGTCATCACGAACAAGGGCGGAGATCTCTATCTCGACAGCGTCACCTCGAAGCATGGCGATGTCACCCTGACGACAGACGGCAGCTTCATCGACAACAACTTCGGTGATGTGACCGATGAAAGTGCAAAGGAAAAACTCCTCGGCTGGGCGAAGGCCGCCGTACTGGAAGGCAGTAAAGCAACCGTCGAAAAGCAGAAGACCCTCCTCAAAGCGAAAGTCGAAAGCAAGTACAATGAATACCAGTCCCTGGCAGCCTACGTCAAAGACGGCAAGTACACGCTGGACGAGACCGCGAAAGCGGCGCTTGTGAAGGAAGGTAAGGATGTCGATGCCTACGCATCCGAGAAACAGAAGCGCTATGACGAGCTGCTGAAAGACCGTGTCGACACTTGGACGCAGGAAGGCGTCGAAGGCTACATGGAATCCATTGATAATTCGAAAGAGGCAATTTACGGAAAGGCATCGCTCACGGAAGACAGCCTTACAGACGATACCTACCTCACGAAAGACGAAAAGAAAAGTATCCTCGTCGGCTCTGCGAAGTCCGCACAGGATCTGCTCGTCACCTTCAGCCCAGGCGGCATCAAGGAAGGCATCACCGATACCCAGGCGACGCTGAAGGGAACGCCGCACGTTTCCGGAAAGAATGTCACCCTGACCGCAAGCGGCGGCAAGACCGGCGAGAACGCAAGTGGCATCGGACATAAGGAAAACGGACAGGAGATTGATCTGTCTGCCGGAAACCTGAATAACCTGACTGCACAGGAACTCCTCGCTCTCGCAGCAGCAGAACGCGGTGATTTCCATGTCAAAGGAAATACCGTCACCGTCAGCTCCATCCACTCTATCGAAGCCAATGCAGGCGGCATCCTGACCGCAAAAGCGGACAAGGGCGCGATCTACCTGCAGTCCGCGGGGGCTGTGAATGCCGGAAGCTCGCTTACCGCAGCCGGGGAAGTCCGCCTCAAAGCCAAAGGCAATGTCAATGGTGTCACCATCGGTTCTTCGGAACAGACCGTCATCGAGTCCGGCGCTGGAAAGATTTCTGATGTGACCGTCACCGGCACAGGCGTCCTCACTGCGAGAGCGAAAGACGGTGTTTTCCTCAAGAAGAGCGACAGCGACCTCGTCATCAACACCGTCTACGCCTCCGAAGGAGACGTCCATCTCGATGTGGGCGAAAACAGCCTCCTCGCCGAAGGCGGACACGATACGAGCGGCGACGAAACCGGTACCACATATACGAACGTCGAAGGGAAGAATATTACCATCACAAACGCCAAGAATATCAAAGGCGCAAGCGATGGGGCGTCCCTCGGCATGAAAGTGACCGGCACAAAAGCCGAAAACGGCAGCGAAACGCCGGGCGTCATCACGGCGAAGGCCGCAGGCAATGCCGACATCATCCTCTTCGGAGATGCGGCATCGGATGAGATTGCCATCGAAGCCAAAGACCTCACGCTCACCAGCCGCGGAGACATCTCGGATGGCAGCTACAAGGCAGGAAATGCCCTCCGCGTCCACACCGCAAAAGATGGCATCATTTCCGGCGGCAACTTTAGCGGCGGAACCGCAGACATCACCAACGCGGGCGAGATGAGTGGCGGCGTGTACACCGCAAAGGGTGACCTCACCTACACGGACAGCGAAAATGCCTCCCTTTCGGGCAGCGATTTCACTTCGAAAGAAGGAAACGTGGAGGTCACCGCCAAGGGACAGCTCGCTCTCAAGAAGCTGAGCGCAAAGGAGAGCGCGACCGTCAAGGCAGATCACGATGTCACGCTCACCGAAGCAGAAGCAGGCACGCTTGTTATTTCGTCCGACGGCAGTGTAAAGGCGGATACGCTCACGGCTAAGACTGGCAACGCGTCTGTCACCGCGAAGACGGATGTGAAGATCGGCACGCTGAAGGCAGAAGCCGGCAGCACAACGATCGAAGCGACGGACGGAGCGCTTGGCGTGACGACGCTGAATGCAAAGAGCCTGACCGCGAAAGCAGGCACGACGCTCGATGTGACGAAGATTCATACGGCGGGCGATGCGGGTCTTGCAAGCGGCAGTGATATGGTTCTCCATGAGGCAGAGGCAGGCGGCAAGCTGACGATGAGCGCAGGCGGCAGCATTTCTGTGAAGGGGACGGATGCGAAGATTTCCGGAAGCACCATCGAGATGACGGCGGGAGAAGACATCCGCATTACGGATCGTTCGCCGGTCGGAAAGCTGGATGGCGTGGATACGAGCGTGCCGGCAGGGTCTGTCACCGGCAGCGGCGCGGCAGGCAGTCTTGTCACTGGCGAGGCGAAGCCGCATGATTTCGATGCCAGCGGAAAGGGCAGTGCGCTGCTCTCATCTGCGGGCGGAAAGGTCACACTCTCTGCGAAGAAGGTGGAGATCGACACGCTGAAAAATGGCGAAGGCGATGCGGCAGATCTCAAGATCTCTGCGGACAACATCGGTATCGATGATCTGGCAGGCGTCGGCGCACAGCATGTCACCATCCACGGCAAGGATGGACAGAGTCAGGCGCACTACGCAGGCATTCACTCCAAAGCGGAAGGCGGCACTCTTGTGAAGGACAGCAAGGTCGAGCATCTGGAACTCACAGGCAGGGAGCCTCTCGGTCTTTCGAATACCGCGATCGGCGGGGACAGCGTCCTCGCGACGGATAAGATCCGTGTGACGATCCAGAAGAATCCGGGCAGCAGCCAGGCGGAGCATTTCGGAAATCTTTCGCTCAGCGGCTATGATATTGCGACCGACCATGTCATGACGAGCGTCAAAGACGGCCTCACCGTGAACGGCGAGCGTTTCCCGATGACGGCGGAAAGCGTCATGAATGCGAGCCTCTATGAGGACCGCACGCTTGGCCGTGACGGACGGGAGAAGGAAGAAGAAACGGAGAAGGATAGTCCGTCTCTTGCCTTCAGTGAACCGAATGAGAAGGAAGCATATGAAGTCGTGAAATAGGTTTTGAAGTAGCAAGAACGCCTCGTCGAAAGACGAGGCGTTCTTGTCGTATCGTCATTTCGAGCGAAGTCGAGAAATCTTCTTTGCAGACCGAGGTGCGACGCTTTGTGTCGATTTTTATAAAGGCGATGCCCGAAAGTGGAGGGATCCTTTTGGCAGACCGGTAAAACGTGAGTGAGAGAAAGGCGATAAAGGGAAGCACCAAGGCGTCGTTTGAGTGAGGGTGCATGTGTGCATATAGCGGCCGTGCAAGAAAGATCCCTCGGCTGCGCTCGGGATGACGAAACGGGGGAGCGGATGGGTTCACAAGGGCGGCGCGCCGTTTTTTTAGAAGAGGGGATTCTCGTATCGCCAGCCTTCCCCGATGGGTAATGCTATTAAGTTAAGCGGCAGAACGTTCTTGGCT
>ULYL01016963.1_pt1 | contig 24879 bp, 19 predicted proteins | sample 1962211 | NCBI WGS metagenome assembly ULYL01 (sample SAMEA4835864, study PRJEB28245) | human gut metagenome | biome: gut microbiome; material: fecal sample | place: Denmark | collected 2008
CGGCGACTGGATGCCGAATCCCCTGCAATAGGCGATGCGGCTAAGCCATACTCCCACGGTCTGCAACCATTCTGTCACGTTGTTCATCTTACACCTTATTATATTTATAGCCTCGTATATTATATTTATAGCCTCGTATGCTCGCACATATAGCCACGAAGGCCACTGCAAAGGTATACTTTTTCTGCCAATTTATCCCCCTATCCCGTCACTTTTATCCTTTTTTCAAGCACCCTGACCCACGTGCGAGCCACCGTGACCATCTCCACAACTCTGCTGACCAACTCTACGAAGCTGCTGACCATCCTGGCTGGCTCGTATCGTAAGGCACGAGGCCACGTAACATATGATACGAAAGCTCGTGACTTACGATACGTAGGCTCGTGACTTACGATACGAGCCGCCCAAGGTCATCTGCCGCCCCATCATCCGTGGCCAGCCGCCTCACTATCAGCAACAGCCCGGCCGTCGCTGCCCCCACAGCCATGCCCACGCTCCCCCAGCCCGCCGCCAAACAAAACTCCCCTGCCTCCACGATGATGGGAAACAGGGGAATATACTGATTTTCTATTACTATGGTCATGGTTGTCGGTCTATGGCGCCCGACGGTGGAGCCTTGAAGGTCTGGTAGCGGGCCAAGAAGGTCTGGTAGCGGGCCACAAGAATCGGGCAGCGAGCCAAGCAGGGTGGAAAGCGCTGCTCAGAACTTCACCTTGCCGAGTATCTTGGTGGTGGCGCCGGTCATCTGGGCCACAAATGCGCCAGCCCTATCGCCGCAGCACTTGCGGTATTCGGCGTCGTCGGTAAAGCGGGTTATCAGCTCTTCAAAGTCTTCCGGGGTGTGTATCTCAAAGCCTCCCTCGGCACGCTTCAAGCCCTGCGCCTCACTGAAGCGCTGGTTGTTGGGACCGAAGATGACGGGCATATCCCACACGGCTGCCTCGAGCACATTGTGGATGCCCACGCCGAAGCCGCCACCGACATAGGCCACGTCGCCGTAGTGGTAGGCACTCGACAGCAGACCGAAACAGTCGATGATGAGACAGTCGGCCTCTGCGGCTTCCTGCTCGTTGGTCTGGGTGTAGCGCACGGTCTTCATCTGGAGCATGTCGGTAATCTGGCGCAGATGGTCCTCGCCTATCACGTGGGGCGCGATGATGAGTTTCCACTGTCTATGCTCGTTGAAATAGGGAATGAAAATCTCCTCGTCGGGCTGCCAGGAAGAGCCCGCCACAAAGACGGGCGCCTTGACATCGGCATCGCCACCCACAAAGGCGTCGATAATGGGCAGACGACGGGCTGCCTCCTTAATCTGGAGCACGCGGTCGAAGCGGGTGTCGCCCACCACGTCGACATCGGTGATGCCGATAGAGGCAAGCAGGCGCTGCGACTCCTCGTTCTGCACGAAGAAGCGGGTGAAACAAGTGAGCACACGGCTGTAGCGCCATCCGTACCACTTGAAGAAGATTTGCTCGGGACGGAAGATGCTCGACACACTGTAGGTGGGTATGCCGCGGTGCTTGAGCACATGCAGGAAGTTGTACCAGAACTCGTACTTGATGAAGAATGCCATCACGGGGCGCACGATGCGCAAGAACTTGCGCGCATTGCCTATGGTGTCGATGGGCAGATAGCAGATGACGTCGGCACCCTTGTAATCCTTGCGCACCTCATAGCCCGAGGGCGAGAAGAAGGTAAGCAGTATCTTGTACTCGGGGTGCTGGCGGCGCACCTCTTCCATCAGCGGGCGGCCCTGTTCGAACTCGCCCAACGACGCAGCATGAAACCAGATGTAGCGGTCGGCTGGATTAATCTTCTCACGCAATATACGGAACGACTCCTGCTCTCCGCGCCACATCTTGCGCACCTTGTCTGAAAAAAGGCTGGCTATGGCTACGCCCACCTGTATCAGGTAGATAATGACATTGTACATAATCTAACGAAAAAAGGGTGCCGCCCCCGTGGGCACGACACCTTATTATATATATAGTTATTTCAGAACCTCGACGGCACGGCGCAGACGGCGCAGAGTCTCCTCCTTGCCCAGGAAGGCAGAGATGTCGAACATGCCGGGACCCTTGCCTATGCCCACGAGGGCCAGACGGAAGGCGTTCATGACGTCGCCCAGCTTGTAGCCCTTGTCCTCGACCCACTTCATGACCACGGGTTCCTGGCCCTCGACGCTGAAGTCGTCGATGCCCTCGAGCACCTCGGCCAGCTCGGTCATCTGCTGGGCTGAATATTCCTTCCAGCGCTTGCGCACTGTCTTCTCGTCGTACTCCGTGGGTGGCAGGAAGAAGAAAGAGCACAAAACCCAGAGCTCGCGTACAAAGCTGACGCGGTCTTTCATCAGGCTGACTACCGTGCGGACGCGCTCCATCGACTCATCCACGCCATTGTTGGCCACGATGGGTGCAAAGAGGTCGGCTATCTCTTCGTTGCTCTTGCGCAGAATGTACTCATGGTTGAACCAGATGCCCTTCTGGTAGTCGAACTTGGCACCGCTCTTCGAGCATTTGCTGATGTCGAAGGCCTCAACCAGTTCTTCGAGGCTGAAGAGCTCCTGCTCGGTGCCGGGATTCCAGCCCAGCAGCGCCAGGAAGTTGACCACTGCCTCGGGGAAATAGCCGCTCTCGCGGTATCCGCTTGACACTTCGCCGGTCTTGGGGTCATGCCATTCGAGCGGGAATACGGGGAAACCCAGACGGTCGCCATCGCGCTTGGACAGTTTGCCCTTGCCCTCGGGCTTGAGGAGCAATGGCAGGTGGGCAAAGCGGGGCATGGTGTCTTCCCAACCGAACGCGCGGTAGAGCAACACGTGCAGCGGTGCCGATGGCAACCACTCCTCGCCACGGATAACGTGGCTTATCTCCATCAGATGGTCGTCTACGATGTTGGCAAGATGGTAAGTAGGCAGCTCGTCAGCACTCTTATAGAGCACCTTGTCGTCGAGGATGTCACTCTTGATGACCACGTCGCCGCGTATCATGTCGTTGACATGCACCTCGATACCAGGGGTGATGAGGAAGCGCACCACATACTGCTCGCCGTCGGCTATCATCTGGCGCCACTCTGCCTCGGGGAGAGACAGCGAGTTGCGCATCTGCATGCGGGTGCGTGCATCATACTGGAAATTCTGTATCTCGGCGCGCTTGGCGTCAAGCTCCTCGGGCGTGTCGAAGGCATAATAAGCCTTGCCGTCGGCCAAGAGCTGGTCTACATACTTCTTGTAGATGTCGCGACGCTCACTCTGACGGTAGGGACCATGGTCGCCACCGAAGCTGACGCCCTCGTCAAACTTGATGCCGAGCCACTTGAATGACTCTATAATGTATTCCTCTGCTCCTGGAACAAAACGATGGGAGTCTGTATCTTCGATACGGAACACGAAATCACCACCATGCTGGCGGGCAAAGAGGTAATTGAAAAGGGCGGTACGTACACCACCGATGTGCAAAGGTCCTGTAGGACTCGGCGCAAAGCGCACTCTGACTCTTCTTTCGGTCATTATTATTATAGAAATTATTATTTTTTTGCAAAATTACGGTATTTTTCTGAGTATTGACCATTATTTTTCGTATTTTCGCAAAATAAAAGCATTACAGATACAATAAACATGAAAATAGGGTTTATCAACAACCGAATCAACAGAGCGCTCACGCGTCTGACACTTATCATTGCCAGCACGGCCATCATCGTGTGGTTTCTGCCCCACAACGAGAGCCAGCGCATAAGATACGATATCGGCAAGCCATGGATGTACGGCTCGTTCATCGCCAAGTTTGACTTCCCCATCTACAAGACCGACGAAGCCATCAAGTTGGAGCAGGACTCGCTGATGGAGTCCTTTCAGCCCTACTACCGCTACGACACTCAGGTGGAGCAGCAGCAGATAGAGCACTTGCGCCAGGACCTCGCCGCCAATAGCCACCCTATCTCCCACGACCTGGAGGCAGCCGTCATAAAGCGCCTGCACCGCCTCTATGCCACAGGTATCATGGGCATGGCAGAATATCAGGACATGGCAAGAGACTCTGCCACGACCATACGCATCGTCAACGAGAAAGAGGCTGTGCCTCTGGAGGTGGGGCAGGTCTACTCGACCATGAGTGCCTACGAACAGCTGCTCGCCGATGAGCGTCTGGCCGACCAGAAGTCGACCCTGCAGAAGCTCAACCTCAATGAGTACATCGAGCCCAACCTCATCTACGACAAGGACCGTAGCCAGGCCGAGCTCAACGACCTGCTCAGCGGCATCTCGCCAGCCAGCGGCATGGTGCTTACGGGTCAGAAGATTATAGACCGTGGCGAGATCGTCGACGACTACGACTACCGCGTGCTCTCTTCGTTTGAGCGGGAGATGCAGCGACGCAGCTCAGACTCTACCGAGATTACCTCGACCATCATGGGCCAGCTGCTGTTTGTGCTCATTCTCATCTCGCTCTTCTCGACCTACCTGGCGCTCTTCCGCAAGGACTACTTTGCCAAGCCCCGCAACATACTGATGCTCTACGTGATGGTGACGCTCTTCCCCGTGCTGGTGTCGCTCATGATGACCCACAACGTGTTCAGCGTCTACATCCTGCCGCTGGTGATGGCGCCCATCTTCGTGCGCGTCTTCCTTGACTCGCGCACCGCCTTTGCCACCCACGTCACGATGGTCATCATCTGTGCCGCCGCCGTCAAATACCAGTACGAGTTCATCATCGTCCAGATAGTGGGCGGCATGGTGGCCATCTACTCGCTGCGCGAACTGTCGCGCCGCGCCCAGGTGTTCCGCACCGCTCTGCTGGTGGCGCTGTCGAGCTGCGTGGTCTACTTCGCCCTGCAACTCATGCAGGACAGCGACTTCACCGACCTCGACCACAGCATGTACTCCTACTTCATCGTCAACGGCGTATTCCTGCTGCTTGCCTACCCGCTCATGTATCTCATCGAGAAGACCTTCGGATTTATCTCCGATGTGACGCTCATCGAACTGTCTGACACCAACAAGGGACTGCTGCGCGAGCTGAGCGAGGTGGCTCCCGGCACCTTCCAGCACTCCATCACCGTGGCCAACCTGGCAGCCGAGATAGCCAACAAGATAGGCGCCAAGAGTCTGCTTGTGCGTACCGGAGCGCTCTATCATGACATCGGAAAGAAGGACGACCCCGTCTTCTTCACCGAGAACCAGTCGGGCGTGAACCCGCACAGCGAGATTTCCTGCCGCGAGAGCGCGCGCATCATCATCAGCCATGTCACCAAGGGCGTCAAAGAGGCCGAGCGCGCCAATCTGCCCGCCTTCATCAAGGACTTCATCCTCACCCACCACGGCAAGGGCATCACCAAGTACTTCTATATTAAATATAAGAATGAGCATCCCGACGAGGATGTCGACATCCAGGAATTTGCCTATCCCGGCCCCAATCCTTTCACCCGCGAACAGGCCATCCTCATGATGGCCGATACCGTCGAGGCTGCTTCTCGCTCGCTGCCCGAATATACCGAAGACAGCATCTGCGACCTCGTCAACCGCCTCATTGACCAGCAGGTGGCCGACGGCTTCTTCAAGGAGTGCCCCATCACCTTCCGCGACATCGCCCAGGCCAAACTGGTGCTCATCGAGCGCCTCAAGGCCATTTACCATACACGTATACAATATCCGGAACTGAAGAAATAGGAAACCGAGAACAACCTGGGTGCCCTCGAGACCAATCTGGGTGCTCACAGAGTCCAACTGAAGGCCCAAAAACCGCACAAAAAGCCCGATTTGTGCGGTTTTTGGGCTTCTAAATGTTAACAAGAGATAAAATAACGACGAACGTAGTGGATATATAGAACAATATTAATACCTTTGCATCCAATATTTTTAGTTTTTTTAAGATGAATAAGACAAAACTGATTTGCACAGCGTTAGCAATCGTTATTTTTTCGACCACCGCACAGGCCGGTGGATTACTCACCAACACCAACCAGAACATTAACTTCCTCCGCAATCCCGCGCGCGATGCTGCCATTGCCATCGATGGCGTCTACAGCAACCCCGCCGGTGTAGTCTTCCTGGGCGATGGCATACACCTGTCTATAGGATTGCAGAATGTACACCAGACCCGTACCATCAAGACGGGATTCCCTCTCTTCCCCAACAACGTGAACATGAGTGGCAGCGTACACGAGTTTGAGGGCAAGGCCAACGCGCCCGTTCTCCCCACCCTGCAGGCTGCCTACAACAAGGGAAACTGGAGCTTCCAGTTCGGATTTGCCCTTACCGGCGGCGGTGGTAAATGTGAATTCCCCAACGGCCTCGGCTCTTTCGAGCAGGTGGTTGCCGGCGTTACCACCTATGCCCCCGCAGTCAACGAGCTTTACCAGACTCTCGGCCAGCTGGGCATCCCCGGCATGGCTGGTCACGGCATGGGCAGCAAGTATAGCTACGACTCATTTATGCGCGGCCGCCAGTATTATTATGGCTTCACCTTCGGTACCGCTTACCGCATCAACGACCACTTCTCTGTCTATGGCGGTCTGAAGATGCTCTACGGTTCGGCCAACTACTATGGTTATGTCAAGAACATCTCCATCGAGCATCTCGACAACGGCCAGTCATCTATGGTAGGTGCCGCCGCCCACTTCAGCGAGTTGGGAGACCAGCTCAACCGATATGCCGGTGCTATGGAGCAGGCTGGCAACATGCCAGCAGCAAAGGCTCTGGAGGCAGCAGCAGCCAAAGCCAACATGCTGAGCCAGTCCACCCAGGACATCGAGCTCAACTGCGACCAGACTGGATGGGGCGTGGCTCCCATCATCGGTATCGACTACAAGACAGGACGCCTGAACCTTGCTGCCAAGTATGAGTTCAAGACCCGTATGCGTCTGAAGAACAAGTCGGCCAACAGCCTCAGCGCCGAGGGCATCCCCATGCTCAGCAAATTCAAGGACGGTAACGAGGTGGCAGAAGACACTCCTGGCTTGCTCACCGTAGGCGCACAGTACTCGCTGCTGCCCTCGCTCCGCATTTCGGCCGGTTGGCACCACTACTTCGATGTCGACACCAAGCAGTACACCAAGGATATGCTGAGCGACACCAATGAGTATCTCGTCGGTGCCGAGTACGACATCAACAAGAGCTGGCAGGTAAGCGCCGGAGCGCAGAAGACCCAGTACGGATTCAAGGATGCGGGTATGAACGACATCAGTTTCAATGTCAACTCCTACTCTATCGGCTTCGGAGTCGGTGTCCAGGTAAGCGAGAAGGTAAAGATCAATGCCGCTTACTTCCAGACTATCTACAGCGACTACGACAAGAAAGAGGCCGTCGGTCAGGCCACCGTTACCAACTCGTTCACACGTACCAACCGTGTCTTCGGTCTCGGTGTAGACCTCACTCTCTAAGAGAGACTTTAATTATAAGTAAATATATCAATAATCTGTGTGTGATGTGGGCTTGCTGTCATAGCGGGTCCACATCATAGTATATCTGCAGGGTAGCATATTGCTTGTCCTGCATTATTTTTTGCTGCACCTGACGCAGGTATTGTCTCACCTGACGCCCGTCGAGACTGTTCTCGAGTTTGAGCACAATCTTGCGGATGCTCATCGTCTTGACGCGGGCTATCGACGGTTTGTCGGGGCCCAGCACCCGCTCGCCCAAGCCTTGCCTGAGCCACCCCGCCATGAGCAGGGCAGCGCTCTCTGCCACATGCTCCTGCCTGTGCTTGATGTAAACGTATATCAGACGGGCAAACGGCGGATAGCGGAACAGTCGCCGCTCGTCCATCAGGTCGCCGAAGAAGCCCTTGAAGTCATGCCCCACGATCTGGTGTATCACCGGCAGCTCGGGAGCTTTGGTCTGGAGTATCACCAGACCGCGTTCGCCCTTGCGGCCAGCCCTTCCGCTCACCTGGCCCATCATCATGAAGGCGTGTTCGTAGGCGCGGAAGTCGGGATAGTTGAGCATCGAGTCGGCATCGAGTATGCCCACCACGCCCACATTGTCGAAGTCGAGTCCCTTGGTCACCATCTGCGTACCGATGAGCACATTGGTCTTGCCCTGAGAGAAGTCGGCGATAAGGCGCTCATAGGCGTTGCGCGTGCGGGTGGTGTCGAGGTCCATGCGAGCCACCCTGGCATCGGGAAACTCGGTGCGCACGGCGTCCTCTATCTTCTCTGTGCCATAGCCTTGCCCTCTCAGGTCGCGCCCACCACAGTTGGGGCACTCTGTGGGCACGGTATAGGTGTAGCCGCAGTAGTGGCAGGTGAGCCTGTTGGTCACCTTGTGGAGCGTGAGCGACACGTCGCAGTTCTCGCAGCGCGGCACCCATCCGCAGTCGTGACACTCTATCATCGGCGCAAAGCCGCGACGGTTCTGGAAGAGTATGGCCTGCTTGCCGCGGCTGAGCTGGTCGCGCACGGCAGCCAGCAGGTCGGGCGAGAAGAGACCGTTCATCATCTTCCGACGACGCAGGTCCTTGACATTGACCACCCGTATCTCGGGGAGCTGGATGTCCTGATAGCGGGTGGTGAGGGTTACCAGCCCATACTTGCCGCTCTGCGCGTTGTGATACGACTCTGCCGACGGCGTGGCGGTGCCCAGCACCACACGGGCTCCGGTGGCACGGGCGAGCATAATCGCCACCGACCGCGCATGGTATCGCGGCGACGGGTCCTGCTGCTTGAAGCTGGTCTCGTGTTCCTCGTCGATGATGACCATGCCCAGCCGGGTGAAGGGCAGGAAGACGGCACTGCGCGCGCCGAGGATTACATCGTAGGGATGGTCGGAGAGCTGCTTGCGCCATATCTCCACGCGCTCGGCATCGCTGTACTTGGAGTGGTAGATGCCCAACCGCGAACCGAAGACGCGGCGCAGACGCTCCATCATCTGCACCGTGAGCGCAATCTCGGGCACCAGGTAGAGCACCTGCTTCTTCTCTTCCAGCGCGCGGGCTATCAGATGGATGTACACTTCGGTCTTGCCGCTCGAGGTCACTCCGTGCAGCAGCGTCACCTCGCGCTCCTTCATGCTCGCCACCACGGCGTCATAGGCATGGGCTTGTGCGGGGCTCAGTGTCTTGGGCTGGGCCAGGGGCTCGCCCACTCCGTCGTTGAGCCTGCCCACTTCCACCTTATATATATATAATAGGTGGCGGTCTACGAGCGCCTTGATGATGGCTTCGGTAGCGTTAGACTCGTTGCGCAGCTCTTCGCGGGTAATCTCGCGCACCTCTACCTTCTCGCCATCGGCCCTCATGTCCCAGTGGCTCATCTGCAGATAGGTGGCAAACACCTGCTGCTGCTTGCGGGCCCGGGCGAGCGACTCCATAGCCACGTGCAGCGCGCGCTGGTCGTGCAACTGAGGGCTGAGGGCTATATAGTCTTCCGTCTTGGGTCTGAACCCGTCCTCGGCCTTCAGCCCCGACGGCATCGCGGCGGTATATACATCGCCGATAGGCGCCAGATAGTAGTAGGATATCCACTGCCACAGCGAGAGCTGATGGGGCAGCAGCATGGGATGGTCGTCGAGCACGTCGACGATGTCCTTTACCTCAAAGTCGGGTTGGATGTCATGGATGTTGAGCGCCACCGCCGTGTAGGTCTTGCTCCGTCCGAGCGGCACCAGTATACGTACGCCTGGCACTACCCTTGACTCCAGGGCAGCGGGCACGCTGTAAGTGAAAAGGCCGTCTAACGGCAGCGGAAGTATAGCCTCAACATATTTCATGTTGGCAAAGTTATATAAAATTACGAAGAAACCCACGCTTCCTCCCATTTCTTTTCGCGCGCACGCCACAAAACTTCCTCCCACCCCCTGTTCCCCTTGCAGCGAATGGCATCATCTGCCGAGGCTGCCTATCCACCCTGCGCAGTGGTGGGCCTACGGTGGCAGCGCGGACTATGGCCATGCCGCCCAAGGGCCATATCGCAGCGGTATGTATGACCACCGCCCGCCGCAAAATATGGGAAAATGTGAAAATCGAGCTTATTTCTGGGCGGATTATGTGAAAAATCGCGCCAAAACCGATGCGATTGTGTGAAAATATAGCCATTTTCGGGGCGGATTATGTGAAAAACAGTGCCATTTATGATGCGGATAACATGAAAATCACTATCTTTGCACATGTAATCAATGTTTCGCGATATGGAAAGACTACTCAGAAGAAAGGTGGACAGCTACTTGACGGCCTGGAAGAACAACCCAGACAGAAAGCCGCTTATCATCAAAGGCGCCCGGCAGATTGGCAAGACCCGTTCCATCGAATGGTTTGCCTCGCAGAACTACCAGAGCGTCATTGAAATCAACTTTGTAGAGCAAACGAGGTACAAGGCCATCTTTGACGATGGCTTCGAGGTAGACACCATCCTCAAGAACATCTCTCTGCTCAATCCCGAGCTGAGGTTCATCCCCGGCGCTACCCTGTTCTTCTTTGACGAACTGCAGGCATGCCCCAACTGTGCCACCGCGTTGAAGTTCTTCAAGCTCGACGGCCGCTTCGACGTCATCTGCTCTGGCTCGCTGATGGGTATCAACTACCGTGAGATAGAGTCCAACAGCGTGGGCTACAAGGAAGATTACGAGATGCACTCCATGGATTTCGAGGAATTTCTGTGGGCCAAGGGCTATACCGAGGAATTCGTAGACGACCTGTACCAGCACATGCTTGAGGTCAAGCCCATCAGCAATCTGCAGATGGATATCCTCTTCGGCCTTTTCCGCGACTATGTCACGATAGGCGGCATGCCCGAGGTGGTCAACACCTACATCCAGAACAAGAATTTCAGTGGCACCCTGAGCATACAGAGGCAGTTGCTGAAAGACTATGAGGAAGATATCACCAAGTATGTCGACGGGCTGGACAAGGCAAAGGTCAAAGCCGTCTACAACCATATCTCCACATTCCTGGCCAAGGAGAACAAGCGTTTCCAGATAACCAAGATTGCACGCAATGCACGCAACAGAGACTATGTGGGATGCGTAGAATGGCTTGCTGATGCGGGTGTCATCAACATCTGTTACTGTCTGAACCAGCCGGAACTGCCGCTGAAGGGCAACTATGACCCTAAACTCTACAAGATATACTACAAGGACACCGGGCTGCTTATCGCGTCGCTCGACGAAGAGGCACAGGAGGACTTGAGAGCCAACAAGAACCTCGGCACCTACAAGGGGGCTATCTATGAGAACGCCGTGGGAGACATGCTCGTGAAGCAAGGCTACCGTCTCTATTACTACAGCAACGACAGGCCCGCCCTGGAGATGGACTTCTTTATCAGAGACGCCGACTCGTTGATTCCGGTCGAGGTGAAGGCCAACGACAACGCGACCGCCTCGCTCAACAATCTGCTCAAGGCCGACAAGTACCCCGACGTAAGGTACGGCATCAAGTTGGGGTATAAGAACATAGGATTCAATGGCAGGTTCTACACCTTCCCCTATTTCCTCACGTTTCTGCTCAAGCGGTTTGTGGCAGAGCGAGGCCGCCACATCGCGACGGAATAGCCTCCACGCCCATGCACCATGACCGCCAACCCGCCCGAGGCCGCCTTTATCCTCATTTCAAGTCACGAAATGGAGGATGCGTAGCGTGATTTACTCCTTTCCTGCCTTGCAACGGTCAATTCGTGGTTTGCAACCAACTTGTCGATAGTCTCTGCCTGCTTTCGCTGCATCGGCGGGAGCGGCTCCATGGTCACGGGAGTGTTGGCAGCATACGCCTTGCCTGGCAGAGGGGACTTGACTGCAGCCGAATTTACTCTGGTGGCAGCAGAGGTCACCCTGGTGGCTGCAGAGATTACCCTGACAGCGACAGCGCGTCGCTCCGACCTTCAGTTACGGGCAGACGATAGTGGCAGAGAGCGTCATTTTTGCCCCATATCTTATAATAAGGTAAAAAAATAGGCAAATTGTAAAGTTAATTTCGATAATTATGTTTACCTTTGCTATTGCTACCACTCCTGGGCACAGCCAGAGTGTTACGGCATGACTGATTAACTCCAAGGAAAGATGAAACAGATAGTCTTCAACCGCCGCAACGAACTGCTTCGGGTCCCCCTCACCCGTGCCATGTTCTACGAAGCCTTCGGCAATTACTGCTATGGCGTGTTCCCTAACAAGCAGAAAATCATGCTGCCCGTGAGCCTCGGTGAGGTCGAACAGCTGATACGCGTCAAGCCCGAACCCGACCAGCCGGTATTCATCCGCATCGGCAAGCGGTATATCGTCAACACCGAGATGATAGTCCAGGTCAACCTCAGCACCCAGCGACTCATCCTCTCTGACTTCGACCACCCCGACCACTTCGCCCTGCCCATCTCCAAGGAGGCCCTCAAGGAAATCAAGAAACTCTACGAACAGCAAAAGATATGGAAATAGGACAAACCATCACCATAGGCCGCATGGGCCAGCAGCCCATGCACATCGCCGACACCAGCGTGGACCCGCAGCACGCCAAACTGACCCGCACGGGTACCGACACCTACCAGATAGAAGACCTCGACTCTACCCGAGGCACTTTCGTCTTCGGCATGCGCATCAAGCGCAAGACCGTCAAGACCGACACGCCCTTCTTCCTGGGTCAGCACAAGACCTCGGTAAGACAGTTGCTTACCGACCTATCCGCTATTAACCTCGGACAGATATGGGCCAACTACGAGAACGAAAAGAAGAAGTGGGACCGATATTCCACGATGGTCAACTCCATACGTATGCTCACTCCCATCATCACCATGATGCTCGCGCAGACCGTGGGCCAGGACTGGATGATATCCATCATCGTGCTGGCGGTGGTCATTGCGATAGCCGTCGTGGCTGGCGAGAAGGTGCTCGAAAAGAAGACTCTCGCCATATCGGCGCTCAATGCCTCTATGCAGACCACCTACGTCTGCCCCCACTGCCATAAGTTTCTGGGACTTACCCCCTATGAGGTGCTCAAGGCCAACCGCTACTGTCCCGGTTGTGGCGTGCCCCTCAAGTAACATCGCCCACCCGGGCATTACCCAAACCATTACCACCATGCGCATCACATCTCTACTCATCGCCATCATGCTCACAGCCCTGACCACCGAAGCCGGAGCGCAGGGCATCATACGCCCCAAGACATCCACTACCACCAAGCCCGCCACCAAGCCGCAGCCCCGTGCGCAGGCGAAGAGACGACCTGCAGCGGTGGCCAACCCGCTGCAGAAACTGGCTGCCGACATGGTCTATGTCGAGGGCGGCACCTTCACCATGGGAGCCAAGGCCGATGAGAACTATTGGGACGTAGAGCTTGCCTGGCCAGCCCACCAGGTCACGGTGAGCGGTTTCTACCTATGCAGGTACGAGACCACACAGGCTCTCTGGCAGAAGGTGATGGGCAAGAACCCCTCGGAATACCGTGGCGCCAACCACCCGGTCGAGAGTGTCTCGTGGAACGACATACAGAAGTTTATCCGCAAGCTCAACGCGCTTACAGGCAAGCACTACCGTCTGCCCACAGAGGCCGAATGGGAGTGGGCCGCCCGCGGGGGCAAGCGCAGCCAGGGCTACCGATACAGCGGCAGCAACAACATAGACGAGGTGGCATGGTACAAGAGGAATACCCATGACCGTCACATGCCTGTGGGCACCAAGCGGCCTAACGAGCTGGGCCTATACGACATGTCGGGCAATGTTTATGAGTTTTGTGGCGATGGCTACGCGCCCTATACGTCCGATGTCCAGAACAACCCATGCCCCGCAGCCGCTGATGGCGACCACCCCATGCGCGGTGGCAGCTTTGTGGCCGACGAAGGCGACTGCCGGTGCAGCTACCGCCACGGTCAGTCGCCTACTTACAGTCACAACCACTATGGTTTCCGTCTGGCCATGTCAGAATGATACGCTCCCTCACGCTAACCTCCATCCTCAAGCCTATGAAGAAGATACACCTGCTGCTCCTCGTGATGGCCCTTGCCATCAGCACCGCCACCTACGCCCGCGACATCTACGTGGTGTCAGTAGGCATAGCCAAATACAAACATATCAAGCCCCTCCGCAAGACCGAGAACGATGCCGCCACGATGGCTAAGCTCTACAAGACCCACACGCGCCATGTCACCACGCTCACCGGCAGCGACGCCACCCACGACCGGGTGCTCGCCACGCTGAAAGAGGTATTCGGCAAGGCGGGCAAGGACGATATCGTGGTCTTCTTCTTCAGCGGTCATGGCAGCAAGGGCGGACTCTGCGCCTACGATACCCACAACGAGCAGACACTCATCAGCTATGGCGAAATCAAGGCCGTGCTGCGCCAGTGTGACGCCAACAACAAGCAGCTCTTCATCGACGCCTGCTTCTCGGGCGGTCTGCGCGGTGGCGGAAAGAGCTCGAGCGCCAGCCAGACCTTCGGCAACAGCCAGGGCGTGATGCTCTTTCTCTCGTCGCGCAGCAGCGAGACATCGCGAGAGAACCCCTACGGCGCCAACGGATACTTCACCCAGTATCTGGAGAAAGGCATGAAGGGCGCCGCCGACACCGACCGCAACCGCATCGTCGAAGCCAAGGAGATATTCACCTATGTCGCGCAGAAGGTGGCCCAAGCCACGCACGACAAGCAGCACCCCGTGATGTGGGGCAAGTTCAGCGACACGATGCACATACTCAACTGGAACCCCAAGCGCAAATAGACCGTCCCTCCGTGCATCGCGCCAGCAGCCGGGCAGCCCTCCAGCCTGACCGCAGCCCCCTCGGCGCTTCCCGGGCTAATCCCCACAGCCTCATCGGGGCACAGTTCTGCCGCTTTCTGCCATTTCGTCACGCCAGAAGGGCATTTCATCCACTAAAGGGGAAATCGTTTGGAGGCCATGGATTATCTCCTTATCTTTGCAGCAGAAATCAATAATAACCCTATAAAACATTACCACTATGTTTGACAACAATGACACCATCCGCAACAAGCAGAAGACTGGCAACAATGCCAAGGAAGAGAAGCGTAATAACGACAAGACTACTGCCAAGGCAGCAGCCGCAGCCATATTGGGTGCAGCGCTGGGTGTAGGCGGTGCCAACGCCGTGCAGGCTGCCACCACCGAAGAGCCCGAGGCTCAGCCCGAACCCAAGCAGACCCAGCCTCAACCTGAAGCCAAGCCAGAGCCCAAGCCAGAGCCCAAGCCCGCGGAGGAAGAGCAGCACGAAGAAGAGCAGCACGTAGAACCCGTCAAGGTGGAAGAACCCGAACATCATGAGCCGAAGCCCACTCCCGCCGCCGACAACGACGAGAGCATCATCATCCACTCGGTAGAGACCGGTCAGGACGAAGACGGAAACCAGTATATGTTGGCACACGCCACAGTCAACGGCAACAACGCCGTGCTGCTCGCCGACGAGAACGGACACATACAGACAGCAGCCATCGACATCAACGGCAACGGCGAGGTAGACGAAAACGAGATAGGCAACGTGAGCGAGGCCAACCTCTACATCAACGGCAACTCCGTAGAGGTGCACCAGCCCGAGGTACAGGTAAGCGCCGCCGAGAACGAGCCCGAAGTGCGCGTCATCTCGGTAGAAAACGATGTCGACCTCAACGGCCAGACCGTAGACGTGGCTACCGTAACCATCAACGACCAGAACGTCATCTTCGTAGACAGCGACCAGAACGGCGAGGTCAACGTGATGGTTACTGATGCCAACGGCAACGGCGAGATAGAGAATGACGAAATGGCAGACGTGACCGAACACCACATCGCCATGCCTACCGCCGACGACGTGGTGCAGCCCGGAGTGACAGAGGTAAGCGACCCCATGGGCGGAGACGACCTGCCCGACTACTCCAACAATGCCGACATCACCATGTACGACGTATAATAAGCAGAGACAATGAATATAGCACTCAAATGCCCACACTGCAAGGGCGTAATCAATGTGGTTGCCGCTGCAGGTCTGGAGGCGAAGAACGCGGAGTGTCCCCACTGCCACAAGAAGATGAAGATAGGCGACTTTCTGCCCTGCCTCTCTCTCCAGGTCGACGACAAGCGCTACCAGTTGCACTTCGGCAGGCAGTGGGTGGGACGCCAGACCAGCAACAATACCGCCGAGATACAGATACCCGACCCCAGCAACTACATGAGCCGGCGCCACGCCGTCATCGAGCTCACCTGCCAGCCCACGGGCATACGCTGCACCTTCGAGGAGCATGGCACCAACCCCACCTCGCTGCAGGGCGTGGAGCTCATCGAAGACGACATCGTCTACCTCAATGTCAACGACTGTATGATGCTCGGTGACAGGAGGATGTTCCTCGCCAACCAATTTGAATAAAACCACTACGCTTATGGACAAGCAGACCAACCCTACCGCATCTATCCGCCTGGGCGAGATAGCATGCTACAGTGAAATAGGACAGAAGGCCAACCAGGAAGACTCCATCTTCCCGGCCATAGGTGAAGCCACCGCCAACCAGCGCGTGTTCTTGGTGTGCGACGGCATGGGCGGCCACGAGCACGGCGAGGTGGCAAGCGCCTGCGTAGCCAAGACGGTGGGCGAGAAGACGGCTGTCTTGCCGCTCTGCACCACCGCCGAGATGCGCACCGTGTTTGAGACGGCGCTCGAAGCAGCCTACAACGAACTCGACGCGATAGACACTCCCCCATCCACGGGCCGCACCATGGGCACCACCCTCACCTTTGCAGCCTGCTGCAGCGACGGCGTGCTGGTGGCTCACATCGGCGACAGCCGAGTCTATCAGCTGCGTCCGGGAACAGGCGTTGTCTTCCGTACCCGCGACCACTCGCTGGTGTTCGACCTCATCGCCGCCGGCGAACTCACCGAGGAAGAGGCGCGCGACTTCCCGCAGAAGAATGTCATCACGCGTGCCGTGCAGCCTCATCAGGAGCGGCGCGACCGGGCTTCCTTCAACGTCATCACCGACATACGCCCCGACGACGTGTTTATGCTATGCAGCGACGGCGTGGTCGAACAGCTCACCGACGATGACCTCTGCCGCCTCATGCTCGACCACGACACGCTCGACAACCGCATACGCTCGGTGGCAGAAGCCTGCCGGCTGCAGCAGACGCGCGACAACAACACCGCCTATGCCTTCAGCATCGAGGGCGGAAGCGTGACCGCGCAGCCCGAGGTCAAGGTAGAGGCGGTCAAGCCTAAGGGCAAGAAGAAGGGGCAGACCTGGGTGTGGCTGCTGTTGCTCGCCATCATCGCAGCTCTGGCGCTGTTTGTCATCAAGACCCAAGGCGGCGACGCCAAGGGCGATAAGCAACCAGCCAAGACCGAGCAGCACGACAACAACGCACCCCTGCGCACCATCAAGCACAAGTGATGCTGGTGCAGAGCGCCATGCGGCGGCAGGGGCGACACCCACTGGCGGCGCATGGAAGGAAAAGAAATCAAGGAAATAACCAATAACAAAACTACAAATGGCAGTTAACAACAACGAACGCGAAGGGCTGCTCGCCATCGGTACCTTGCTCTCCAACGGCAAGTACCGCATCGAGCAGTATCTGTCGTCGGGCGGATTTGGCAACACCTATGTAGCCACCGACCTTGCCTTTGACGAGAAGGTGGCTATCAAGGAGCTGTATATCAAGGGCGTCTGCGGACGCAACGAGGCCACCAACGAGGTGGCTATCACCCTGACAGAAAACCAACGCACCTTTGAGGCTCAGCGGGAGAAGTTCCGCAAGGAGGCACGACGGTTGCGCCGACTGAGCAATGCACACATCGTGAAGGTACACGACCTCTTCGACGAGAACGGCACATCCTACTATGTCATGGACTTCATCGAAGGCGAAAGCCTCGGAGCCCGCATCAAGCGGATGGGGCACCCCATGTCGCCCGCCGACGTCATGCTGACCCTCCCCCAGATACTCGACGCGCTCGAGACGGTACACAACGACGGCATCTGGCATCTCGACATGAAGCCGGGCAACATCATGATAGACCGCAAGGGCAACATACAACTCATAGACTTCGGTGCGAGCAAGCAGTTGCGCAACTCCGACGGCCAGTCGCTGGCTACATCGTCGGCGATGGCATACACGCCGGGCTACGCACCGTCTGAACAGATGGAGCAGAACATCGAGAAGTTTGGCCCATGGACCGACCTCTACGCACTGGGCGCCACGCTGTTCAATCTGCTCACCGAGCAGACTCCGCCGTCGCCCTCCGACATCGACGACGATGTCAACGAGGCCATCATCCAGTATCTCCCCAACACGGTGAGTACCAAACTGAGAGACCTCATCGTATGGCTGATGAAGCCCAACCGCAAGATGCGTCCGCAGAGTGTGGCTGACGTGCGCCAGTATCTCGCCGAGACCATCACGCAGAAGCCCCAGGTCAAGCCGAAGCCCACGCCCAAACCCGCTCCGGCTCCTACGCCCGAGCCGACACCAGCTCCCGAGCCCACACCGGAGCCCAGCACCAGACTGCGGCGCAAGAAGGGCGAGCCCGAGACGCCAACGCCAGCCCCCGAGCCGATGGACGACGACGACACCGGCAATAGCAGCTCCCGCCGAAAGGTCATCATGATAGCGGTTGGCGTGGCTGTCCTGCTGTTGGGTTACTGGATGCTGTCCAAGGGTAATGGCGGCACGACTGCCGGAGCACCCGGGGGCATGGTGACCGACGCGACCATCAGGATAGACAACGGTCCTGAGAACCTGAGAACCTTCACCTATACAGGAGAGGCATCGATAACCATCAATGACCAAGGCGACACGCTGTCGGTCATCCCACAAGGTTCTGGCCATGCCACCTATATGGGCACCACAGACATTCCCTCGTGTGAATATACCGGCCAGTTCAAAGATGGTCTCCCCGACGACGTTTCCGATGATGCCAAGATGGTCTTCAGCAACAACGACACGTATGTAGGTTCCTTCAGCAAGGGCAACTATTATCGCGGTACTTACACCATAGGCGAAACGGGCGCCGTCTATCGTGGCACCTTCAGCCAGGGAGCCCCCCACGACGGCTACTGGTATGACAAGAGCCACAACCCCACAAGCCGCGTCAACGGCGGCCAAGAGGTGGCTGACACAGCAGGCATACCGCCATACGACAAGGCACTGCAGTAACTGCAGCGCTACAGGATAGCATAATCCCCACCCTCATGACAACCATGAGAGTGGGGATTTCTGTTTTCTGTACATCCTCCAGCAGAGCCTGGTCAGCCCTTGCTGATTTTGAAGCCGAGCTTGAGGATGAGCTTGATGGTTTCGAGCGACGTATTACGGTCGAACTCGCGCTCCTCATCGGTCAGGTCGTCGTAGGGGACAAGGCATGGATGGTGCTTGGCGGCATCGTCTCGGCGGGCGCCATAGGTCCAGCCTTGCGCGATACGGGTGGCAGCCCACACTTCATGCACGTTGCGACACATGTCGTCGATGAGCGGAGTGAGTTCGGCGGGCAGACTGATATCCGACGTGTCTACGGGATGGGGTTCATACTTGGTTTTGGCCATGACTGTGGAAATAATTGTTGATGGTAGTGGTGACTACTACGAAATCGTAGAGCTTGTAGTCGGGATAAGCGCGGCCGTCGGGCTTGGTAGCGTCGTCCCATCCCGCGAGCAGACTCTCGGCGTCGAGAGCCTCCCAGGGCATGAGGCAGTTGTGTAGCCGGTAACGCTCATTGCAACTGTGCCAAGCGCCGAAGGGCAACTGCTGCGAGAGCGTGGGATGGTCGCCGTAGTATCGGTATCCCAGCGCCTCGTGGGAACCATTCCAGCGCAGATGCTCCAGACGGGCAAGATTGCGGAACAGCAGCTGGTCGGCAGCGTTATAGCCGACAGCGCCGGAGGGGTGGTCGCTACAGTCGGAGGGATGGTCGCCGCTGTCTGGGGCTGAGTAATCGCCCTGCGCCTCGACTATGCCCTCGAGCAGATGCTCATGGGCAGAAATGCGACCGAACTTAGGCACACGCCCATCGGCAAACCACGACGAGAGAGCGCTGTTGGCGGCGCAGACACGCTCGATGATGTAGAGCTTGGTGAAGGCGTGATAGGCGTTTTCGACATCCTGCATCTCCTTACGCCTCAGCTCGCCATAGGCTTCGAGGGTGTGGCGACCGAGCAGTATCTCGCGGCGGAGCGCCCACTCGTCCTTGGTGCCGAGCCGGTTGTTGACGGTGCAGTAGGCGCGGTTGTAGAGACGGCCCTCGGCCTCGAAACGGCTCTCCACGATATTGCCGAAGGTATAGATGCTGGCAGCCGAACCGAAGATGACGATATGCTCGGCAAAGGCTGGGGTACCCACCTGGTTGTAGTGGTCGGCGATGTCGCGCATGTGTGGCTCATAGTAGCTGGAATAAGAGCGCACGAATATCTTGAAGCGGGAGATGTCGACGCGGTTGCGGCGCACGTAGTTGAAGATGTTGACTGCGGCAGAGATAGACTGCTCGCTGTCGCCGAGAGCCACCACGACATAGTTGACCGTAGCAGCCACCTCGTCGAGCAGACTGTAGAAGTCGGGCGAAGAGATGTCGCAGTCGTGGAAAGAGTAGAGGTCGCGGCTGCCCTCGCCGTCAAGAGCGGGAGCCGAGGAGAGGAAACGGCCCTTGAGCTGGTCCATGCCGGCATCGACGACATGGCAATGATACTCCGACCGCATGACCTGGCGGTTGGCGTTGTCGCTGCCGGGCTGGTCGTCATCGACAGAAGAGAGGCTGGAGACAAAGGCGCCAAACTCGTGGAGATAGCGCACGGCATCCTGACCGCTCTCGCCAAAGCCTACGACCAGCGAGGTGAAAGGCGAGGTGACGGTGCCCACATTACGGGTGGTGTCGAGCTCGACAAAGCGTATGGGGTGATAGTCGGGCGTGCTCTTGAGCTGGTCGATGCTGGCATGCGACGAGTCGACTATCTTGACATCGAGGTTGCTGGACGAATAGGCGTCTTCGACCACGCGGCTGGCACTGTCGTAACGGGCGTGGCTGTAGATGGTGACCTTGTGGCCCTCGGCTTCGGCAAAGCGGCGTATGTCGCTGTCGGCACAGATGTTGGCGGTGGCGCGGAGGTTGCTCTCCTGGTCGTCGCCAAGCATGAAGAAGTGGAGCTCGTCACGGGTCCTGCCGATGAGGCGTGCCACCTGGCCCAACGCCAGTTTGCCGGCAAGCACCTGTGTGCCGTCCTTGCGCTCGGCAGCGGTGAGCTCGCAGCGACTCAGACGGGCAAAGGCGGTGGCGGTAAGGCAGTTGAGCTCCTTGAGATGGTCGAGCTCGCGGTTCTTGAGCGACAGGAAGTCGAAGAGGCGGTCGAGGCCGGTTGGGGCGCTGGTCTCGTCGCCGTCGTCGGCAGTCTTGACAAAGACCAGACGGTAGGTGCCGGCCTTGAGGGTGCGGCGTATGTCGGCGGCGAGCAGATAGGAGGGCTCGTTGATACCCCAGAAGATGAACAGACGCTCGCGCATGGCACCGCTACAACCTGTTGCCCATAGCTGCACACGCGCCATGAGATTATAGCCGAAGTGCTTGATGACAAAGAGCATGCTGACGGCTGCCGCCATGAAGTGGGCAAGCGAGAAGAGCGTCATGAAGAGCAGATTGGAGTGGAACTCCTCGTGCACGGCACTGATGTCGCTGTCCATTACAAACATGCCGAACGCGTGGACAACGCCCATCGGCGTCTGTCGCAGCAGACGCAGGAAGGAGTCGACAGTAAAACCGGCGGCATCGTCGGTGACGATAAACATGCCGACGGTATAGATACAGAAACCGAAAATCCACGTAAGGAGGAAAAGCAGGGTAAGATGGCGTTCTACAAAGCGCCAGAAGCGGCTCCATCGCCCGTTCTCCATGCGGTAGAAGACGGCTGCCACCACAAAGGCTACAAGGATAATGCCCACAGCCATCAGTGCCGAGAGCGACATGAGGCTGCCCACATCGGCATTGCCCGCGGCGCCATCGCCATTGGCCGAACTACACGAACTCATCACTGCGCCAAGCGCCAAAAGGGGTAAGGATAACAGCTTCTTCATTGACTATGATAGTTATTACGGTGAGAGACACCGGTACCCGGACCGAGGACATCGATGTGCAAATATACATAATATTATTGATAACCCACCGAATAACTCGAAAAAACAGCTATCAGACATGCCAAGTTGCTAAAAACACCGCCAGTCTGGCCCTCTGGCAGAATGCTGTATAACCGCAAATCCCCACAGGATGCTCCAGCAGAGCATGGCCCGTGGGGATGGATTATGGATGTTTATTGGGGATGAGCGATTACTATGGTTCCACGACCCTACCCATAAAGAGGATGGCGCCGGTGGTATTCTCGCGAATAGCATAGATGAAGGGGTGGGCGAAGGGCAGATAGGGCGTAGGACCGGGAGCGGTAGTAATACCGAGACCAGCCGATGTAGCTGCAGCCTTGGTACCATTCTCATCTACACGTATAGCCACCTTGTGCGCCAACTTTAGTAGAGCGGCATCAAGGTTTTCCGCAACTTTTGGGAATCCAGCTCCAAAAGCCGAAGGCATACCCAGGGCAGCTGTCTCATTTATGAGATTGCCCCAATCTGTCATGGCTGAGAAACGCGGCAGACAGACTGTGGCCTCAGACTTGGTCATCAGATTGTGCCAAGCCCACCAGTCGGCGTGCTCTATGATTTCCGGCAAGCACTCCGTACGCTTTGGCATCACCACCATCATGCTGTAGTACCCCTGTCCATAGGGTAACTCGACCATCTGCAGCGATTCATCAACATAGTGGTTTACCTCAGCAGTATTTGACATAGTCATCACATTACGGGGTTTGCCGTCGACACCGTAGAATGGCTGAGCCTTGGTATTGGAGGGATTGAAGGGATGAGACCATTTACCATCAAAGTAGTTGGCATTGAGAGCAATAATTTTGGTCTGGCCATTTATCTTCAGGGGGAAGTTGGTTATGAGTCCACGGGTATTGTCTTTAGCCCATTTGTCTATCTGCTCCTGCATGGCAGTGGGATTGCCGCTTATATCGGCGATGCCCATCTGAGCCTTGTAATACCCCTCTATCGTACTCTTAAACTCTGGCAGATAAGTATATCCTTTGGCCAACCAAGTAGAGTTGTTCAGACCTACCTTTACGAACTCGTCATCCTGTTCGAGTTTGTCGAGCAAAGCCAAGTTCTCCTGGTTCAGGCTTTCTATATCGTCGAAGCCCAGAGCATTTACTATCTCATTCTGCAAGGTCTCATTGACACCATTGGCAAGTATAGAGAACATATACTGCATACTCATTGGCGCCACGCACACGTTCTCGTTTTGTTTCTCCGGGTCAGCAGAGAGTACTGTCATCAACTTGTTGGCGAACTTGTTGCTCCGCTGCGCGAATTCTGTCTGCTGCACCTGACTATACACTATAGGTATAGATTTCAAATCGACTCCGTCTCCGCTGCCATTCTCCGTGTCATCAGTACAGCTTGCCATCGACGCCACCAGTGCCGCCATGGCAAAAATAGAAATCACCTTTTTCATAAGTTTTCTTGAATACATAAATTAAGTTTGATATTACGCCTACATTTATGGGGGTGCAGAATACAGCCCCGTCAGTTTTTAGCTATTCTACATTCATCTTTATATGTTATAAATGCATGGAGGTGGGAAATCTTGCATACATTAGCCACTTTTTTTATCATCGCGCGAAAAAATTTAATCGTGCCGACACTGCGGTCTATGACGGTTGATAATGAAGATTACATGTGACCGAATTATGGTTGCCGCAATAGCAATGACGAAGTTTGACTTCGGCAGCCAGCAGCCTTCCACCAAAAAGGCCCAAAGCCTCATCCCGCTTTAGGGATTGGGCTTTGGGCCTCTATGGTTTGGGGGTGTAAAGCCGTCAGGCCTTGACGGGCATATAGCGGGGCACAAGCAGCTTCATGACGAGCCAACCGGCGATGTAGGCCACAGAGCAGTAGCAGAAGATGATGAAGTAGCCAGCCTCCTTGCCCTGGAAACCGCAGAAGACGGTCTGTGCAACCTCGACATGGTCGAGCAGACGGCCAGAGACAAAGTTGATGAGGAACGAGCTGAGTCCGCCAGCCATACCGTTGATACCGGTGATGGTGGCCACAGCCTTCTTGGGGAAGAGGTCGCTGCCCACGGAGAAGAGGTTGGCCGACCATGACTGGTGGGCGGCGCCCACGATACCGATGATGCAGATGGTGAGCTTGCACGAGATGGCGCCCAGCGTCTGGGCCACAAGTCCCAGCAGGGGGAAGAGGGCAAAGATGAACATGGCCTTCATGCGGCAATTGTAGGCGTTGCCTCCGGTACGGTTGATGAATATGGTGGGCAGCTTGCCGCCGTAGAGCGACAGCATCGTGATGGCATAGAGGGTGAACATGAGCATCTGGGCCATGGTGCTGTCTGACGTATAGCCATAGACATCACTGATATAGGCGGGCGTCCAGAAGAGGAAGAACCACCACACACCATCGGTGAGGAACTTGCCCATAAGGATGGCCCAGGTCTGGCGCAGGCGCAGACACTCGAGGATAGAGAGCTTGCGGCCGCTGTCGGCGTCGGCAGCAGCATCGTCCTGGCTGTCCTGGAGTATGTACTCGCGCTCGGCGGCATTGACGCGCTTGTTGGTCTGCATGGGCTGATAGATGAAAATCCAGATGCCCATCCACACGAAGCCCAGCATACCGATGACCACAAAGGCCATCTCCCATCCGTTGCCCACGCCCATATCCTTGAAGTAGCGTGCCAGGGTGGGGATGCACAGGGGCGCGACGAGGGCGCCGATGGTGGCTCCGGCATTGAAGATGGCGGTGGCGAAGGCGCGGTCTTTCTTGGGGAAATATTCGGCGGTGACCTTGACAGCGGCGGGGAAGTTGCCGCTCTCACCGGCAGCCAGCACCACGCGGGCAGCCAGGAAGAACCACACGCTGACCATAGACACCGTGGCTGCCACGTCGCCGGCAGCGCCC